>WNGD01001356.1_pt1 | contig 26713 bp, 23 predicted proteins | sample 5400671 | NCBI WGS metagenome assembly WNGD01 (sample SAMN13153369, study PRJNA577476) | soil metagenome | isolation source: 40 cm soil or saprolite under grassland replicate 2 | place: USA:California | collected 2016-06-15
GGCCGGGTAGTTGAGGTGTACGTTGCACTGAAGCCGGGGTTCAACCCGAGTAAGGACATTGAGGAGAAGGTGGCCAGGGCAATTGAGACTGAGATCGGGAAGATCGCGAGACCGAAGAATGTCTGGATCGTCGCGGATATGCCCAAGACCCGCTCTGGCAAGATCATGCGTAGGGTCCTTGCTGCTAGCACCAACTTCGCCGATGTTGGAGACACTACGACGCTTGCGAACCCGGAGATCGTAGAGAGCGTACGCCGTTACGTCCAGGGCGAGAAGCTTGCACATGGCGAGACTCCACGCGCACTATCGCAAGAAGAGATTGAAGAGATCAGGGCGTTTGGTCAGGCTGAGTAACCACGGAAGCTCGCCAGGGGGGAAGCACACCAGCACGCTCGCGTGCTGGTGGTAACGATGCTGATCAGAACCGTTCACATGCCCATGCGGCATCCTCTAACAGGATGTTTCATGGAATATGGCTCGTTCGTATTGTCACGATGGTATTTGCAAGTGAAAAGATAAGGAGACAGACTCATGGATCTGATCAGTCCGGTCGTGCAGCGTTGGGTTCAAGATGCCAGGGAGAACCCAGAAGCATTTTGGGGGAGAGCAGCGGAACAACTGCCATGGCTTCGCACATGGGATCGCGTCTTCGAGTGGACGCCGCCCACGTTCCGCTGGTTTGTTGGTGGGCAGACGAATCTGGCCTACAATGCGCTCGACCATCACGTCGACAACGGCTGGGGTGGGCATACCGCGTTGGTCTATCTCAACGAACGCGGCGAGCGACGATTGTTCACATATGCGCAGTTGACTCACGAGGTGGAACGAGTGGCGGCAGCGTTGCGTGGATTGGGCGTTCAGAAAGGCGACCGCATCACGATTTATATGCCGACCTGTCCTGAGGCGATTATGCTGATGCTCGCAGCCGTGCGCATTGGCGCGATTCATGTGGTCGTGTTTGCAGGTTTTGGTGCCCAGGCATTGGGCGACCGGGCGCAGGCGAGCGGTTCGCGCTTCATCTTTACTGCCGACGTGACGTATCGGAAAGGCAAGAACACACAGCTCAAAGAGATCGTGGATGCCGCCTTGAAAACGGACAGTGGGAGTGTCGAGCGCGTGATTGTTCTCAATCGAACCGACGAGCCATCATCGATGCAGCCTGAGCGCGATATCACCTGGCAAGAATTCCTCAGCTACGCTCAAGGTCAACAGGGCGATTATGTGCCGATGGAGTCGAATGAACCAGCCTTCATCCTGGCGACCTCTGGCACTACGGCTAAACCAAAACTCGCCATTCATACCCACGGCGGCTATCAGGTCCACATCCACAGTATGGGGCAATGGGTATATGGATTGAAGCCGACGGATGTGTGGTGGTCCACCTCGGATATTGGTTGGGTCGTCGGTCACAGCTACATCGTTTACGCTCCATTGATTGTCGGCGCGACGACGCTCGCGTACGAAGGGGCGCTGGATTATCCGGGTCCCGAAACGTTCTGGCAAGTGGTGGAAGAATTTGGCGTGACGAGCGTTTTCACCTCGCCGACCGCTGTTCGCCTGTTGATGAAGTATGGCGACGAACCGCCGCGCAAGTTTGCTCATTCCTCCCTCGATAGAGTCTTCTGCGCAGGCGAGGTATTGAACGCGCCGGCGTGGGAATGGCTGCAGAAAACAGTGTTGGACGACCGCGTGCCGGTGCTTGACCACATGTGGCAGACCGAAACCGGCGGTCCGGTGTTTGGCAATCCGTATGGACTGGGGATGCTGCCGATCAAACCCGGCTCGGCGACCATTGCGCTACCAGGGATCGAAACAGAGGTGGTGTCATCGGTCGATGGGACAGCAGTAGGACCCAACGAAAAAGGCATCATGGTTATCAAGCGTCCCTTCCCCGGATTGACGCCTGCACTGTGGGGTGAGCCTGAGCGTTACGGTCGCGACTATTGGCAGATCCTGCCGGGGGTGTATTACACAGGCGACTCGGCGCATATCGACGAAGATGGCTATGTATGGTTCGCTGGTCGTGCCGACGAGATTATCAAGATTGCTGGTCATCGCATTGGCACGATCGAGGTCGAGACGGCGTTCTTGAAGCATCACACGGTCACCGAAACAGGGGTGACGGCTCGTCCCGATGAATTGCGCGGCGAAGTGATTTCGGCTTTTGTCGTGCTCAAGCAGGGGTATGAGCCCTCGGAAGAATTGCGCAAAGAACTGCTCGAGACGGTACGAAGTGAATTGGGTCCCGTCGCGGTCATTGGCGAGATCAAATTTGTGAATATGCTGCCCAAGACACGCAGCGGCAAGATTATGCGTCGTGTGCTGCGCGCCGTTACCCTTGAGCGCGACCCGGGCGACATCTCGACCATTGAGGACGAAGGATCGGTCGAAGAAGCACGGGAAGTGTGGCATCAGCTGAGGGCGGAAATGACGGAATAGGCGGGTCTAGAGCAAGGATTGCTTCCCGTTATCCCTGGTTCGGTAGCTCCTTCCCTTCTCTCACGGTTCAGCATGAAAGGCAGAAAGCGATGAGTTACCGATACGACTTTTATGTCGAAGATGTCGGCAGTGAAAGCAGCGCAACGGAGATACGAGAAGCGCTTGCAGAACTGCCTGGGGCTCAGCACATTGAACTGGTTCGGGCGTCACAGCAGGAAGCAAGAGTCACCCTCTATGTGCACGAAGACCTTTTGCCATGGGTCATCGAGGAAGCCCTCATGATGAGCTCCGGATCAGCGCATCACTACTGCGTGCGCTGGATCCGGGCAGCACGGCCTGTCCCCTGGAAGGATCCAGGTTCGCTGGTGGTGCCAGAGGGAATGGAAGAGCCTGGTGATGAAGGGTATGACAGGCCATATCGGTTCACTCCTCCCACGTCGATACCACAAGCGCTCGCCTGGATACGACTGCTTGCACAAGTTCGGCGCGGTGAGGTAGTGCCTTAATCACACTGTATGCCACCGCATGCCGCGAAGAAAAACTCTATTTACCCTCTAACCTCCTCACGCCTTCCATAACATATTTAAACTCAAGGGTATGGGTTTGTATTGCCTGTACCGTTTTTATAATAGCTCAACAATTTTTCATGTTGTATCTTATAAAGGAGGATATAACGTGTTACAATGGTATTTAGTATCAGAGATATCATATGAGGAAAACCTTCCTCTAGCAACCTCTTACCTTCAAGGAGGACAGAATGGCTAATAGACCTGGATCACGGCTCCTGATTACTACCTGTTCAATTCTTGTACTACTGGCTATGCTGGTCAGTGCTTGCGGCCCACAGGGAACTCCAAGCACCCCTTCCAATGGTAGTGGAGGGGTGCAGAAAGGAGGAACATGGGTTGATGACCTGTTTAATGAGCCCGACTCTCTCATCCCTGATGCTTCTACCCAGACCTTTGCAGCTATGGTTGATCAGACAATCTATGCTCCTCTCTTCTATGGTGACTCAAGCGGTCAGCTCCATGCGGGCCTGACGTCCGAACTGCCAACCGCTGAAAATGGTGGTATCAGCTCCGATCTCAAGACATGGACGTTCAAGCTGCGTCCAAATCTACAATGGTCCGACGGGCAGCCTTTGAATGCCGATGATGTAGATTTTACCTGGAAGCTCTGGACCAATCCCGCCTTTGCAGCAGCTGATACCGTAGCTTTCAGGCTGATTACATCGGCTGATGTCTCCTCTGATAAGCTGTCAATCACCTTCCATCTCAGTAAACCATATGCGCCATTTATTGCGGCGTGGGCTGACGGCAGGCGCGCGCCACTCCCGAAGCACCATTTTGAAAATGTGGCCCCTGCTACTATTAAGAAGAGTGAAGGGCTGAATCCCCAGGTTGTGAATGGTCCGTTCACAATGTCTGAAAGCAAGCCGGGCGACCACTATACTGTGGTAAAGAACCCGAAGTATTATCGCGCCTCAGAAGGCCTGCCATACCTTGATAAGGTCATATTCCGCGTTGTGCCCAATCAAAACACTATCCTCAAAGACCTGCAGGCCGGTACAGTCGATTCTGCCTGGTTCCTGGATGTCACCAAAATTCAGTCGTACAAGGCTCTTTCGAGCTATCAGGTGGTGACTAATACGTCTGCAAGCTATGAAGGAATCCATATCAATGGGAATAACCCCATTTTGAAAGACAGAGTCATACGGCAGGCTATGGCGCAGGCTGTGGACCGTCAGCAACTGATCTCGGAGGCGCGCCAGGGGCTGGCGACTGATAGCTGTACTGATCATGGACCAGCCTATAAACCCGGCTACCAACCGGACGCGCCATGTCCAAAGTTTGATATCGCGGCGGCAAACAAATTGCTGGATAATGATGGTTGGACATTGGGGAAAGATGGCGTGCGTCAAAAAGGAAATCAACGTCTGGAGTTCCAGTACTCTACAACTGCAAATAATCGTTGGCGCGAGGATGATCAGCAGCTTGTTCAGGCCGATTTCGCGAAGGTCGGGATCAAATTGGATATCACCAACTATCCTGCCAGTACCTTCTTTGGTCCATTCCTCAATAGTGGTCAGCCAGGAAAATATGATCTTGCCGAATGGGCCAGTTCCTACGTGTATGATCCTGACGATGCTGTCAACAATGCCTGCACTCAGATTCCGCCGCATGGCAGCAATTTTAACTTTTATTGCAACCAGCAGCTCGATAGTCTGTTTGGGCAGGAAGTCGCGACGGCAGATGCCAATGCGCGCCAGCAGATCTTCAACCAGATCCATCAGATCTACCTGACGGAGGTCCCGTTCATCACTGAGTATAACCTGCTTGATGTTGAGATTGCGAAAAAGGGCACGAACAACTACAAGCCAGGTCCCTTTGGCGCCTCCGAAACGGTCAATGTCTGGGATTGGTGGTGCAACGGAGGGAAATGTCCATCAGCATCGTAGAGGCATGCCTTGCGTGTGCCGAGTGTGCTGGTATGCCGGGTGTGTCGCGTCAACATCGAACACCCGGCATACCAGCACACTCGGCACACGCAAGGCATGCCTCTACGGGGCGATCGGGAGGTGATAATGGGACGTTATCTTGTGAGGCGTCTTTTACAGGCGATCCCTCTTTTTCTACTACTCTCCATTTTTATGTTTGCTTTAATCCACCTGTTACCAGGTGGGCCAGAGGCTGTACTGGACAGTCCTAATCTGGATGAAGCTGGACGTGCGGCGCTGCGTGCCAGTTTCGGGCTGAATGACCCTGTACCTATACAATACCTGAAATGGTTGGTCAGCGCTTTACATGGTGATTTTGGTTTCTCATTTGCTACCAGCCAGCCTGTGGGAGATATCATCAAAGACCATTTTCCTCCCACACTTGAATTATTTGGTGTCTCATTGCTCCTGGCTCTGGTAGTTGCGATCGTACTGGGCACACTTTCGGCCTCCCGCCAGGGGAAAGCAACTGACTATGCGCTCACAACGATTACCTACTTTGGTATCTCAATGCCCATTTTTTTACTTGGGCTGTTGATGCAAGAAATCTTTTCGCGTGGTCTACACTGGCTGCCGCCCTCAGGCATCGCGACGGCTGGCTACACCTTTGATTTCTTTAATGGCTTATGGGATAACTCCTTGCATCTTCTCATGCCTATGCTGGTGCTTGCACTCACCTTTACTGCACGCTGGAGCCGTTACATGCGTTCCAGTATGATCGAGGTGACGAAACAGGATTATATGCGCACAGGTAGAGCAAAAGGGGTCGCACCCGTTTCACTGCTGATGCACCATGCGCTGCGTAACGCCGTCATTCCACTTATTACAGTGGTCGCAATTGATTTTGGCTCTATTGCCGGGGGCGCTGCGATTACAGAAGGAGTTTTTGCCTGGCCGGGGATGGGCTCGCTCTTCCTCAACTCGCTGAATGCACGCGATTATCCGGTCCTGCTGGCAACACTTATGTTGAGTGCAGTCTTTGTGATCGTTTTTAATCTTATTGCAGATGTGCTCTATGCTGTAATGGACCCACGTATCCGCTACTCATAATATGCTTCAGAGGAGATGTACAATGGATACAGGCGAGCAGATCAATACCACCCGGGAAGACGAGCTTGAGCCGGTTCTAGAAGTGACGCCAGCTCTGGCACAAAAGAGGCGCAGCCAGGGACGCATCATTTTTGATCGTTTCATACGCAATCGTACTGCAACAATCGGTGCAATATTCTTGCTTCTCCTGATCCTTTTTTGTTTCGTGGGTCCCATCCTCACTGGCCATTCTAATGCTGAGCAACCGAATGTAACGACGCCATCGGCTACCCCTTCTTTACAGTATCCCTTTGGTTCTGATGACCTGGGGCGCGATCTGCTGGCGCGTGTCGCTATTGGTGGGCGTGTGTCGCTCATAGTGGGACTCTCATCTATGCTGGTTGCTATTCTGCTAGGGATAGCGATTGGTTCCGTTGCTGGTTACTATGGTGGCGTTATTGATAATATCCTGATGCGTGTCACGGATGTGTTTCTTGCCGTGCCTACGTACCTGCTCCTTTTCGTCCTTTCGGCTTCGTTTACCAATGGCTCGATTTTGAGTGTGATTACTCTGATCGCTATCTTTAGCTGGACGACTTCCGCTCGCCTGGTGCGTGGCGAATTTCTGGCCCTGAAAGAACGTGAGTATGTCATGGCGGCGCGTACAATTGGCGCGAAGAACTTTCGCCTGATGTTTCACCACATCCTGCCCAACGCACTGGGACCAATTATTGTGAGTTCCACCCTGTTAGTCGGCAATAACATCATCCTTGAGTCGGTCTTAAGCTTTTTCGGTTTTGGTATTAAAGTACCCTTCCCCAGTTGGGGCAGCCTGATTAATGACGGACAGGGTCTGATCGATACTGATCCCAAGCTGGTCTTCATCCCAGGAGCAATGATCTTCCTGACTGTATTGAGCTGTAATCTGGTGGGCGACGGTCTGCGCGATGCGCTTGATCCACAAATGACGGAGCGCTAGGCTGGCGGTGCATATCGCCTTGTTGGAGCGCAATTGAATGTATGGCGCAATTGAATGTAGGGGTGCGGTTTACAAGCCCGCGAGAGGAGCAAACAGTGAATGAATATCTGCTAGAGGTGCAGGATCTTAAAACATACTTTAAGATTAAGAATGGAAAGATACGTGCGGTGGACGGCGTGAATTTTGCTATCAAGCCCGGCGAGAAGGTGGCGATTGTCGGAGAGAGTGGCTGTGGGAAGAGTGTGACGGCGCTCTCCATTATGCGTCTCGTAGCACAGCCACCGGGCGAGTACGCGGGTGGGAGTATTTTTTTTGAAGATGAAGATCTGCTGGATATACCAGAGAGCATGATGCGTAAAGTGCGCGGCAGGAAGATTGGTATGATCTTCCAGGATCCAATGACCTCCCTCAATCCGACAATGACGGTGGGCAAACAGATCGCTGAGGGATTACGCACTCATCTCAAACTGTCACAGGATGCAGCGCGCAAACGGGCTATGGACTTGCTCGACCAGGTGGGCATTCCTGCTGTCTCTGAGCGCATCGATTCCTATCCACACCAGTTCAGCGGTGGCATGCGGCAACGTGTCATGATTGCGATGGCCCTGGCCTGTAATCCAAAACTGCTTATTGCTGATGAACCAACAACGGCACTGGATGTTACCGTACAGGCGCAAATTCTTGAATTGATCAGTGATGTGTGCAAAGAGTTTGGTACCTCGCTGATACTGATTACGCATGATCTGGGCGTGGTCGCGGGCATGACTGATCGCGTGGTTGTTATGTATGCGGGCAAAGTTGTAGAGGAGGCGCTCACGGAAGAATTATTTGCCAACCCGCGCCATCCGTATACGCTCGGCCTGCTGGCTTCCGTTCCACGGCTGGACGAAGCCAGGCAGACGGAATTGAGGACTATAGAAGGAGCCCCACCTGATCTGTTGAATCCTCCCCCAGGCTGTCCCTTTATGCCACGTTGTTTCTTTGCCCGCAGCATCTGTCGTACAATGCCTCCGCTTGATCCGTTACCCGCTAATGCTGCACATCATAAAGCGTGCTGGCCCGATATCACTGATCCGCAGGAACAGGCCTATGCTGCGCGCCGTCGCCGGGCGCGACTGGATGCACTCAACGCTGATAGCGCTGCGAAGGCTCTGCGAGCACTATAAGGAGAGAATTGATGGTAGATACACAGGTCGCGAGTACAACGCTGCTCGATGTGCGCAATCTTAAGATGTACTTTCCCCTGACAAGAGGCCTGGTCTTCCAGCGTACCGTGGGCTATGTGCGTGCTGTCGATGATATCAGCTTCAGTATTGAGCGCGGCAAGACACTTGGTCTTGTAGGAGAGAGCGGATCGGGCAAAACAACCATTGCGCGCACGCTGGTACGCCTCTACAAACCCACAGCAGGCCAGCTTCTCTTTGAAGGACAGGATCTGGCAAATATAGAAGGTGAGGCCCTGCGCGAAATACGCCAGCGCATACAGATGGTCTTCCAGGACCCTTACGCGTCGCTCAACCCGCGTTTCACCATTGGCTCTCTTATCTCCGAACCCATGCATATTTACAATCAGGGTTCAAAGCAACTGATTCACGAGCGCACCGTAGAGTTACTGCGCGTGGTCGGTCTGCGCCCCGAATATATCGACCGTTATCCTCATGAGTTCAGCGGTGGTCAGCGCCAACGTATCGCGGTTGCGCGTGCCCTGGCTATCAATCCCGAATTTGTGATCGCCGATGAACCTGTCTCAGCGCTTGATGTTTCGGTACGTGCGCAGGTGCTCAATCTTCTGCAACGGCTGCAAAAAGAATTTGAGTTAACCTACTTATTCGTCTCGCACGACTTGAGCGTAGTACGACACGTAGCGGATCGGATCGCAGTCATGTACCTGGGCAAGATCGTGGAACTGGCTGACCGCGACGAACTCTACGCCGCGCCGAAACATCCCTATACGAAGGCGTTGCTCTCCGCTGTACCCATTCCCGACCCCGGAATCGAGAAGAAACGCCAGCGCATCATTCTTTCAGGCGATCTACCCAGTCCCGTCAATATTCCAAGGGGTTGTCGCTTCCATACACGCTGCCCCATGGCGCAGTCAATCTGCCGCGAAGTCGAACCAGCCTTCGAAGCGAAAGAAGGACGTGAGCATTACGCTGCCTGCCACTTTGCCGAGCAGGTGACACCTCCGTAGAGGCATGCCTCTACGGGACTGAGTTTCAGAGAGGAGACATAAGGATATGGAGCACTGGATTTGTATAACCTGCGGCACCCAGTTCGCACAGAGCGAGACACCACCATCAGCGTGCCCGATCTGTAGTGATCAGCGTCAATATATCGGGTACGAGGGACAGAAATGGACCACGTTGGCTGCGCTGCATAAAGATGGTTTTCATAACGTGCTGAAGGAGCATGAATCCCATATTACAGGTATTGGTACGCGACCTTCCTTCGCTATTGGGCAGCGTGCATTGCTGATCCAGACGGGGCATGGGAACATCCTATGGGATTGTATCAGCTTGCTGGATGACGACACCATAGAGGCTGTCAAGCACCTGGGTGGCATTCAAGCTATCGCTATCTCTCACCCACATTTTTATACGACCATGGTAGACTGGGCCAGGCAGTTTGGAGCAGCCATCTACATCCATGAGTCAGATCGGCACTGGGTCATGCGATCAGATGAACAGATCTCCTTCTGGACGGGAGAAATCATGCGACTGCTGGACGATGTGACCCTGGTTCGCCTGGGAGGCCATTTTCCAGGTAGCGCAGTCCTGCACTGGCAAAGCGGAGCTGACGGCAAAGGCATCTTATTCACCGGTGATACCATCCAGGTCGTGGCCGATCGCAACTGGGTCACCTTCATGTATAGCTACCCCAACCTCATCCCTTTGCCAATCTCCGAAATAGAGCGCATACGCGATACTATCAAAAACTACAATTTCGAGCGCTTATACGGTGGCTGGTTTGATCGCATCATAGCATCTGACGCTCACGACGCCGTGCTGAGGTCGGCTGACAGGTATATTCAGGCACTGCAAAGACGACTCGATCCATAAGGGCCGCACGCGAACTTCTTACCACATTGACAGTATGACCTCTTTGACTGTGCACTTGCATCTCATGTCTCCAGGGATCTACAATAGATCTCTGGAGACAAAGAAACGCATGGAAAAAATTGAGTCTTCAAGACCTTAATCAGGTGTTACCGCTAGAGATCCCATGAGTTCACGCAGGCGTAGAGCGTTGCGAACTGCATACCCCTCAGGATCGTTGTTGAAATAGACATAAATTTCCCGTCCTCCACTCGCCTCACTGGCCAGTCGTCCGGCCCAGAAGGTGAGTTCTTCTTCGGAAAGCCCGGTCCCGTGTGCGCCACCGTGAAAACGCACATACCCAAATGGTCCAATGCTGGGCAGATCGAGTGGCGTAGGTAATCCATTGCCGATAGCCACTACCAGTGCACACCCTGCGTCACTTAAAATACGCTTCAACTCCTGTACGGTCTCTGACTGGAACCATGTTGGGTCGCGAAACTCGAACGCCGCCTGTTGATTGCCTGGCAGTTGGGCGATGAACTGAGCAAGTCGTTGTGGGTTCGCATGCCAGCGTGGTGGGAGCTGATATAGAAATGGGCCTGTATAATCGGCACCCAGCCCTCGTGTGGCGTTGATGAGCCGTGTAATCCCTTCCTCTGCATTCTGAAGCTTATGCATATGCGTAATATAGCGGCTGGCTTTGACCGCGAAATGGAAGCCCGGGTGTAGCGCGGTCTGCTCTGCCCAGGCGTGGAACTGCTCATATGTGGGCAGACGATAGAAGCTCCTGTTGATCTCAACGGTCGGGAAGTAGCGTGCGTAGTAAGAGAGTTGATCCCGAATGGGAAGATTAGCCGGGTAGAAGCGCTTCATCCAGTGAGGATAGACCCAGCCTGAAGTGCCGATCCAGATCATTGCATACCTATCCTTGTTGTTGTGACGCGTTGCCAGACCGCTTGTAATGCTGAACGGTATATGCGTGGGTGCTTGCCAAGCAGACCACGCAGCAAGCCAAAGAAATTGCTGTCCATGCCGATGATCGGAGTTTCTAGCAGTGCGCTTTGCAGAATTTTATGTCCCTCAGGTGAAGCAAAGAGGCCATAGAGCATACTTACATCCGCGTCAGATTTCATACTGTCGAGAACCAGGCGCAACCAGTCCTCTATACGCAGGTAATGACCCAGTCTTCCGGCCTGGGAGATATTGCGCAGATAGCCTTTGATCGCACCACCTGTGCCATTAGCTACCTCGTTTGCCACAGCGTGGGCTGCCAGGCGTCCGCTGATCAGTGCAGGATAGATGCCGCCACCCGTTGCCGCGCCACACAATCCTGCTGCATCACCTAACAGCAGAGCGTGTCCAATTTCATCGTCGCGATACACATGACGTAGCCGCCCACCTGTCGGAATAACGCCCGCTTTACGTTCCACGACATGTGCCTGACCGAGATCGGCCACATCCTGAAAGAGTTCTTGTGCTTTGCGTAGCGACATGGTCGGGTTAAATTTGTGTGGATGTCCCGCCACTCCCATAGCGGTAATTGTGCCATGCGGAGCCAGCCACAGGCAGTAGCCGGGTGCCAGTTCATGATTCATAATCAAGTAGAACGTCTCACGATCCAGCGTGACATCCTCCAGCAGCCATTCAGCGCCTGCCAGAAAACGTATATTTTGTTCCAGTTGCAGACGCTGGGCGACGCGCGAACGTGTCCCATCGGCACCAATCAGAATGCGTGTGGAGAGAGCGCCGGGTTCTCCCGCTGCAGAAGATCTACCAACCTGGACGCTCATGAATCCGTCCTGTTCACGCTTCGCATCAAGAAACAGGCTATCACATTGAAGCGTTGCGCCGTGCTCCTCCGCTTGCTCGGCCATCCAGACTAGCATGCCTGTGACATCGGCCATATAGAAACGATAAGCCTGCGAACTAATCTGGAGTGGTGCATGATCGGGTGGTTGAATATGTACGCGCCTGACCGCGTTCATAAGGTAACGCGCAGGCACATCGAGGAAATCGAGCACATCGCTAAAGAGCACACCCGTCGTGCGCACAACACCACCAACTCTCTCATCACGTTCCAGGACAAGAACCCGCATACCAAGCGTAGCTGCGACACTAGCAAAACTAAGGCCTGCGAAACTGGCACCAACAACAATGACATCGTAGTGAGCGCTTTTTGAGTTGGAAGAAAAGGGCATGGCATGTTCCTCTAATGAAGGATTCTACATCTCGACTGTATTCGAATGGCGATGCAAGCATACGTTGGATTATAGTATGTTTTCTGCCGCGATTGCAAACCGCCTGTACAAAGCTGTTTTTGAAGGATGCTTTTCCTATGATGCAACGCAGGTTATACTGGCAGGCATTCAAAAAGCGCTTGAAGCGAATGGGCAAAAGCTCCTTACGCCCCAGGATCTTGCCAGTGCATTGCCACAGATCACAGGATCACAAGCGGTTCAGGGCGTTGGTGGTCAGATTGGATTTGGTCCTGATCACGACCCGGTGAATAAAGCGGTCGTTCTCCTGTATGTAGATGGTGGTGGTCACATTCAAATGAAATCTGTACAGGGTTGCTTTATGAAAGGCTGCCCTGGATTATAGTATGTTTTGTGGCACCAACTGTTACGTGATAAGTTTTTTTTGCTGTCTGGAAAGTTGCATATTTTTATTGACAGTAATTACTTCAATTATTGACAGCAAGGGTGATCTGTGATAACCTCTAAAATAGAACATGTATGATACGCTTTGTTATATGCAAGCGTGAAATCAACCATCCTTATGTGAGAGATGAGCTGGGAGCAAAGGAAGAAGAAAACTCGTAGACTCTAGTGTGGCAAAGTCTATCTTCTCAAAGTAGAATATTTATATATGCCCTACAACCTGCTCTCATCTTTAAGAATGATCTGTTCAATATCTATAATAGATGTTGTAGGGAGTCCACTTTATGGCAACAGAAGATGCACGTTCAGTAAAGCTTTTCTACAGCTACTCACATAACGATAAGGTATTGAGGGATGAGCTGGCTAAGCATCTGGGGAGAAGCTATATTTCATGGCATGATCGCGAAATTGTTCCTGGGACAGATTGGGCGCGTGAGATAGATGCGAACTTAAATAGTGCTGATATCATCCTTTTATTGATCAGCGCCGATTTTATGCATTCAGACTACTGTTATGGCATAGAGATGGCTCGTGCCCTGGAAAAGCAGGCAAAGGGCGAAGCATGGGTCATTCCTGTTATCTTACGTCCCGTCCATTGGGATGATGCGCCTTTTAAGACCCTGCAAATATTGCCGACTGGTGGTAAGCCTGTGACCACCTGGATCAATATGGATGAAGCATTCGTGGATATCGCGCGCGGCGTGCGTCAAACTATAGAGAAGGTGTTAAAAAGGCGCGAGGATATTAAGAATCAATATGTGACTGAAGCCGAAGCATATGCTGCTTCCGGTAAACACGAAGCTGCTTATTCTTCATACAACAAGGCCCTTCAGCTTTTCCCGGCTGATGCGTCTCTTTATAAAGGCATTGGCGACGCGTTGTTCGCCGGAGGACGTTTTTCCGAAGCTTTGTCGGCATATGATGAAGCTGTTCGTCTACGGTCGACACAGCTTCAACTTCATGCAAATAGAGCAAGAGTCCTTGTTCATCTTAGCCGTCTTGAAGATGCTGTCCTTGCTTATAGATATGTCACGACACATCTTGCAAGTAATGATTTCTCCTTGTACAAGGATCTGGTCGACGTACTGACTAAATTAGGACGTTTCAAAGAGGCTTTAGAGATAATTGAAAAAGCAACTGGCCTGGCGACCACAGATGCAGAACGTTTGGAGATGTATACGAACAAAGGACATGTACTTTTTGCGTTGCAAAGATATCAAGAGTCAATAGCGGCTCACCAGATGGCGATTGACCTTGATAGTAAAAATGCTCAGTTTTGGAGAAACACGGATTCGCTTCAAGCAATGGCGAAAAGATAATCGGCACTGGCTTATTGCAATTATTGTTCTCCTTTTGCTTGTAATTCTCTTCCCCGTGATTATGTTTGTTCGTGCCGCTGTTGTACCTGATAAAAAAGCTTCTGCAACCCCCACGCCAACGCTGTCTACCAGTGTAGGGGTCCCCGATCGTCTGGGTGAGTTCAAGGCTCCGAATGGAGATATAATAGGCGTGAACGATGGCTCATATCCACCTTTCGATTCATGGCATGATAAGCAAGAGCTGAATTTGAAGCAGCAAGCCTCCGTGGCGTTGCACAATGGTGATAGGGCGGGCGCAGGGTCATTATGGAGATCCGCGCTTAAGCTAGATAGTAGTGATGCTGAGGCGCTCATTTATCTGGAAAACCAACATGTTCTGGAATCAGGCAAGCCGTATATAACACTTGTCGTTGGGGTAGATTTTGTCAATGCCGATGATCCATCTGCACAACGACAATTGCAGGGCGTTTATGTTGCTCAGCATGAGTATAATGCGGGATCTTCAGCGTTTGACCTGCGTATCTTGATAGCGGCTTCAGGGCACGAAGTGACATATGTAAATATGATCGCCCATCAGATTGCTCAGATAGCAGACAAGGATAAGACTGTCGTCGGAATGATTGGCTGGCTGACTTCATCGCGTTCCCATGAAGCTCTCTCTACTCTCGCAGGAGCAAAGATTCCCCAGGTCTCGCCACAGGCATCCGATGACGGACTGACTCATGCTTCGCCCTATTTCTTTAGGGTTGTGCCACCCAACAAGGTGCAAGCGCGCGAGGCTGCTCAATTTGCAGAGCAGACATTGAAGGTAAAAAATCCGGTCGTCTTTTTAGACCCGAAAGACAACTATAGCCAGAATCTTGCTCAAGATTTTGAAGATCAGTTTGTGAAGGATGGTTATCCAAGACCACATGAAGAAACGTTTATGACGGACAAAAACGCGAATTTTTTCTCGCTCATCCAGGATGCAAAGAAATATAATCCTGATGCGTTCTACTTTACGAGTGCCAGTAATGGTGATACAGGGTCATTTCAAGATGCGCTCCCTACCAGTGGACCACTTGCTGGCATACCCGTAGTGTCGGGTGATGCTGGCTATGTCGCTCATAAAAATAGCTATAATCGCTGGTACTTTACAGATTTTGCGTATCCTGACGAGTGGAGCCTCGTTGTAAGAAAAGATTATCCCCCTTTTTTCCAGGACTACAGTGCTGACTTTAATCCTGATGGTCAGAAACCAGGTGGCTACTATGGCTATAGCCGCGCCGATGATCATGCGATCCTATCATATGATGCAGCTTCCGTCTTGCTCGCAGGCGTCCAGCAGGCACTTGCCCAGGGAAAAACGATGCCTACCGCGCAAGACGTTGCGAACGCTTTGCCTCAGATTACAGGCGACCAGGCGTTCCAGGGTGTGAGCGGCCAGATTGCTTTTGATACCAACCATGATCCAGCCGATAAAGCCGTGGTGTTCCTCTATACATCGGCGGATGGGCACCTACAGATGAAATCAGTGCAGGGCTGTTTTATTAAAGGTTGTCCTTAAAGATCCCTCCCTTATCATCGTTCGCTCTCTTTCACTTGTCTCTCAAGCTTGTTCGGAGATGCGTCGCCTGGGTTCGTCGATCCCTGGTAAACGTTGAAGAGAGGAAAGCTTCTGTCAAAAAAAATCCTGGTGGATACTGCGATCCCGCAGTATCCACCAGGTAGGCTAGTTACTCTCTCGGTCGCTCGGAAGCCTCCAGGCGCTCTCGCATCTGCTCATAGGTGGCGGTATCGATCTCACCACGCGCATAACGCTGCCGCAGGATCTCCAGTGCGGAAGGCTGCTGGAACGGCGGCGGAGGCACTGGTGCGCCAGGATGGTAGGTGAATGGCGGTTGTGGGTGCCTTCCCTGAGAACCAAGCCAGCGCACCAATCCCCCGATCAGGAGGGCGAGGAGTAGCAACCAGAACAGGCTAATTAACAACATAAAAGGTGTGTGAAACCAGAAAATCGCTTCGTGTCCCATAGTTCGTGTAATCCTCTCTTTCGAAAAAGAGACAATAGTGTTTTTACTTCTTATACATCAACTTAACTTGCTACATAGCAGCTTGTATCATCTGTAGCGCATGGCATTTCTCTGGATGGCATTGCTGCGCTTTCGCATCTACATAGATGATATGCTTTGATCATCAGAAAACAATGTTAAAAGTGTAAAAGCTTTGTAAATTACAGGAGCAAGGTGAGAATCCATGCTATTGGACCAGGATTGCTCCATAATGGCCCTGGATGGTCACGGTCACCTGTCCATTCTGTACCTGGTACGTGTTGCCGGTAATTTTATCGGTCACTATACTCCCATCGGTCATACTCAATTGATAGGCCGGAATAGTCACTGTATGGCTGGTAATATCATTATTCAAAATTACCGCTATACGGTTCTGCTGATCCATACGCCCATACGCGTAGATTTTGTTGGCGTCGTCGGTCTGTAGTGTGATGAAGGAGCCTGTGCGCAGGGCTGGATAAGTATTGCGAATGGAGATCAGTTTCTGGAACAGGGCGACGGCACTATTGCTGGTGTTACCCTGGCTCCAGTCGAAAGTACGTCGATCATCCGGGTCGGCACCTCCCTGCATACCATACTCATCTCCGTAATAGATGGTCGGCATGCCGACATAAGTCATCTGGAAAAAGGCCGCCAGGTATGTCTGGTAGATGTCTCCTCCCGCACGTTGTCCGAAACGTGTTATGTCATGGCTGGACAGGAAATTTGCCATGACTTGCTGTACGTCTGTGGGATAAGTGGCGCGAGTGTTGCGGAGCCAGCTATCGAATTGCGTTGTCGTGAGGGAAGCCGGATTGTTAGAATAATCGTGTCCTGTGACCCATTGCGAAACAGGCATGGTGAAGCCATCATAGTTGGTGGCGCTATCCCACTCACCTTGAGGATCGGCTGTCCACGCAGCCGCATTGTCGAAGTTTTCACCCATGATAAAGGCATTGCTCTTTGCACCCTTGATTGCGGAACGGAACTCCTGCCACACCTGGTGGTCGGTGGCGTCGCTGCCACTATTGCCGCTGGCGTCAACATATTTAGCCGCGTCAAGGCGCCAGCCGTCGATACCATAATTGCGTATCCAGTATTGGGCAATAGAACCTGGCTGTGCATAGATTGCGTTGCGCACCTGAGAGCCACTCTGTCCATAGTCGAGCTTGGGCAGACTGTTATAGCCCAGGAACGTCGAGTAGCTGTCGGGCCAATGCTGGAAATCATAGTATGGATAATATGGGCTGGATTGACTCTGATAGGCACCCACGACTCCTGGATAGGTATTGAATTCGTTAAACCAGGAATCCCATGTTCCGGTATGATTAAAGACGCCATCCAGAATGATATGCCCGGCAGGTCCATTGGCACCACTGTGGACATCGGCTACCAGCTTTTGCAATGCCGCGTTGCCTCCGAATGTGGGATCAACATTCATATAGTCTTGCGTATCGTACTTATGATCGGAGGGTGCAGTGAAGATGGGGTTCAGGTAGATGATGTTAGCTCCGAGCGTATTTTTAATGTAGCTCAGCTTCTGATCGATTCCTTGCAGATCGCCACCGAAAAATGTCAGGTCTTTGTTTGAGCCTGCATCGGGATACGGACTCGCTCCCCATGTTTTGTGTTCAGTGGAGGCACCGAAGTAGGAATACTGGCCAGTCTGTACGTCATTAGTGGGATCACCATCGTAGAAGCGATCGGGAAAGATCTGGTACATGACGCCATTCTTGGCCCAGGCAGGCGTCGTGAGATTGGGCAAAATATAGAAATCGCCACTACCGGGCTCAGTTGGGGATGGACCGTCCGCGTTGTACCAGAGTGTCGCGCTTCCATCATTGATCTGAAAGCGATAGTACTTTGCCGAGCAGCTTGCGGGAACCGTTCCCTGCCAGATATCGAAACGACCGGTGGCATCATTACGTGCAAAGGAGAGCGGTATCCAATGAAACTGACTGTCCTGGGAATCATAGTATTTGATATTAGCGCTGGTAATATCGTTGTGAAACGTGCGCAATGAAAGTGTCACCGCAGTACTACACGTCGGTTCTGAAGTACTATCATAGAGCGATCCCTGGTCATGAAAAAGACCATACGCTTCTACATTATTATCGTTTGAAGCTGCATGTGTGGAAAGAGACGATGGCAGAAAAACGAACAACAAACACAAACAGAGCAACGGCCCCAGGGCTCTGGAAGAAAAGGATTTAGGCATGATCGATACCTCCAACAATGGACATATGAGAGTGTACGGCCTCTCCAGACAATGATTGCGCAGAGGACTGCCGTCCTAAAAAAGAACGATCTGCCACCTGGACATTGTCGTGTACAGTATCGTGCAAGGGACGTGAGATACCCGGCACACGCAAGGCGTGCCTCTACAGGTCAACGCAACGACTTGTGAAGAACCCTGTGGTTCCCTTAAGTTAGCATTGACAAATAGAACATAAGTTCAGTATACTAAGTATATGTTAGTGCAAGTCCTCCCTGACACCATGACAAAACTCGCCCAGTTGGGTGATGCGACCATATACGAGCCTGCTGGCGATCAGCCACAGCAGGAACGTCGTCGTGCAGCTTATCAGTCGCATAGTCTTGCCGAGTGCATTACGAATGTGTCGACCCCAAAGGGGTCGCTGCCTGTACTAAAGACTATGGTAACAACAGCATGCGAACGAAATTGCTTTTATTGCCCTTTCCGTGCTGGTCGTAGTAAGATGAAGCGCCTCACCTTCTCACCAGATGAGATGGCTGCCGGATTAGATGCGCTGCAGCGAGCAGGGAGGGTGCAGGGCATGTTTCTCTCGTCGGGTATCATCAAGGGAAGCGTGACGACGCAAGACAAAATTCTGGACACGGCTGAAATTGTACGCAAACGCTACGACTATCGCGGCTACCTACACCTCAAGGTCATGCCCGGTATTCAGTACGAGCAGTTGTACCGCCTGATGCAGCTCGCCGATCGCGTCTCAGTCAACCTGGAAGGTCCGACGCAGGAGCGCTTGAATGCCTTAGCACCCAAAAAGGTGTTTACTCAAGAGCTGCTGGAGATGTTGCGTCTGGCAGAGCAGATCCGACGTGAGCACCCTGGCGAGAAACTTGCAGGTACTGTGACCCAGTTTGTCGTGGGCGCAGTGGGTGATACTGACCTTGAATTGCTCTCTCTCAGCCAGCGACTCTACCGCGAGATGAGGCTTACACGTGCCTATTACTCTGGATTCCATCCCGTCGAACAAACCCCTTTTGAAAATTTGGCCCCCACTGATCCCATCCGCGAATATCGCCTCTATCAGGCAAGCTTTTTGTTGCGCGATTACGGTTGGGATGTTGACGACCTACTCTTTCTCAACAATGGAAATATGCCGCTTGATGCAGACCCCAAACGAGCATGGGCCGAGAGGCATCTGCGCTCTACCCCCCTGGAAATTATGACGGCGAGCCGTATGCAGTTATTGCGGGTCCCTGGTATTGGCCCAAGAGGAGCCGAAGCTATCCTGCGTGCGCGTCGGCAAAGGCATCTCACAGATGTTGAACAACTGCGTAAACTCAATATTCGCGCGCCAGAAAAGGCCGCGCCCTACATCTTATCGGATGGACACCGACCCGCTCACCAGATGACCTTGTTATAGGAAGCAAGGCACCTTTGGCTTTTTAAGATGGGACCTTGTTTCTGCGAAAAAATAGATACGGACAAAGGATGCTAAGATCAATATAGATACAAATATTCTGGATGGTTAAAAACATTAATCATGTCTAATTTACCATTCGTCGTAGAATAAAAAGAGGCTCAAACCATTCAATTTGAGCCTCTCTTTGGGTTTGTCTGTGACTACTCGGGGAGAAAGTAGCGCTCATTGGCCTGTTTGTTTTGCGTACTCTCTTTGGTCGTCTTCATTGGCTGCTGTAGTGGTGCTGAGGATGTGCCCGTCGACGGATGCTGTGGCTGCTGCTGTGAAGCAGCAGCTTGCCTACGCGCCTGAACAATGTGGAACGGGATTTCCGACAACTCTACCAGTTGGCGATTGCGGAAGTAGAGGCTTGTCTGCAGGAGAAGCGGCGCGGATGCCCCACTGAGCATGAGCATGCGATCTAGCGGCATCGTCCGCAATTCCTCCGGCATCATCAAGCGCCGTCCCGTTTCCCCCTGCGTCCAACTCTTCTGACTCTCTGCCCCGATGTCCCGCGTGTTTTGCGTTTCGGTCTCGACCGTCGTCATGCCCAGGCGCTCGCTGTAATACTCTGTCTCCTCCTTTCCCGCTCCTGGCAGCAGCAGATGCGTGACTGTATTCGTTAAGATATTCTTGCGAATCGCCACGCTATATTTTTCGTCGAGTTGATGGAACCCCTGGATTACCAGCAGAAGCCCTACTCCCGTATGCCGTGCGGTACTGATGTAGCCATTCATGAGGGGAATAGAACCGAGATTCGCAAACTCCTCCAGGTACCCCATGATACGCCGTGGAACCTGTCCTTGAGGCGACTCTTCGGCGAGTGCTTCCCATTCAGCGATCATCTGCATCATGAAACAGGCGAGCAGTGGTTGGTATCGCTCGGCAAAACGCTGTGGGATGGACAAGTACAGCGCGATCGGTCGTCCGGTCTGCTCTCCCATCTTCCGAAAGTCGATCTGATGATGCACGGTAACGGCGCGAATGGCGTCGCTGCTGAGCAGTTGAAAGCGGGTCCCAATGTCTGCCATCAGGCTGCCGATGAGCTTGGGGTTCATGTCCATGTACTCGAAGAAGGGGCCCACTTCCTCGCGTACCTGACGCAGTGGACTGGTGGTCAAGGTATGTTTCATGCTCTGATAGCTGAGGCGGCAAAGAATATCAGCGACCCGGCTGAAAGGGGCGCCTGGCTCGGCTGCTCGTACATGGAGCAGCGCTGCCGTCATTAAACGGATCGCGGCGTTGGGCCAGAAGTCCTCCTTGCTCTTCCCAGTGTTGAGCACCCAGCAGCGGGCGAACTCCTGTGCCTCCTCCACCGTTCGGATGAAGGCCAGCGGATTGTACCCCTGGCTGTGCTGGGGATGCATCGGCGCAAAGACCCAGACATCATGAAACTGTGAGATGGCTCCTGCGGTCTTGCGTACCAGCTCGCCCTTCACATCCGAAATGAAGAGGGAGCGGCTGCCCTGCTCACGCAGTAAGTTCGGAATTACCACACGGGCGCTCTTACCAGCCCCAATGGGAGCAGTAAGGAGAATATTGGACGCTTGTTGCTGTTCATCGAGCGAGATGTGCCTGTGTTGGTAGCGTCCCAACACGAAAATCGACCGAGGAATACGCCCCTTTGTGACCGACGGCTTTCCTTCGCGTACAGAGGGAGAACCGTGGCAAAATGGACGTGCCTCGCGTCTGGTGGCGAAGTGCGCTGACCCATGCTTGTCGCTCTTATACATGCGTTGATGCACCTCCGCCATGATGTATCCTGCTCCCACAAGGGCGAAGAGTACCCAGAGAACAGGTTGTTTGGTGAGATCAGTATTTCCTGCCAGCCGGCTGTGCAGCAAGAAAGCGATCAGCAGCCCTTTATGCCGATGGTGCTGGTAGTCTTGCCAGGCGGGATAAAGCAGGTAGATCAGGCAGATCAGGATGCCCAGGAGAACTACTCCCAGGACGACTCTCGTTATGGTTCTGTTCATCGATCTCGTTCTCCTTCATCGTGATGGTCAAACGCATTCGATCGTTCATGGCTTGCGAGGTCACGTCCTACGTCGTCGTGTCGCGTGAGTTCTTGTACCTCTTCTTCCATCGCTCGGTAGAAGTCATGGTCGCTATGATCGTGGCCCGACTCGCGCAACTGCCGGTAATCCCGAGCGTAGAGCTTCACGGCCTCTTCGCGCCCCATCTCTAGGTTTTCGCCAGCCCCGGCCACAACTACGTGGACATGCTCATGTTCTGTATTGCTATGGTGTACAGCGTACCAATGCAACTCTTTGCCCTGATTCTGCTCCAGATCAGTCATCACTGCGCGAGTCCAGCCGCGCCAGTCCTCGACGGGTTCATCCTCGCCCGGCGAGAGGATTATCTTGCATTACCCTGCCGCAGCATGGGTATCTGGTAGGGGGTGTGGCCCACTGGCTCGCCCTCGGTCTGCTTGTCTTCTTCAAATGGATGCTCATCGTGTCCTCTCTCATTTCCTGGAACAGGAGGGCGTCTGTGACTTCTCCCTTTGAGGGAAGCAGGTTGTCCATGCGGGGTGAATGCATCTCCGTTGCTGGCAAGGTCAGCCTCGTCCTCCACATCTGGGAGGACGAAGATGAGAGTGTCGCATACGGAGAACCCTTTGGGGCTGCCTTCCCTATCGGCTCTTGATGCAGCATCACGATGCGTCTATTCCTGTTTGTGGTCCTACCAGGAGGGGAACCAGCAGTGGCTCCCAAAGAGGAATGGTGCAAGACCACCTGGCTCCCGTAAGACCTGGTTCCCTGCTGAGTGCTCCTCTCGTTTTGTTACGAGGCCACATCATTCTGTCCGTTGTCTCCTTTCGGTGGATGAGTCAAGGTATTCCTTAGGAAGGAAAACGTGATGGCGTCCGATGCCTCCTGTTGCGTCCATCTTTCCTCTCTGGCCCGTTGTGCCGCTTTCGGATGTATGCGTTGCAGCACCTGCAATTGTTCCTCCGTCGCTGGCCGCTCCAGCCACGGCGCATCTTTGCTTCTCAAGGCTTGGCTCTGCTTCTTGTTGGTGGCCGCGTGTACGAGAGCAACGTGTTGGCGCAATGGCAGATAGTCCTGACACACCCAGGCATCTTCGGGCTGGCTGTATGGGCGTTTTATATGGAGGCGTGAGCGATAGAGGCCGCTTCCGCTAGGATCACGCTCAATAAGAGCGGATTCATAGCGGCTCACTCTCGTAAAGTAGCCTTCGTGAGGACCCTGGCGGTAGGGCGTCCAGCGGTACCAGGATTGACCAATCGGGTCCAGCAGAGAGAAGCTGCTTCCCCCTTCATTGCCGAACAGCTGTTTGAGAAAGGGATCCGCCTGCTTGCCTGGATCAAGGCGCTCTCCGCGTCCAGAAGCGGGGACATTTCCTCCTGCCGCCTGCGTGTCTCCCACGACCTGTGGCAAGACCACCTGGCGACCTGTATCGGGGTTGTTGCCCATCACATCGAGGACGAGACAATCTTGCTTGCCTGGTGCCGGTCGTGTTCCTCGTCCAAGCATTTGCATGTACAAACTGGGAGAAAGCGTTGGGCGAGCGATGACTAACGCTGAGATGCTGGGAAAATCAAAGCCTTCGGTGAGCAGCGAACAGTTGCACACGACCTGTACAATACCACGGCGCCAGTCGGACACTATTTGTTCTCGTTCAGCTCGATGGTTTCTCCCTGAAATGGCCCGTGCAGAAAGCCCACATTGAGCAAACGCTTCCGCTAATTGTTGGGCGTGTTCGATCGAGACGGCGAAAACGAGCGTGGGACGCCCCTGAATGTGCGGCACCACGAGCCTGGCGATTTCTCTGGTAATGGCCGCCCGAACCAGCTCAGAGGCAAGAGCATCCTCAACATACTCGTTTTCACCCGATTGCATGTCAGTGATGACCTTGGAGAGATCAATGTCAACGTGCAATGGCTTCCACACGAGAGGAGCCAACGACCCCAGGCGAACCATATCGGGAATATCTCGTGCAAAGGCACAGGTTGGCAGCAGGGAAAGCATACTCTGCGTATCGCTGCGATAGGGCGTCGCTGTACAACCAATGACAGGGACACGGTGTTGAGGAGACGCTTCCTCGACCGTCGCGATAATACGCTCATAGGCAGATCCCTTGACCGCGTGATGGGCCTCATCGATACAAATGGCCACGATGGATTGCTCATGAGCATGAAGAAGTTCCTGCAAAGCCATTGCAGTCAGCGACTGAGTTGTGGCAACAACGATCCGTGCCTCGATGTTGCGATATCCCTGCATGAGCAGGCCCACGGGTAGTCCGGCCTGTTCAAACGTTTCGGCCAGTTGTTTGGCGATGTCTTGCCGGTGGATCAGCACCAGGACGCGCCCAGAGGAGAGGAGTGACTGAGTGAAAGCAGCTAAAATGATGCTTTTCCCTGTGCCTACTGGCAACGTGATATACATTCTCAAGACATCCCTCGTGGAATCGTTTGAGTGTATGGTCAACCGCTTGCTGTTGATACCCTCGTAACGTAAACACAGACCTGCTTTCCCTATCATAAGGTAGTCTAGACGTCATGTTGTACAGCTTACCTCTACTATGATCACTGGACTCATTTCTTCTTTTCGCTTCACTGAAGGAAAGCTTCTCTCCCTGCTGACTCCGTATGTCTCCTTCCCGATTAGGAGACAAGAAGAAGCCGGAGCCATCTCCTTCAACGAGAGTGTAAATCACATTGTGCTTCCAGTCCAGCGCACAAGCCAGGCTCTTTATTGCAAATCAGGCAAATACTAGGCACTTTGCCCGCCTTGCATGGAGTGCCTTTCTTGTGTAAAATATAGGAACGTCTGAGTCCTTGTAGGATGAGGACGATCAGGGATAGGCACGACCTACAAGGGAAGACAAACGCGATGGAAGAACCGGTAGCCCCGCATAGGCAATTGAAGCAAGCGCGAGAAAAACGCGGCTGGACACAGGCCCACGTCGCCGATTTAATAGGTGTCGATACAGGAACGGTGAGCCGCTGGGAATGTGCAGCAGGGAAGCCACGCCCATGGCAGCGAGCAAAACTCGCCGAACTGTTTGAGATTCCCATTGACGCCTGGGTAGTGCAAGATGAGGAGATGAATGTTTCTCAGGAGGAACAGCTTCTTCGCCCTTTATCTGACGATGAGCTGCCTTATCCCAAAGTCTGGACTATCCCGTTCAATGTTTCCTTCTTTGTTGGCCGACAGGACGTGTTACAACGATTACACGAGGCGCTCCTGGCAGGGAAAACAACGGCATTGACACAAACAATTAGCGGTCTGGGAGGGATTGGGAAGACAGTGACTGCCGCTAGATATGCATATCTCCATCGAGGTCAGTATAAAGCAGTCTTTTGGATCGAAGCAGACACGCGTGAAAAGTTGATCAGCGGTTTGCTAAGAATGGCCCAGAATCTCAACCTGCCAGAAAGACGCCTGGAAGATCCAGAGCGTGTTCTTGCTGCCGTCAAGCGGTGGATGAAAGAGCAGACACACTGGTTGCTGATTCTGGACAACGTAGAACAGATCGCTCTTCTCCATGAACTGCTGCCAAACACCAGGAGAGGTCATGTGCTGCTGACGACACGGACGCAGTTAGTAGGTCAAGGGATGGTCACTCTTGAATTGAATGGTCTCTCTCAGGAGGAAGGAGCGTTACTCCTCTTACGAAGGGCGGGCCGACTCGCAGAAGCTGCACAACTGGAAGAAGCGACCGAGCAGGAAAGGGCACTGGCAAAAGATCTCTCCTTCCAGATGGAAGGGCTTCCTCTCGCGCTCGAGCAAGCAGGAGCTTTTATTCGGGAGCAAGACTGCAGCCTCGCTGAGTATCTGGAATGGTACAAAACGCGTCGAGCATATTTGCTTCGTTGGCGCAGTCCTCAATCCCTTGATGACCCTTATGCCTATTCTCATTCGGTAGCAACTACCTGGTCTCTTTCCTTTGAAAAAATTCGGGAGAGTAGTTTAGCCGCAGTTGATTTGCTGAGTTTCTATGCATTTCTCGACCCTGAGACGATTCCCAAGGAGCTTGTGATTATAGCGAGATCTGAACTCGGACCCCACCTTGGATACATCTCTGACCAGTTTGAACTGTTAGCAGTCCTGGCCCCTACCTGGATCACCCCAACAATTGGGGAACGCTGCTTGATTGATGAGAGATGATATACTTCTGAAAGAGTGCAAAAGACGTGTTTCGCTTCTCAGGAGGATGACAGATGGAAGAGTCTCCTTTTCTCCCGCTTCCCGAAGGATTGCTCATTGATCAGGTTGAGCAGACCGACGCCCAACTGACCGTGACCGTGATCTCAGCGAGATCCGAAGCTGCTTGTCCTGCATGTGGTTGCCTCTCAGAACATGTCCATAGTCAGTATCAGAGAACGGTCAAGGACGTTCCTTGTGGAGGCCGCAAGGTGGTGCTGCAACTTTGTGTACGCAAGTTTTTCTGCTTGCAATTATGCTGCCAGCGCAAGGTGTTTGCTGAGCGGCTTCCCGATCTGGTCCAGCCTTGGGCCAGAGTGAGTAATCGTCTCCTGGAGGAAATCAAAGCCATTGGGCTCTCTGCTTCTGCCGAGGTGAGCGAGCGGCTGGCTCCCCGATTGGGAATGCAGGTGAAGGCACCAACCCTGCTGCGGTATCTGCGTACCATCCCAGATCCGCCCAGGACAGATGTCATCAGTTTAGGGATTGATGACTTTGGTGCGACACGAAGCTACATGTGTAGCTGTAAGGACTCTCGAAAGGAGGATCTTACCTGGAGTTCTGCCTCCAGTGCCCTACCAGGCTGAAAAGAGCGCCTGGGACAATGTAGCCGCACCCGCAAGGGTGGTCTCGCGTCCGTGAGGAAGTGAGGCGACTGCTAGCATCAAGCGGTTAGGAGCTAGGGCGAAGCATGGTATGGCTAATCGAACCTGAACCACTGATAAACGTCGTCATCGAGAGCAAGCGAAAGATGCTGACAAGCTTGACCAAAAGGTGCGTGGTCGGTTCTGGGGTTCAAAGTTCTCCTGACGCAGACACAACGATCACCGGCGGAGAGGTGGGGCCTAACCCATGCATGGTACTCATGTGGAACGTGG
>WNGD01001358.1_pt1 | contig 26706 bp, 34 predicted proteins | sample 5400671 | NCBI WGS metagenome assembly WNGD01 (sample SAMN13153369, study PRJNA577476) | soil metagenome | isolation source: 40 cm soil or saprolite under grassland replicate 2 | place: USA:California | collected 2016-06-15
TAGAAACGATGCAGGGATTTCATAACCGTTTTAGTACATGCGTTCAAGAATATATGAGAGGAGAACGTCTGCATGAACATCTGGAGGAATTTAAGAAACATTTCTTTGAGGCAAATACGGAACAAGTCATGAAGCGTACCACCGAGTTGCTGATGTATGCGATCACTGACCAATCCATTCTGGGCGTCAAATTTGACAGAGACGATTTTCAGTATCTGGATGCCAGCCATATCGCGTATCCCATCGGTCGTTTGTCAGGAGGGGAAAAATCGCTGGTTGGACTTTGCTTACGCATTGCATTAGCCGAACAGGCACAGACGATTGCCAGAATGGGGCGCGTGAAATTTCTTGTTCTGGATGAAGTACTTTCCTCTTTAGATGAAGAGCGCAGTGAGTCGGTGAAACGTATCTTCGCAGATGTGTTGCAGCGTGGTATCTTTGAACACATTGTGATGATTACCCACCTGGACACTGTCAAGCAGAGCTGGCATGCTGATGGACTGGCGGTACAGAAGTTGGATGGTAAAATAAGTACAGTTATCTCGGTCTCTCCCGGTGAAGTTCCTCTGGATTTGGCCGAGGAATAGAGGTCTCAAGAATGGCAATCTCACAGTTTTCCAATACTCAGGGAGGGAAGCTTTTAGCTTCTCTGCGCCAAAAGATCAATCTCACACAGACCGAGTTGGCGAAAAAAGCGGATGTCTCGCGTAGCATGATTGCTCAATTGGAGAGCGGGGAACGTCGACCATCGCAAAAGTTGGTTCGTGCACTTTGTCAGGCAATGAATGTCTCTATTGAGGATGAGAGACAATTACTGCTTGCGTATGAGATTACCCCATCGGGTCAGACACCTGAGCAAATTGCCGCTTTTTTGCGGGCAGATAAGAATCTGACTCAAGATCAGGCAGAACACATTGCTGCATTGGTACGAGAGGCGTATGAAAAAGCATTGCAGGAGCAGTCGTGAGTGAGCTGTGGGAAGTGAACAATGAAGAGATATATACAATTGCGCTATTCCAATGATTTGCCAGTGATACCAATCCAACGCGATATTGAAAAGCTTGCGCTTGCCGATCGACGAGCATTGGGCTGTCGTTTTGGGGAATCTTGTGATCCACGTCAACTGATACGATTTCATGATGTCGAGAAAATTCTGGAAACACCCGAATCATACACCGCTCACTATGGACGGTCTCTCCTCGCTGGAGAGTTTGAGGTATGTTGGTCGGGGGCAACTCTCCATGTGAAGAACGGCGACCACTTGATCATGGTGAATCTAGATCACAGCCTGTCGCGTCGTACCTTCACCATTGCCCATGAATTTGGCCACCTGGTCTTCTCTCATCAAGCGATCCCTATTTCTTCTGAGGGGATGCGACAATCTCGCTATAGTGATGAGCAAGAAATGGAGGCTCATAGTTATGGGCTTGCGGTGCTTTTACCCTACGCCCCTCTCCTACAAATGTTGCGGCAAGAAGCAACAGCCCAGGGGATTGCGAACCATTATGGAGTCAGTGCGGAAGCGGTGAGAATGAGGCTCAAGATAACAGGACTCTGGGGATTATTGGCAGAGAGAAAGTAATGGTGTGTGAGTTATGTGTTGGAAGAAGCTGAGAGGCAAACGCATTTCCGGCGTTTATGAGATTCCACTATTGGTTGTGGTGGAATATCCGCAGCGTGAGTCAACATACCTCTAGCCTACAAGAGGAGGTCAACATGCCTGGTGTTCATTCCTTATTCCATACCATTCCTGACAGAAGCTGATCGAGTGTGTCCCTACAGCTGAAAACACCTCCACACGTAGACCTCATGCTTCTTGCGTACATTGGGCACCACAATGGAAGCAGTAATGGTGACTTGCAGGGCTGCGTGTTCCGCAGGCGCTACAGACACGTATGAGTTTCGTCGTTGCAATGGGTTTTGCCGCGCTCTCTTCAAGGTGCCTCCGGTAGAGATCAACACATTCGTCACAAATAGCCATACCGCCAGGCCCGGCGGTGAGGTGATTGACCTGATCTTGACGTTTCCCACAAAAAGAACACTGAGAGGCGGTGCTCTGCTCTTGTTGATTATTTCTCCACATCGCTATCCTCCTTTCCTCTTAATGCCATCAGGAGTGGCAGTAATTTTGACTTGTGTTGATGTCGCTCGAAAAGATCATTGAGGTAGACGTGCCATGCGTCATCGCGTCCTAGCATGTGATAGGCCGTGCGTGCTTTCGTGAGCCAGATGGCCGCTGCCTGGTAAGAGGATGCTTTGGCTCCATTCATAATGTGCTCTGCTTGCTGGCGACACGCCTGGATGACCCATTCCAGTGCGGTCTGCTCTTCCAAAGCTGCATCGACCACTTGTGCGACCAGGGTATACCTCGTGGTCGTCTTCAGAACAGCAATGGCGTCATCAAAGAGATGTTCATGCAAAAAGATACGGAGCAAGCCTTGAGGATCGGCGGTATATGGAGCCTGACGTGCAGAGTCAAGGAGCCTGGCACGTTGTTCGGGCCAACGTGTTCCAGCAATATGGGCTATCTGCAGATACTGCTCCAGCGTGGGTTCGCCGCGAAAGGCCACTTCGCCTGCCTCCAGGGCTTGCATCTGTTCTCCCATGGACCAGGAGTGATCACGAAGCCAGATGGCAAGTGGCACAGGGTTGCCTTCAAGAGCGAGTCCACGGGCTGCAATCTGGAGACTGGGTGAGCGTTCACCATGGATAAACAACACCTGAGCCAATGCGAAGGCGTCCTCTGCCGTAGCAAGATGCTGGTGTCCATAGGAGAGGGCTTCGGTGATCTGTCCCTGGCGCACTAACATCGTGACATACGCTCTTGTCTGGCCTTCTGCTTTTGCCAGATGCAGGTATTCCTGAAACTGTTCGCGTTGCTCCAGCACAGTGAGCCGAGCCTGTGTGAGCACCACTGCATACGGGGGAGGTTCACCTTCCCAGGCGCTCTGTTGGTGCGAGGTTCCCAGCAAGATGCGCTGGAGTGGAGGAGACTCCCATCCTTCGCGAATGGCAGCCTGGGGAGCATCAAATGCAGCCCCAATACTCCCGTCTCCCAGTCGTGCTTGCCAGCTGCTCACCTGTTTGGCCCACTGGATGCGCTCTTTGGCCGTCATATCCACCATGAGCAAGGCCTCCGTCCAGACGCGTGCGAGCTCCAGAAAGAACGTGCTGACCGCGCCATGAATATCATTGAGGAACATCCATTGAGCTGTGTAGATGTCAGTGATGGCTTGCAGCGTCATGAGCGCCTGAACATGCTCACCCCTGTGCAACTGCACAGAAGCAGACTCTACCAGTTGCCGGGTCTCCTCGATCACCATCTGAGCGTATCCAGGACTGTCCCACGAATGCAGATGATCCTGGTGTCGAAGCTGCCTCCGCAGCCGCTGACGGATCAGTTTGGGATCACTGGGAAGCGGCGTGGATGTGCGTTGCCTGTTGCGTGAAGACGTGGGCATCGGCCTTCTCTCCTTGTGCTGTCTGTATTCCTTCTCGGGAAGAGAAACAAGCACTCTTGCTCATGTCTCAGGAATCCCTGGAGCTGTTCCTCTGCTGTCCCTTTCTCGCCTCTCGTGAGTATTGTATCACCAGAAAGAGGAGATATGCTCTCACTGGATGTGGCGAGCAACGTGTGCTGCACCAGTTGAGTTTCCAATGGATGGAAGCCGATATGCTCTTGCCTTTGCTGAATGGCCTCGATGAAATGGACTCGGCTACTCGTCTGACCTGTATTACTGCCATTAATGCCTTCCATTCTCTCTGATTTTTGCACATGGCTGGTCCATAAGCGCATTGTATAAATGTCATAACTTGACATTTATACAATGATTTATCTTTTAAAAATATTGACATTTTTATTTTTCTGACATATACTCTCTAAAAGGAAAGGAGATGTAGTATTCCTCCCTATTAGTGCGACATTGCAGACAAAGGAAGTAGATATGCCAGACGGCGATAGAGTCCATAAGGGCCTGGGATGGAAGTATCAAAAAACTTACAAGCAAATATGTGATGGGCAGTTTGGAGGAAAAGATCTAGCAGAAGAGGTAGTTCCTGCGGTTTGGAAAGATATTCAGAGCGCAGGGGATCTGCCTATTCAATTGCTCCGAGAAGTTGCTGCGCAATGTCAGCAGATCATAGATAGACGCATGATTGAGCAAATCGACTGGCAAAAAGAATTTAAGTTGATCGATGACCGGGTACAACCCATGTATACAGACCGAAGGTTGAAAACTCTAGCAGTGGAAGCTTGTAAAGAACTGCTGGAAGACCTGCGAAATGGGGGAAACCCCTCTCATTGTCATATAGAGCTTCTTACGAAATATATGTGGAATGTCTATGTAGCGCAATTCTCAGAGAGAGTGCCTTTGCTTCCCGTCCATTATAAAGGAGTAAGTAGAGAATTTGTTGATGAGAGGTTAGAAGTGATGCGGCCATATGTAAAAGAGCAACTTCTTCCATATGCTGAAAGCGTGTCCCGTCAAAATACTGTTCATCTGGCGCGTAGACCGCATCAACGCTCTAATGAGAGGCCCAATTATAACATAGATACAGACATCTCTACTGTAGGAGCATAGGAGGCTTAATGTGCGCGAACTTGACTATACCTACACCTTTGATCATATCAGTGAACAGCTAAAAAGTGGGCAAGTACGGATTACCGATCATGCAACAAACTTGACATATGCGTTACAGGTTGCTGTCAACGATGACCAATTGCCCTTCATAAACTACCGAACGGCTCCTCCATTACTTGCTGATCTGGTTGATATTGCTGCTGCTGTACATATGGCGGATCGGCTTTCAAAGAATAATAGGGATATGCCACGCCGGATGCTCCTCCGTTTACCTATACGACAACGAGAAGTAATAGATAGGCCATTCATATGTAAGAAGTTACAGGAGGTTCTTTATTGGTTTACTGAAGATCATTGGTTCTTTGAATTTACTCCATATATCAACCTCGACCGACCTGCTCAGATGAATATGCCACTGCCCTTTTATGGCGATACGAGTCTTCCAGTATGTACCGTATTGTGGAGCGGTGGCCTGGACTCATTTGCTGGTGTCTACCAACAACTTCTACAAGATGATGTTACTCATTACATATTATTCGGCACAGGCAGTAATGATATGATTTCTTATGCGCAAAGGCGTGCCGCTGTAGCTATTGAAAGATCGTTTCCGAAGCGTACGGAACTGGTACAACTCCCATTTCGTTTAAGAGATAGGCATCATGGTGTGAAAAAAAGTTCTAGTGCGCGTTCACGAGGCTTTGTTTTTATGCTTTTAGGTGCTGTATGTGCTCGTCAAGAAGGGCAGAATGTGTTACACATCTATGAAAATGGCATCGGGGCTATCAATCTTCCTTTTCGTAAATCAGAAGTAGGGCTAGATCATTCTCGGTCAGTTCATCCATTATCACTCTATTACATGGGAGAGCTTCTCTCTAGCATACTTGGGGAGCCTTTCTTCTTTGAGAATCCCTTTCTCTTTTGGACAAAGGCACAAATGTGCAAAGAACCTATCTATGAGGATGCCGCAAAAGCGATGTTCGCCACGATTAGTTGTGATAGCAGACATCGTAAGCAACCTACTCAGTGTGGTTACTGCTCGTCATGCCTCTTACGTCGTCAGACTCTAGCTTTTCATGGTGTAGTAGATCAGACACGCTACCAAATCATAGAAGGAGCAGATAGACAACGTAGGCCAGAAGACAGTGCTCATTATTATGCTATGTTAGCGCAGGTGGATACGATGCGAACCCTTCTTTCCGCCGAAAATAGTTGGGAGAGGATGTCTCAACACTATCGAGGTTTAGTTGACATTGTGGATAAAATAGGTGGGCATCAAGCTGTAACGCAGGACAATTTACTCTGTCTTTATCAAAACTATGTTCATGAATGGGATAATGTCAGACATATTATCGGGCCAGAATTCCTTACTTGAGGGGATGTAAGGAAAATTTACTAGCATCATTCTGTTGCAAGAAAGGTGATATATGGATAGCAACATTCTAGATACAATTGACATGAAGGTTCTTGGGAGAGAGCTTCAACAAGCACGAATCAGAAAAGGTCTTACCCAAGAAGATGCTGCGAAAATTATTGATGTTGCTCGTACAACTGTTACAGCAATTGAAAAAGGAGACCGTCGTATTAAGGCGAGAGAACTCATGGCATTAGCACAAGCCTATAATCTGCCAGTCTCTGATTTCGTACGTACACGTCCAGAAATCGAACTATCATTGCCACAATTTCGTGGACCATCGCTAAGAACAGAAGAAGAGAACAGACTTATAGCACCATATGTTGAACAACTTAAGCAACTTGCGCGGGACTATTTTGAACTTGAAAGAATTACTGGGTCACCTCTCGTACACAGATATCCATCGGAGTATAGCATCGGAAGGTTGCAGATAAGTGAAGCGGCTGAGAATATTGCAATGGAAGAACGGATACGTCTAGGAGTAGGTGATGGACAATTACCTTTACTTCGTGATATTCTTGAACAAGATGTCGGTTTACGAGTCTTTTACTATCCATTGCCTGCAAAGTTTTCTGCTATCTATCTTTACGATGATCAAGTAGGAGGATGTATTGCGGTCAACAGTAATCACCCAGAAGAGCGTCGTCGTTGGTCTTTAGCTCATGACTACGGGCATTTTCTTACGTATAGACAGAAGCCAACGGTCTATATAGAAAATGGCTATCAGCGTAAACCAGAGAGCGAACGCCTTGCTGATGATTTCGCGATTTGTTTTCTTATGCCCACCAATGGTGTAACCAGACGCTTTAATGATACTCGTCGGACGAAAGATAAAGTGACACCAGGTGATCTCTGTTTATTAGCGCACTACTACGGCGTCTCCGTAGAAGCTATGACGCTGCGTCTTGAAGACTTAAAATTACTTCCAACTGGTATTTGGGATAAACTCAAAGCCGGGGGGTTTAAAGTGAGAGAGGCTCAACAACAGCTTGGGCTTGGCCCTCTTCCAGCAAAAGAACAAAAATTTCCTATGCGTTATCAATATCTTGCTATCGAAGCATTTGATCGTGGCCTCATCAGTGAAGGATTGTTGTCGAGATTTCTTGCCGTTGACCGCCTTGAAGCTCGACGTATAGCCGAGTTACTTCGACAGAGCGTAGTGGAAGAGACAGATGTATCGCTCATCAACCAAAATAGAGAGCAGCCATCGAGTGACAGGGAGGATAATGTGAATGAGTGATTTCCCCTTTCCTCATGAAGGTATTATTTTAGATGCCTGCTGTATTATCAACTTATATGCGTCAGGATATATGCAACGTATTTTGGTATCTATTCCTAAAAAAGTATCAGTTGCTGCATTTGTTTGCGATGTGGAAGCAAGTAAAATTTATAGTGGCCCAGAGGAGGATATCATGGGAGAGACAGAATTGATAAATTTGCAACCTTTTGTTGAGAAGAAACTTCTTCAGATTGTGTCTCCTGAGAATGAGGCAGAAGAGAATACCATTGTTAACTTTTCCTCAGCGGCGGCGATAGATAGCGGGGAAGCGATTACTGCTGCAATAGCTCTGCATCGCCAGTGGTCTCTTGGAACTGATGATAGGACGGCCACTGCTTTTTTTATGCGGAAAGTGCCGAAATTGCATCTCGTATCAACGTTGGATATCCTGAAACATTGGGCTGATACAATGTGTCCTCCGTTGACGACCATAAAGATAGCAATGAACAATATACAAAATCGAGCTAGATACAGACCCCATTATAAGCACCACCTTTATGAGTGGTGGAACGATACAATGACATTTGATTTAAACTGAAGTTCATGCGTATAAGCGTGCATACCCGTATTTTATACTGATTAACTTGGATAAGTATCGTACGAATGTATTGATATTTCTATGATGATAGACAGCGATGCCAACGGTGCGGTATAAGCCTTTGCCAATTAGCGAAATTTGATATGGATTCAAAGATAGAGTAACGAGTTTGCCGGGTACTTTGTGGACATGTTTTTTTCAGCCAATGAGGAAATCGATCAGCAATTCAATAGTTGCCGTCTTCACGCCCACTCGCACTTCCCAAAACGTTGTGGAATTGTACTTAGTAAATTCTTTAGAGCGAATATATAACTCTATCCGAAGTTTTATCCAATCTCTCTTTCCCATGATCACCTTGCTGATTTATTCCGCCAATTAGATCATCTACTTCAAGACAAGAGCATCCAGCAATATATTTATCTTATATATTTCTTGTATAAGATAAATATATTGCGTCTATATGTTTTTGCTGTAAAATAGCTGAAGTAATAAATATGGTGGTATGTATGGAATTTTTGTTCTATATGTAACACTTTAAGGGCTTCAAGTGATCATGCGGTAGAGACATCAACAAATCCCTTTGTTGATCCGCATTGCGTTACGAGACATCTTACCCGTGGGTAAGATTCTCGCGTCTTTTCCCACCCTCCATTTTTGGATCTGCCAGAAGCCTTCGGTTGGCTTCACGCTGCTTGTGGAACTGGCCGTTTGGTATGTTCTGTTGTGCGCTCGGGTAAGATGTCTCATGGAGCAAGTGGGGCGTGATCATCCTGAGAGGAGATGGGCGGTTATTCTCCAGAGCGTCCTGGGTCAGTCATGAGCGAGACGGGCGGGCATTCTTCTAGTCATCGTTTCTCTGACAAGACCCAACCTAAGCAGCGAGATGGAACCCAGCAGAGACGTTCTCCTCAACAGCGCCTGCTCGTGCACATCCCTTCCTTAATACGAGAGGAGATACAAGTATCGCCACGAAAAACCGTTTGTGGTGATATCTCTCTTATAAGGAAGGGGGAAGATCGCAACAGAAGAACCATCTCTTTTTCTCCTCTTCTTCAAATTGCTTGCTTGGGAAATACTGTCTCGCCGCACGCATTGCCTCAGCAGGAATCTTCCTGGACGCCGTGACCGAACTCCTCTTGAGCCGGTATCCCTTGCCTCTTGAGCACTGACTCACCTTGATCTCACTTCTTTCTTTCCCCAGAAACGGATGTGATAGAATGAGTCCGACGAGAAAGATTCCTGCTGAGGCAAAGAGCCCTGTCGTTGTCGTCATCGCGAGGGCTGTTTCTCACGCAGGAGTGCGTCTGCAAGCCAGACGCCAAGTATTACATCAACTGGCCCCGCAATATCGGGCTGCCCCGTTGGCACAGAAACGGGAACTGCTGGACGCCTTTACCCAGATCACGGGCTATCATCGCAAATATGCCATGTGGCTGCTCAATCATACACTGGAAGGACAGGTGGCAGCGCCACCTGCACGCCCACGCCACTATGGACCAGAGGTTCAGGAGGCATTGGTGCGAGCATGGAATGCTGCCAATCGAATTTGCGCCAAACGCCTCATGCCATTTTTGCCCACGCTCATCGATGCCCTGGAGCGACATGGCCATCTCCATCTGAGCGAGACCTGCCGTGAGCAGCCACCGCAGATCGCCTCCTGGCCTGTGTGCGTGCCCAGGGACGACATGGTCTCTGCACGACACGAGCGGGAACCTTGCTCAAGCAGCAGATCCCCATTCGTACCTTCCAGCAGTGGAATGAGAAAGAGCCCGGTTTTCTGGAAGTGGATGTGGTCGCCCATTGTGATGGGCATGTGCAAGGAGACTATCTCTCGACTCTGACGCTCACCGATGTGGCCACGGGATGGACCGAATGCCTTCCGCTGCTCTATAAAAGCCAGGAAACCGTCCTGGAGGCGTTGCAGCATGCACGGACGCTCTTTCCATTTCCCATCCTGGGACTGGATACCGATAATGGAGGAGAGTTTATCAATGAGGCTTGGCTTCGCTATTGTGAGCAGGAACAGCTCACCTTCACGCGGGGACGGCCCGAACTCAAGAATGACCAGTGTTATGTAGAGCAGAAGAATGGAGATATTGTGCGCCAGGTAGTCGGCTATGACCGCTTCGTGGGAGTGCAGGCCTGCCAGCAACTGGGCGAGCTGTACCGAGGGCTGCGGCTGTATGTCAATTGTTTTCAGCCCTCCATGAAATTGCAAGGGAAACACTCCGATGGGCGAAAGGTCCGCCTGGTCTATGATGGTGCCAAGACGCCGCTACAACGCCTCCTGCTCTCAGAGGCGCTGCCTGCATCCAGGCAGCACGAATGGAAGGAGATGGCGCAGGCTCTGGACCCGGTTCGGCTCTTTGAGCAGGTCAAAGAGCTGCAACAGGCGCTCTTCATCCACGCGACGAGTGCTTCGCCACGCTTCGAGGAGACAGCGGTGGTTCCTGTGCAACGGTTTTCTGTCGAAAGGTGTACGACAGGATCTCCTCTTGCCGAAATTCTCTGCCCAGAGATGGTCCGTCAGCCGCAGAAGCAGGGTGATGAGCTTCCCTCAATATGCTCACTGCTGGAGTGGCATCGGACGTGCCATGATCCGTTCAAGGAGGTCTGGGAACTCGTTGCCTCCTGGGTGCTGGTCCACCCGGAGCGCACCAGTGGAGCGATCTTGCGCGACTTACAGCGCCTGTTTCCCGACCGTTACCAGCCCTCGCATCTGCGTACCTTGCAGCGAGGATTGCGCAAGATCCGAGCGCGACTGCGATCCACAGTGGTCGTGCAGTGGCAGCAGGACGTGATCCAGGCAGACGTACCGGATCTCGCTTCCCCCCAGCCGTCAGAACAGGAGGTGAGCAAAACCGACGTTCCTGGGGGAGCCGTCGCTCTTCCTCCAATCCATACCCCCTGTCAGCTGTACCCACTAGATGCATTCCCACCTCACGGTACCAGCGCAGAAGAAACCATGCTCGCACAAAAAGTGGCGACCTGTGGCAGAAGGACACCAGGCTCCCGTCTCGCACCTGGAGCCACTTCAGGAAGATCAGCTGTCGCACAGGTCTGGACGTTGCACTGGATCTGGTCAGAGAGGCTCGTCTCTGACGATTGAGCAGGCGATCCAGCAGTATCTGGGGATGCAAAGAACAGGCAGACGACAGCCAAAGACGTTGGAGTAGCATCAGACCACTTTAGGGCTCTTGCAGCAGTATCTCTGGGGTGAGTGCCAGTGTCTGCTGATCAGTCAGATGACCGAGACGCACATGCGTGGCTGGGTGGCATCCTTACAGCAAAGCCCAACGGTGAGGGGCGCACATCGATCGGCAGGCACGATCCGGTCCTATGCCCGCTCAGCTCGGGCCTTTTGCCAGTGGTTGGTGCGTCAGCGCTCTCTGAAGCGAACCCCGTTTGCTCACCTTACGTTGCCCAAGGAGACACCCCCCCCTCTTTCATCCGTTGGAACCATCAGAGTGGGACCGCTTGCTGCAAGCCTGTCGGCTCGTAAGAGGAACTGAGGAAGGCGTGGATCAAGCGGAGATGCGTAACCAGGCGTTACTCTGGGTGCTTGCGCAGACGGGAATAAGGACTTCTGAGATCTGTGGATTGCGCCTCTGCGATGTGGATCGAGAGCGAGGCAGACTGAGCGTGAGGGGAAAAGAGTCCAGGCGGCGATGGGTTCCGCTGGGGCAGGAGAGCCTGCGCCATCTGCTCCTGTATCTGGACCGCTCTCGCTTGGAGACGGCAGCAGGGGTGAAGCGAAGACGGGGTGGGCAGGACGCTCTTTTCGTCTCTGAGACGGGTCGTCCTCTGACCGAAAATGCACTCGCCTTGCTGTTTGGCCGACTCAGGAAACGAGCAGAGATCAGAAGAAAGGACGTCAATCCGACGTTGTTGTGTGAGAGCTTTGCCGTGCGGTATCTGCAAGCAGGAGGGGATGTGTTCACGTTGCGGGAACTGCTGGGTCAGGAGGAGAGTGCCGTCGTCAAACGCTATCTGCGTATGAGCAAGTAGTTGATGAAGAGGAAGATCCTGGCTATTCGTGTCATTGCTGACCGGAAAGAAGAGAAAGAGCTTGACCTTCCAGCGCTGGGAAGGTGTACACTGCTTAGTACTACAGTGACACTTAAAAAGCTCAGGCAGAGGAGGAAAGGGGAATCTCTTGCAGAAGACACTGCAAAATCGGTTCCCACCTGCCCTCCAGACGCCAGCGCCGGTATCGGTCAGCAACTGTCTGCCAGGGACCAAAGCGCGCTGGCAGATCCCGCCAAGAACATCCCGTCCGGATCACAAAGATAATCCCCTCAACGATGGTGCGGTGATCGACCGCCGGACGACCTGTCCATGGTTTCTGCGGCGGCAAGAACGGGCGCAGTTGCTCCCAGTGCTCCTCAGTCAAGGCAGGAAGACCCAGTAATCGGATGGGCTCTTCTGGAGCCGGTGATCGCACCAACGGTGCTTGACGGGCGCGGCGCTCCACATGACACCGCCTGGCTCCTGCCTGGTGTTGCCGCCGGAAGTGCGACCACCACAGCCGTCTCCTGCACCCCTCTTCTGACTCACGTAGCGCGTGGAGCACCCGGCGTAGTTCGGCGACACTCAGTTGGATAGAACCTTCCCCTGCACCCCTTTTTTTTCCTGCGCATTGGCTTGCCCCCGCAACACGACCAGGATGGCGTGTGCCAGGAGTGCAAGCGTCACATGCCGGTACCAGGCGCGAAAGCCTCGCACTTCATACTCATCAAGCCCGACTTCTCCTTTGGCTTGTTCATAGCCTTCTTCGATCCGCCATCGACTTCCAGCCACTCGCGCCAGTTCGGCGAGTGAGGTTTGAGCCGGACCGTACGCTCGGTAGTAGGCCCGCTCGCTCGGATCGGAGAGACTCCGTCGGATCAGCACCCAACGTGCTCTCCCGAGGCTTGCCGGCTCCTCTTCAGGCAGTCGTAGCCACGCCCACTCATAGAGTCGCTCTCCCTTGCTGCCCTCTCCCGGCTTGGAGCACCACCCAAGCCTCCTGCGGCAAGAGCGCCGCCAGGAAGCGCACCGATTGCTGCCGACCCTGGACCCAGATGGCATGGGTTTCGGGGACGGCTAGCACATAATTCTTCTGTCGTTGCTCCAGAAGCAGTCGCAGCTCATCGTAGCCATACACCGTATCACCCACCACCCAATCGACCGGGACTCCTGCCGCAAAGGCTCGCAAGAGCATCCGTTGGGCGAGATCTCCGATGCCGGGCAAAGTCTACCTGCTCTGGAATGCCTGCCTCACGGCAACGGACGCGGTCCGCCATCCATTCTTCCGGCAGATAAAGCGCGCGATCAATGAAAGCGTATCCCTTCGTGCTCGCATACAAGAGAAAGACCCCAACCTGGCTGTTCTCCCGCCGCCCAGCGGTCCCACTGTACTGACGCGCCACTCCTGCCGACTTCTTCCCCTTTTTGAGAAAACCCGTTTCATCCATCACCAGAATGCCACCTGCTTCCCCCAGGTGCTGGGTGACGTACGCTTGTAGATCGTCACGCACTCCTTCGCGCATCCCAGTCTGCTTCCCTCAACAGGCGCTGGACGCCACGTGGACCGTCTTCGCCCAACTCCTCTGCCATTTGCCAGCTGTTCTTGCGTTGCACAGGTGCCAGCAAGCCTTCCAGAAAACGGCCTGCCCGCTTGCGCACCTCCGCTCGTCGAAAGCGTGCCCCAATGCGCGCCTGCACATGGGCCAGTTCCTCTCCCATCTGTTGCAACAGCTCTTCTTCCTGCTCTGTTTGCTCTTTATCTTGCTCTGCTCTCGTCATCTGCTTCACCTTCCTGAAGCAGTCTACCACGTTTTGGCTCTAAGTGTCACTGTAGTATTAGGAGAAGGAGGCAAAAGCAACGCATATGTCCCTACAACGATCATCTGAGACGCAGCGTGACCAGAAGCGACTGGCTTCTGGATCAGAACCGCTCACGATCGGGCAGCTTGCACGCCTGACGAGTATCCATGCCAAAGCGATCCGGTACTACGAAAGCATCGGAGTGCTCCCGCGACCTGCGCGCCAGAGCAACGGCTACCGACGCTACGGTCACGCCGATGTGAACCGCTTGATTCTCCTACGCCGTCTGCGCTTGCTCGGCGTTCCGCTCACTGCGCTCACGCCGTTGCTGGTCGACGCCTCGGATGCACGTTGTATTGAGGTCCAACACGACCTGCTTGATCTGGTGAAGATCCGGATTCTCGCTCTTGATCAGGAGATCGTTGAATTGCACCTTCTTCGGGATCAAGTCGAACGCTACCAACACCAGCTCACTCACTGCCATCCCGATGAACGCGAGTCCTTTCGTGCGTGCCGTGATATGTCCTGTCTCGCCTTGCCAGGTGAGATGGCTCAAGAACAGGAGAACCATCATGCTCATGTCCCCAACTTTTGACGATGCTCTGGAATGCTGCCCGTGTGGCTGTGGCTGTCCCTGTGGGTGTGGCTGCTGCGGATGCGAGCGAACGGGCTTCTGATGAAGCGCTAGAGGGAATGGAGTCACCGCTCCATTCCCTGTTTCGCAGAAACCGCGGCCTTTCGCTCCAGCGCATTTCTCTCTGGTTAATGAGGGCGTCTTGCCCCACGCTTCTGCTCGCCTTCCGGCAGCAATACATCATCCTGCACATCGACATGCTCTTGCGACACCGCTCCATCAAGAGGTGAGGGCGTGAGAAGCCCCGGAAGTTTGCGTGTCGTCTTCGGCAGCGAAGGACGCCTGGCCTTGCTGACCCACCATTGACCCAACAGATCGCCCAGCAGAACGGCAACGACCCCTCCCAGCTCACTGAGGATCAGATAGAGCAGCGCAGAAAACCAGTACCCATTGGTCATGAGCAGGACATCACCCAGTGCCAGCGTGCTGAAGGTCGTGTAGGCCCCAAGCAGACCGACATTGATGAACAAACGGCGCGTTGGGCCAACCAGAAGCGTGGCATCAGCCAGCGTGGTTACCAGCGCTAAAAAGAATGCGCCCGTGATGTTGATACTCAGGATATCATACGGCCATCCTTTTCCCAGCCACCCTTGAAGAAGGCCGGAGAGCAGAATACGAAGAATGGTGCCACAGAATCCGCCTCCGATAACGGCGAGGATTCTTCGACGTGCTGAGAGCGCCTGTGCCATTAGAGCCAGCCTCCCAAGAGCATTCCTAGAGCAGCGACAGCAACGCCCAGGGCAAATGTGCCACCCAGATAGAGGAGCCCACGCGAGGTGCTTCCAGCACGGATCAATTGTGTCCCTTCCCAGTGCATCGTGCTGAAGGTCGTGTAGCCCCCCAGAAAGCCTGTTGCCACAACGAGCTGTACTGCCGTGCTTACCACTTTGTGCCCGGCCAGTCCCGCCATCAGTCCGATCAGAAATGCCCCTGAGATATTGATGATGAAGGTCCCTACAGGGAGTTGTGAGAGCACTCGCCGTGCAATAAAGTGACCAAGAAGGTAGCGTGTCAAGGCTCCACCAGCTCCCGCCACTCCAATCAGCCCAAGCTGGATCAGTGAAAGACCTCCCATTGTTCCTCTCGCTCTCCTCCCAGGATGATTTCTACGGGAGTGACGGTGATCATGCCCCGCTGCATCAGTCGATCGAGAACAGGGAGCAGCCTCTCGATCTGCTCATCACTGTCCACGATCTCGATGATGAGTGGCAGGTTTTCAGCAATGTCTGGGAAACGGTCCGTGGACAGGTGGTGCGCCGGGCCAAAACCTTCGATGCCACGCAGGACCGCGGCTCCCAGGGCTCCGTGTTGATGCGCCTGTTCTACCAGCACCTGGCAGAGCGGTTTGCCCTGCCACTCCTCTGCTTCTCCTATGAACAGGCGCAGGCGTTTGCCCTGTTTGGAGACGAATGCTTTCATGGTCATCGTCTTGATTCACCCTCTACTAGTACTCGTAAGACATCGGAACGTCCTACCACTCCGAGGAGACGACCCTGACGATCAACAACGGGAAGCACTTTGCGGTGCGTGCTCATCATCACCTCGACGGCATCCTGAATCGAGGCCGTCTCGGCAATCGTCACGACCTGCCGATTCATCACATCGGCGGCCACACGTGCGCGGCCTGCAGCCGCACGCAACGCTCCGGTTGGCATATGGGTGGATCTCCCACGCGCCAGGTCAGCCAGGGCAGTGAGCAGGTGTGGTCGGACCTCATCTTGCATGCGCGCTAAGAGATCTACATCGCCGATGACTCCTTTGACATGCCGCTGCTTGTCGACGACAATGACACGCTTGAGTGGCGAGCTGATCAGGGCATCGATCGTCTCGGCAAAGGGCGTTTGTTCTTCGACGGTTGCCACGTCGGCATTGAGGTAGGTCGTTACTGGTTGCAACTGGGCCGCAAGCCCAGGCAAGGGGTTGGTGCGAGACAAGGGCTGCGTGGCACTACTGGCCTGGGCACTCATCAACGGGCTAGTCCGGATCGCTTGCAGCAGGTCCGCACGTGTCACCATCCCGAGTAATCTGTCTGTCGCGTCCACCACCGGCAGATTGCGCAGGTGGGCGTCGATCAGAAGCTGGGCTGCCTCTCTGATAGATTGGTCAGGCCCGATCGTTCGCACCAGCGGGTTCATGATATCCTGGGCGGTACGTGAGCTGTGCTGAGCCTCTGCCAGCGAGGAGGCGATGGCTTCTGCGGTCTGCGTATCCAATTCACGAGCCGTACGTAGCAGTCCTCGGCGGATGGGCAGCAGTCCCGCATGGATCAAGTCACCGGTACTCACGATGCCACGCAGTCGGTTCTGTTCGTCAACGACGGGCAACACCCGAAACGAGGCTTGCAACAGCAACTCAACGATCGTTGCTACGGGTGTTTCCAGCTCAACGGTGGTGATCGCCGTTTCCATCACCTGGCGCACCGGCAATTTGGCCGAGATGCCCTTGCGTCGTGCGTGCGTGTATTTGAGGACGTCGGTCTCATGCAGCGTCATGAGCCCTCCCTGCATCATCTCCTCAAGCAGAGGGATCAGGCGATGGAGCCGGGCGGGTTGATCCACGACCTGTATGATGACGGGAGCGTCGGAGGACCAGCTCCACTCTTTCTGCTCTCGCAAGCGTGCTCCTGCTCCATAGCCTGCGATCGCGCGTGTGACTGTGGCCCCTGCACATCCCTGTTCGCGCAAGAGTTGGACGATGGCCACATAGAGCGACTTGCCTTGCCACTGATCGGACTCACCAAGATACACGGTGAGCATCTGGGCCTTCCCTTGACGCAACAAACTCATCGTTCATTCCTCCTTGTCATAGGCCATTGGCGGCACTCCATCAAGCCGCTCTCCAGCCGATCCCGAATCGATCGGCCTTCTGTTCTCACTGCACGCATCAACCAGGGATTGTACCGCACGGGAATCACGTTTTCCATTGACAGCCTCGGCAAGAGCAAGGGTCTGGTCCACGAGCCGTTGGACCTGTGGACCAAGCTGTTCATGAAGGAGTGGATGCACGGTTCCGTAACGGCCCAGCTTCTCTGGTCGCACGTCTTCCAGGTCCGCCCACAGCAAGGTAAACAAGGCATGCAGCTTGCGCATCTGGTCCTCTTCTTCCACGGTAATTCCATACTGGAAAGCCAGGGAGGAGATGTTCTGACGGACACACTGTGCGAGACGAAGCAGGGCATCCAATCGTAACGCGTCTGGCGCATTGGTGAGCCGTGTCAGTGTAAGTTCAGGAAGCTGATCCTGTATCAGCAATTCCTCCATCTGCCACACGGCCCACTCCACGCGCCTCAAAACGGTTCCCAGGCTTCGTCGCTGTCCCTCGGTGAGCAAGTCGCTCAGTGCTGGCACTGCGGCAGGGGTATGTTGCTCCTGCTGATCTTCTTTCTCTGACACGAATAGCTCCTTTGCCTATAATCTGTTCTTATTGTCGATCAAGGGGCCCACTGAGTGCAACCCGCAGACGGGTGAACAGTGGGCGCAACCACGCAATCGCCGGGCTGTGAAAGGGAAGGACCACCTGTTCGGTCTTCTCGTTGGCTCGTGGAAGGAACAGGCTCAGACTCGATCCCAGCAGCGAGTAGCGCAGTTGTGCCGAGGTAAGCGTGGTAAGATCATACCGACGGAGGCGTCTTGCCTGATCCACTCTTTTCCCTGCTGCAGGTCGCTTCGCAGCGTTCTCCTCTTCAAGCACGAGGACGGCTTGTCGAGTCAGTCCAATCAGCCGTGCCGGACTCTGGTAGTCCTCTAAGGCTGGAACCAGCGCAGAAGCGAGACATTCATCGTGTGCTCTGCTCACCTCCTCTGCCAGACGCTGTTCGAACTGCTGTGCCAGAGCAGCAGGAACGCTTCCGCCCAGACCTCTAAGTTGTTCCGCCTCAGCCCCCTGTGGCTGCCAGATATCGACCATCGGCAAACGGCGCACACGCTGATCGCTGCTTCCTTCTGCGCGTGGAAGAAATGCCTGGAGCAGATCGACGATGCGGGCAAGCATTTTTTCGCTCTCTGCTTGCTGGGAAAACTCGATGACAACGTGTTCGCTGCCCGTTCTGCTCTCCACCTGTATGACCAGGCGCAGATATGGAGAATCCCGCGACTCCAGGTATCCGGCCAGTTCAGCCGGTGCTGCTCCTGCGGGGAGCAACATGATCCGTTGCAGTCGTTCCACAGGAGCCGAATGGGCGATATATCCTCCAGAGAGAAAATTCCTTCCTGGAGAAAGAAAATCACGGAGCCAGAGGACCTGACGATCCGTGACCAGAAACAGCCCTTCATTAGAGCGCCACTGCTGCATCTTGAGCACTCCTGTCCGATGCCGTAAGAGCGGGCGCTCAACAAAGGCCAGCAGCCGCTCATCATCAAGCAAGAGTTCTGCAAGTGTCTCCTGAAAACGCTGCGGAACGAAGCGAATCAGTTGCTCTGCCTGCGCGTGAGGCGCAGGCTCATCATCTTGTGCGAGACGATTCTGTTGCAGTTGTGCCCGTAAAGCATCAGAGAGTCCTTCAATGATGCGCCAGGACGGAGAAACTTCTTCCCCTTGTGGCGTGAACCATTCTTTGCCCCGCCTGCGGGTACGCTTTCCCCGTTTGATCTGTACGCGCGTCTCCCGTAGCAGGTGTGCAACCTCATCTGCATCACAGAACTGCACATTCTCCTGTTCTTCTAGAAACTGCTGTCCCTCCTTCGCTGTTTGTGCCAGCACATACCTCTTGAGAGCGATTTGCTGTGCGAGAGGAAGCTGCTCAAGGGAGGAATAGGCTGTCAGTGTCGAATCGATGGAGGCAACGGCGACCAGAAACCAGCCATCGAGAGCAAACGATACCTCCTGTTCTTCGTGGGCAGAACGAGTAAGTATGGCTCCCAACACGCGCACATCAATGAGCGTCCCCGGAGGGAAGCTATGTGCTGTCAAGATCAGAACCGGAACATCCACCAATTCCTCAAGATTCATGACCGCCAGATCCGCCGGAAGCCCTGTATCAGCATGATGCAGTCCGGTGACGCGAAGGCATGCATACTGATGGTCCCAGCTATAGAGGACACAATCACGCTGCGGTTGATGAACGACCACGTTGACTATGAAGGGAGAAGGCTCAATATTCCTGGCATGCTCGGCCTGTTTCCTCATCGCTCTGTTCGCCCTCCTCTCGTCGGTGATTAGTGAACGCCAGGATTGCCTGCGCACAACTGGGCTGCACGTCGCCAGGCCGTCATCTCTTCACCGCGTGGCTCTGCACTGGCATGGTAATCATGTTTGCGAAGCAACTCCTTGACCTCATCGAGGGTGCGTTGGAGACAGGTGCGTTGGCAGGCAACGAGTACCGTGTGGAGAGATGCCTTCTCCCGAAGAGATTGCGTGGTCTGGAAGAAATGGAGGCGACAGAGCCCCGTCGATTGGCGCAGCAGGCTTTGCATCTCTTGGGACGGGAGGAGTTCGACCAGCCGCCCAATAACTCGTTGTTCAGCGTTGGTGCACGTTCGACAGAGAGGGCAGCCTGCAAAAAGATGTGCTATGTCCTCTCTGCCGGGTGATCCCGACTGAAACCAGCGTTTCACTTTCAGTATCCAGTTCTCTTCCGGTGCTCGCGGAGGGTGAGTCGCCTGTTTCTGTTCGTCGCTCATGGTCTCCAGCAGATCAGTGAGCACCTCGCGATAGATCACAGCAAGCTGGAAGGCGTTGTTGCGTTGAGCCAGTTGCCAGGTATGCAAAGGGCAGAAGCCTCGTGTACGCATGACTTCTTTGCGGTGTTCGGCATCGGTAAATCCTTCATATTGCCAGCTCTCCATGGCCCGGTCCATATTTTCGAGCACGACGATGCAGACAGGGCATCCCTCGCGCTTACATGCTGCACGAAGATCGTTTGCATCACGTGAATGCATCGTCGTATCACGATCGTTTGACATCGTTCTCCCGTAATCCGTTTCTAAGCATGATACTTCTTCTGCACGGTAAAAGGAAGGATGGGGGAAGCAAGGCAGAAAAAAACTTCTACCGCTGACCGCACCGCAATCCAGGTGCCATGAACCAGCATGTAGAAGCTATTAGCCCTCCTAATGGGCGTTACGCGAGCTTCATCGCGAAGACTAGTTCTTACTCAGAGTATAGGAGATCAGTGGCGCTTCGTCAAGGGCGAATGAAGTGTGACAACAATTTCTTGCTCCCTATGAAAACGAGAGGAGAACGACACTCACATTCTCGTCTCCCCTGGCTTCGTTTGCCAGATGCACGAGCATGGTACATGCCAGTCCAGGTGTGTGAGTGCTCACGACATGAGCAATCTGTTCTTCGGAAAGCGTACTCCATAGGCCGTCACTACACAGCACAAGCACATCACCGGAGCGTACATCCTGCATGATAAAATCGGGGTGTGCGTTGTCATCTTCGCTTTCTCCCAACGCTCGTAGAAGAACGTCACGTTGCGCAGGAGAGTCGCGCATCCGTTCAGGGGAAAGTTCGCCGGATCGTACTTGCGCTGCAACCATTGAGTGATCAGTTGTCAAACGAGTTATTGCTGGTTGAGACCGGGATGTTTTACGGACAAGATAGGCACGACTGTCACCAACATGGGCGATCCAGAGTCGCGTTCCCTTGATCACTACAGCAGTGCAGGTCGTCGCCATCCCGGTATACTCAGGATGTTGGGCGGCAAACTCATGAATGCGAGTATGCGCTGCAAAAAAAGCTTGCTGGAGGCGTCCCAGAGGGGAATCCCCATCGCTCCGGTGATAATAGGTAGCGGGAACCGTTTCGACGGCGATGCGGCTCGCAATCTCACCTCCGGGATGGCTTCCTATGCCATCAGCCAGCAGGTACAGCCTCCCCCATCGCTCTGCCTGGCTCGCATCTGAAAGGTCAAAGAGTGCAAACGCATCGGCATTGCGCTCAAGCAGTTGTCCCGTCTCTGAATGGCCTACGACACTCAGATGCAAGGAAGGCTCATGGGAGAATGCGTTGTGCTGATTCATCGTGTTTCTTCCTTTCATACGACGTACAGAGGTAATCGCTAAGATCGCCTTACTCTTAGAGAGAGCCGTATCGGCAGAGGCATTCTATGAGTCAACCTCTACTCATCAGGAAGCGTAGGGTGAAAAAAAAGCCTCTAACAGCCGATTCGCTCAGTGATCGGATGCTAGAAGCTATCAGCGCAAGGCATAAGGCGAGCTTCATCGCCAATAAGTCAGTGCAGTTTTTCTATCAATATTATAGGCACTTTTTGGCAGGAATTGCAAGCTCAGCTTCTCATAATAGCTCATGATTGAGGGAAACATCGGCAAGGTTTGAGGGAACTTGCCACGCACCTTTCTCTCTATGCCGTCACAGCAGGCACGCATGGGAACATGGCAGAGCTTCGACATGCGCCAGGTCTTCCTCTTCGTATCATCGGGAGCGGAGAAGAGAAGACGCGTTACGTAAAACAGCCTGGTCCGGCAAGCGTGATCGCCTTTGGAAATGGCATATGACCAGGAGAGAAAAGCCCTTGACAGGCGGTTGCTCGTTACGATATAGTCTCAGTAAGAACAATTTCATTCTCTTGCGATGAGGCTCGCATCTCGCCCGCATCAGGGCTAATAGCTTCTACACCACTCCAGTATCAACAGTCGGAGTGTCTGTAGAAGTTTTTTTGTGCCTTGCTTGCACATCTCTTTCTGGGCGTTGTCTCTCTTGAGTCATGAGAAAGGGTGTTATGAAAGCATCATCTCTGAAGGCCAGAGCGCTCAAGTTCGTCCTGCTCATCGGCGTGATGAGCTTTTTCGCGGACTTCACCTATGAGGGGTCGCGCAGTATCATCGGGCCATACCTGGCGCTCCTGGGAGCTGGCGCGGCAGCCATTGGCATCGTCACCGGGCCTGGAGAACTGCTTGGCTATGGTCTGCGCCTGGTTTCGGGGCGTCTGAGCGACCGGACTGGTCAGTTCTGGCCGATTACTATCCTGGGGTATATTGTCCAGATGGCCTCGGTGCCGCTGCTCGCATTAGCCGGAAGCTGGCAGGTGGCAGCTTTGCTCATTATCCTGGAGCGCATTGGCAAGGCAACGCGCAATCCTCCCCGCGATGTGATGCTCTCGCATGCCGCTAAGGAAATGGGCTATGGATGGGCCTTTGGGATGCACGAGGCGCTGGATCAGTTCGGTGCGCTGTTCGGCCCGCTGGTTGTCGCCGCCGTCCTGGCTGTTCGCGGTGAGTACAAGATTGCCTTTGTCGCGCTTCTCGTGCCCGCTGTGATTACCCTGAGCATCCTGGTGGTAGCACGACTGCTCTACCCGCGTCCCGAAGAGTTGGAGGCGAACCCTCCGAATGTACAGGCGAGAGGGCTTCCACCACTCTTCTGGATCTATCTCGCAGGGGCAGTCCTTGTCGCTGCAGGCTTTGCGGACTTTCCACTCATCGCTTACCACTTCACGCGAACCGCGACCGTCTCGGGTGCCTGGGTTCCGATCTTCTACTCGATTGCGATGGGGGTGAGTGGAGTTGGGTCGCTCATCTTCGGACGCCTCTTTGATCGGGTCGGGATCGTCGTCTTGATCCCTTTAACGCTTCTCTCTGCCCTGTTTGCCCCCCTGGTCTTCCTGGGAGGCTTCTGGGTAGCGCTCATCGGGATGGCGCTCTGGGGTCTGGGAATGGGCGTTCATGAGTCGATCGTCCCGGCTGCGGTGGGGCAAATGGTGCCACTGCAAAGACGCGCTTCCGCCTATGGCCTTTTTACCGCAGGCTATGGCGTGTTCTGGTTCCTGGGTAGCGCGCTGATCGGCATTTTGTATGGAGTGTCACTCCCACTGCTGATTGCGTTCTCCGTTGTGGCCGAACTCGCTGCCATTCCACTGTTCATCGTTGTCAGCCGTCAGTTCCGTTCAGCAACTCCTGCAAGGTGATGCTGACCGTGGAACAACATCTCTCCCTGGCCTCGTCACAAGTGTTGCTTTCGCAGCGCACGACGACGAGGCCGTTGCGGGACCGTTCTCGTTGTTTTTCCGGTTATGTGTAGGATCATGGACGGTATCCATGCTGCAATACGAGTACGCTGCTGGTCGTCGACATGTTCAAGTCCATATCGTTCACGTGTGTATGCGTCTGTCACTTCACGCAGCATCTCAGGAGTCGTTGGCCTGCTCTCAGATGCAGCATCCTGCTCGTGAGGCTGTTGCTCATTCAGATGCCTGACAAGACGTTCTTCGTACTCATGGGGCGTCTCATCGGGATGCCTCGCCAGTGTCGTATCTGCCGCAGCGACTGCTCGCAACAATTCACGATAGCGGGCACGAAGAGATGCCGGGTCAAGTGCTTCGAGAAAACGTAGTGATCGCCTGCTATGTTGATCGCGCCAGTCCTGCCAACGCTCACGGAAGACGGAACGGGCATCGACTGTTTCACGCTCTTCTTCGATTGGCTTTTCCTCATCGTTCCTGCTCCATCGCCGCACACTTTTTCGGACGATCAGGAGCACGAGCAAGAACAACAGGGCGAGAAAGACCCAACGTCCAATGGTCACCAACTCAGGTGGCAGCGTATGCGGTCCTTGAGGACTCTGCAGCGGAGATCTGCCAGGACGTACGCTCTGCGATTGTTGCGAAGCGGGTGCATGCGAAAGCAGGCCGAAGAGAAAGCTCAACAGGTTGAAGAGAGGGGTAAGCAGGAAAATGATCCCGTAGAGCAGCCAGCCGATAAACATGCCCAATGCATCCCATACCGGTGTCAGCAGCCTGAGCAACCACTCAAATGAACTGAATGAGAAGAATGCGTTTACAAGCATGACGAGGACCAGGATGACACCGCCGAGAGCCGTGAGCGCGAGCAGCCACGCTCGTGAGGGATCGGCTTGAAATCCATCAAGGCCGCGTGTTGCCCGAATACGGCTCAGACGCGCCAGAGAGAGCGAGATGATGCCACTCAAGAAAAAGAGAGGGAAAACTCCTTCTAAGGCGGTAAGAATTCCCTGTGCCTGGGGGATGGGAATAGTGATCAGTAACAGGACAAGGAGGAAACCCAGACTGACCTTAAACGTCGTTGCCAGGTCTCCATACTCGAAGCCAAGGCGGGCATGGTGGATTCCTCGCCTCCAGAGCCAGGTCACCAGGATCACCGCAAGAACCACATCCAGAATATCCTGTCCCTTGAGTACTGGAAAGAGGTGCGGGCTCATCGTAATGATCAGCGCGAGCAGCCAGCCGAGAACATGCAACAGCGTGACGACAGACTTCTGCCACCGCCTCCTCTGAGAGAGATGCTCAACGAACATCGCCCACCAGAGCAAGCCGAGAAGAAGGAGTGCGACCTGTCCGATCGGGATGGAAGAGGCAGTTGGTGCTCGTGCGACCAGGAGCATGAGGAGGGCCACAGCTAACCCGATTGGTTGTGCCATCATGAGACTGCTTGCGACTGGAAGTCCGACCCGCTCAATCCAGGTGTAGCGCGGTCGGGCTTTGTCCAGTTTCATCATGCGTCTTGACAAGCTCATGCCACACCTCCCTTCCTCCTACATACGAAATTGGGAGCTCGTACGTTTCTTGCTTGCCTTTTTCCTCTTCATCTCCAATAAGAACAAGATGAACGTTGACCCCATGGTGCTGGACATCAACGAGGCGTTCAATAGTAGCACTGGTCAAGGCGGCAGTCGCGCTGACCAGAACGACGGTGGTCTCGCGTGGGAGCAGATCGCGTTCTTCCTCAAGCAGTTGGTCGATTGGCTCTCCCAGGTAGGGCAGGAGACGAGCAAGCGCCAGGAGAAGACGTTTACGCTGTCCACGATCACTCGCAAAGGGAACCCGCACTCTGGGCACGGACGTGTGCGTTGTCGTCGTGGGATGCATGGAGGCGCTATCACTTCCCATCGCGTTCGTGTCAGAGAGTGGAACCATCAAACTATTGGTCAGCAAGCCTACGGCATAGCCTTGATCGAATCCCCAGGTCGCAATGGAGGCGGCGGTGGAAATTGTCAATTCCTGAATCTCAGGATCAACTCCCATCCAGGAGGCCGTGTAGGTATTAATATCGAGGACAACGAGCAAACGATACTGACTACTGGGCTCATAGATTTTACTGCGCAATGCTCCAGTACGGGCGGTCGCTTTCCAATGAATGCGGCGTGGATCATCCCCCGCCCTGTAGTCTCGTATACCTGCAAAGCGCAACGGATCTTCAAGCAGGCGTCGTGGCGTCGTATATTCTCCGAAGGGATGACGAGCTGGGAGGCCAAATGAGGAAAGTGGCGCGACCAGGGGATAGACAAACAATGTCTCATTCGCAGCCACCTGCTCTTCCCGCATCAACCATCCGAGGGGATCACTACTCTGGATCGTGACTGGCCCAAAGGAGTAGACACCGCGTGCCGTACAGCGGAGGTGATAATGACGGGTCACCCGCTGAAAGGACCACAGAGAAAGGGCATAGACCAGGACAGAGCGGTTGGCCTTATAACTTGCAGAAGTATGTCCGTTCAGCACCGTCACGAAAGAAGGGATTTCGTCTTCCACCTCCAGCCAGGGCAATGGCAACAGTTTCTTGTTCTCAGCGCTGATGGAAAGCGTCACGTCCTCGCCAAAGAAGAGATACCGTTGACTGACTCGCTGCTGAATGGTGAGATGATGCAGTGCGCAACGATACCAGATTTCCGGCACCAGACCAATAACCAGGACAAATAATCCCGCGAGAAAGGCGACAGGGACATGGGCAAGTGCACTCAAGAGAAAGAGTGCAACCGCAAGGGCATACCAGGGACGACGTTTCAACAAGGTATCGTCTCGAAATTGAGGATCAAAGAAGCGATCTGTATCCATACGTGTACCCGTTTCAACCGGCTACTACCTCGGTTGTTTGAAGAACTCTGGAAGGGTACTGTACTAAATTTTCCTCTCGGCGGCAGGGTTGAAGCGATAGAGACGAGCGGGCCGATGGGTTCCCTCCATCTTTTTGCCTCCCGTTTCTTCCAGTATCCCGGTGGCAAGAATTCTTTTGCGAAAGTTCCGTTTATCGAGCCGTCGGCGGAGAATGATTTCATAGACGTGCTGCAGGTCACGCAAGGTGAACTGCTCTGGCAACAGGTTGAATGCGATTGTCGTGTAATCGAGCTTCCCACGTAAGCGATCGAGCGTGTAATGCAGGATCTTCTCATGATCGAAAGCGAGTGACGGCAGTTCATAGACCGAGAACCAGCCTACATCCGCAGCATCATCTGCCGCTTTCACCTGCAATCGCTCAGAAGCAAGCAGGGCAAAGTAGACGACGGTAATCACACGCGTGCGCGGATCGCGTCCGGGATCACCAAAGGTGTACAACTGCTCCAGGTAGACGTCTTGTAACCCTGTCTCTTCTTGCAGTTCCCGCTTGTATTAACGACCGTGTATAATTGGCTCATGCGACTTGTTGGTGAACCCTCCAAAGAAGCATGTGAGATGGAGCAGTTTTTGGCGAAGCAGGGTGAAACTGGCTCGGCCATACAGGAGCCTCTTGTGCGTTTTAATTTTGT
>WNGD01001855.1_pt1 | contig 26688 bp, 18 predicted proteins | sample 5400671 | NCBI WGS metagenome assembly WNGD01 (sample SAMN13153369, study PRJNA577476) | soil metagenome | isolation source: 40 cm soil or saprolite under grassland replicate 2 | place: USA:California | collected 2016-06-15
TGGTGGACCCGAGGGGATTCGAACCCCTGACCTTCAGACTGCCAGTCTGACGCGCTCCCAACTGCGCCACGGGCCCACGCGAGGGTGATCGCGGGCGATGAGGAGATAAAGGATACCGCCCGGCTCACGACCGCCCTCGGACGACAGCTACCATCTTCGACTGGCTCCCCATCGAAATCATGCAGACGCGGGAAATCTCGACCAGCGAGCTGAAGGGTGGCGGATTTCTTGCGCTGCCGGATCGCGGCGCGCCCCACCCCGGGGTGGTGGTGATCCATGAGGCCTACGGGCTCAACGACAACATGCGCGACATCACCAAGCGGCTTGCCGACACGGGGTATGCAGCGCTCGCAGTCGATCTCTTCACCGGCCGTAATCGAGCGATCTGCATGGCCCGCTACATGACCGGGATGCTGATGGGCTCGGTGAACCGCTACGGCATCGACGACCTGAAGGCCGCGCTGACATTCCTGGCCAAGCATCCGGACGTCGACGCGCAGCGTTTGGGGGCGATCGGGTTCTGCATGGGCGGCGGCTTCGCGATCGCCTGGGCGTGCACCGACTCTCGCCTGAAGGCCATCGCCCCGTTCTATGGCGCCAACCCCCGGCCCCTCGAAGTAGTCAAGCGCCTGTGCCCGGTCGTCGGGTCGTACCCGGGGCGGGACTTTACCGCCAAAGCCGGTCGCAACCTGGACCGAGCCCTAACGCGCCACGGAATCGAGCACGACATCAAGATCTACCCCGAGACTCGGCACTTCTTCTTCAACGACCAGAACAGGGCCTACGACAAAGATGCGGCCGCCGAAGCCTGGCAGCGCGTCCTGCGTTTCTTCGGAGAGAGGATCGGCAAGATGGCCTAGTGCCCTGAGATGAACGTGCTGGTCACGGGCGGGACCGGAACACTGGGCCGCCACGTCGTGATGCTGCTCCGGCAGTCGGGACACCGCGCCAGGATCTTGAGCCGCGAGCCTCGAGGCCACGTTGACGCGGTGCGGGGCGACCTCAACACCGGCGAGGGCCTCGCGAAAGCCGTGAACGGGATGGACTCGATCATCCACGCGGCGTCCGCGACCCGCGAGCCGTTCGCAGGCCGCGCCGTCGACGTGCGCGGCACTCGCCGCCTGCTCACGATGGCGAAGCACTCCGCCATCTCCCATGTGGTTTTTATCTCGATCGTCGGCGTGGACCGCGTGAGCTATCCGTACTACAGGACAAAGCTCGCGGCGGAGAAGGTCGTGCGCGAAGACCTGATTCCGTGGTCGATTCTTCGCGCGACGCAATTCCACCCATTCATGGAGCTGATCCTCAGGGGGTTCTCACGCCTACCTGGCGTGACCGCCGTTCCGTTCTCATGGCAGTTCCAGCCGGTCGACGCCCGGGAGGTCGCGCGGCGCACGGTCGATGCGGTCTTCGACGGGCCGGCCGGGATGCTGCCCGATTTCGGCGGCCCGGAGGTGCGTGACTTCAAGTCGATCGCCCGGTCATGGATCGAGGCGCGCAAATCCCCGCGGCGGCTCGTCAACCTGTGGCTGCCGCTGAAGGGAAGCCGCCAGGTCGCGGCCGGAGGTCTTTTGTGTCCCGATAACCGCGACGGAACGGTGACTTTCGATCAATATCTTGCTGAGAGGTACGCACTGCGATGACAAAGCTCGTCGAGCGATTCGGCCGGACCGGCTTTGCCGCCCTCTCCAGTCTCATCTGGGCCCTGCCGATGGCGGCGTGGGCCGGCTCGGCCGACCTCTCGCCCATCGACAAGACCGCGTATCCGTGGGTCGCACTTGCCATCGGCCTGGTGATGCTCGTGGTTTGGATCGTCCTGCTCACGCGGCTGGGCGCGGTCTATGTCACGCCGCGCCAGCGCCGCTTCGACCTGCAGCAGATGTCGCGGTCGGAAAAGCGCTGGACGCTCGCGGTCGCCGCCTTCATCACCGGGTTCATCGCGTGGCTGAACGGCGCGGCAACCGTCGACTGGAGCCCACTCGGGACCGCAATCGGGGCGGGCAAGGTCGGACCCATCTTGCTGGCGGCCGCCCTCGCTGCGTTTCTCATCGCCATGGTGGCGGGCACCGCATGGAGCTGGCGACGGGAGTCCGCCGCCTACCAGCAGAGGCTCAGCCGGGCCGCCCGCGCCTGAGGTTCGCGTCCTTATATGTGTGAGGTATGGGAGGACCCGAGCTAGGTCGTTTCGGCCTTCCGGGCCAGGTTCGAGAGCAGCGTGCCGAACTCCCTGGAGACCTGGGGGCCGAGCATCCCACCCAAGATCGGGGCGAGTGGTCCGCCGACCTCGACCGTCTGGCTGATCTTGGTCTTTGCGCCAGCGGGCTCGACGCGGCAGTTGAAGCGAAACCCCGTTCCCGGAACGACGCTCGTGAGCAGCGCGAAGCTGCGTCCGGGTTGGACGTCGACCAGCTCCATCTTGTGATGCTGCCCCGCCCTGGTATTCATGACGCCCGTGGTGCCGGACGCAAATCCGCCCTCCCAGTCCATCGTCGAGACATTCGGATTCCACTCTCCCCACGTCGACATGTCCGACCAGACGCGCCAGACCTTTTCCGGCGAAGCGATCGTCTCGACGTAGGTGCCGTACTCGCGTGCCATCGCGAAGTCCCTCTTCCTCTTCAGGCAGATCGCGCGGCGGCCAGCCGCTCATGCGGCAGCTCGATGATGTCGCGCGTCTTCAGGAAGTTCAAGGTCACGACGCTGACCACCAGGAGCACCGCGCCGAACAGCTCTACAGGGCGCAATGGCGCTGCCTGCCCGACCGGGGCCGGCAGCGAGAAGATCAGGAACAGCGCCAGCGGATAGCCGAGCTCGGCGATCGTGGCCAGCGAGGCCGGCGTGTTGGAAAGCGCGAGGTAGTAGAGGAGCATGGCGACCAGGCCCGGCACCAGCACGATGCCCAGGAAGCTGGGCAGCTGGCTGACCGAGTAGCCGCTGAAAGCGGCTCCGCCCTTGTCCACGAGCACGATGACCAGGAGCACTGGCAACGCGAGCACGAAGCGCATGCTGGTCGTGACCGGGAAGCTCACGTCCTGCAATGCATAGCGGCCGAGAACGGTCCCGCCCGCCCACATGATCACCGCCCCCAGCACCAGGGCGCCCGCGACCAGCTCTGGGTTGCGGATCCGCCACGGCGCTGTCGGATCGTCGGCGAAGACGATGAGGTAGACGCCGACGAGGGCGATCGCCGCAAGAGGCCAGAAGCTGCGCTTTCGTCGCTCACCCAAAAAGATCCTCGCGAACGCGATCCCAAAGATCGGCTGCAAGAGGTAGAGCAGGTAGACCTCGTGGAGAACGTCGAAGTTGGGCGAGGCGGGATTGGCGAACGAATAGCCGATGGCTTTGGTGAAGAGGACGGTGGCCACCGCCTGGGGCCCGATCGCGATCGCGGCCAGGGCCAACCAGCGGCGGCGGCTGAGACGGCGTAGTGAGGCGCCGTTGGCGATGAGCACCGGCACGAGGCAGATGCTGATCATCAGGTCCTCGACCAGCACGATCTGGCCTGAGCTGAGCTGCTTGGTCAGGCCCGGCCGGAAGTAGGCATCGAACGCCCAGAGCGCCGCGGCCACACCCACGAGCACGACCGAGCCCGCTTCGAGGAACCGCGAACGAGGCGCGGGGAGACTCACCCTATGAGGTTATCGGGTTGCGGTAGCCGCCTATTCCACGCCTAGGTTGCCACGACCTCGTCTTCGGCCACATTCGTCTCCAGGGATACCTCGGGATGTTGCACCACGTAGATCTCCTCGGTCCTGTCGTGGCCCTCCAGCCGCCGTTTCCCCACCGACGCCAGGACGATGTCCGGCCGGAGGATGTCGGCGACGATCGAGTAGGTCGTCTCGGAGACCAGGATCTGGTTCCCCACCGCGCGCCGTCGCAGCTTGGCGCACCGGTTGACCGCCGGAGAACGATAGTCCCGGTCCGCGGCGTCCGCCTCCCCGGTCAGCACCGCCATCCGCACGGATACCGACAGACGATCGGGCCACGGCTCCGCCTGGACCGCCTGCTGCGCGTCCACGGCTGCGACGACGGCATCTGTCGCCCGCAAGAACACAGCGAAGAACGAGTCGCCCTCGCCTCGCTCCTTCAGCACGATTCCACCGTTCGCCTCGACCGCCGCGGTCAAAAGCTGGTCGTGCCGGCGCATCGCCTGGTACATCGATGCTCGGCTCTGCAGCCACATTGGCGTCGACTCGACGACGTCCGTCATCAAGAAGGTGACGATGCCGTCGGGCAGCGAAGTGCCCTCCTCGACCTTGAACGCCGTCCCTGGCGACGTCGTGGTCGTGCCATCGGCCGCCGCACGGGGAACAAGTGAGCTCTGGACGATCAGAAAGTCGTCAATGCCGTGCGCCCGCCGGAAGAAGTGCGCGTTATAGGAGGGCAGGAACGTCCAGCTCTCGTCATCGCCGCTGAACGAACCCTCGCGGCACACGTCGGGTACATGCGCGACGAGAAGACCGAGCTTTGTCAGCTCGAGCGCGTCGAACCCCAGGCTGGATCCGATCGCCTCGCTTGCAAGTGGACGGTCCTCCTGGTCCGCGGCCACCGCGACATGAACCAACTGGACAAAGTTGTCGAGGTCGGGCTGCGGTTCGTCGAATCGCTGCAGCTGGTCGATCGTAAGCCGGAGCTCGATGCCCTCGCCTGGGCTGTTTCCGTTAGTCGCGGCCCCCGAGCCATTGGCGTAACCATCCGTCGCCGCGCGGGCCCCGAAGCCCGCGAGCACGCTCTCATACGAGTCCGCCACCGCGAACTCTCGCGTCGCGCTTCGGTACACCTCGCTGACAGAAGGCCATCTACCCGCGGCCACGAAGTGGTTGGCCGCGATGTGCTCGTAGAGCCAGGTCGATCCGCCCATGCCGAGGTCCAGGTTCAGGGCGACCTGGAGGAAGTCGGCCGCGGTCCGGTACAGCTCGCTCACCACCGTGAGCGGACCCGCATCCGCGACGCGGATCTCGCGATCGAGCCCGGCAGAATGGTTGGCGCGCGAGCCTCCGTCGGCGTAGGAGAATAGCTCGACCCCGACCAGCTCGCCGTGGTTGCGGAGCCGGATCCGGGATTGGGAAACCCGCGGACCGGGGCCACCCAGCTGGGGGGAGTCGACCACGTGCACGTGCCCGCCGGGCCCCCACGAGCGCTGGATCGGCGCGCGCAGATCCGAGATCAACGCGTAGAAGCGCTGGATGAAGACAAGCGCCTCGCGCCCGCGCCCCACCTCGAACGTGTCCTGGCGCACCGCGCGCAGGTCCGCCTCCCAGGCGGCGATCAGCGCGCTACGCAAACCGACGACCCCCGGCTGCATGCTTCCTTCCCTCAAGGGCGGCCCGATTTCCCCCGGTGGGTCCCCCTGAGCGTGAAAGGTTAGATCCTTCGGCTCCGTACAAGCAGCCCTTACGCGCGGCCAGCCATACTGCATCTGGGGATCGAGTTCAAGCCAGCTCGAAAGGAGAGCGGTTCCAAGCACTTCGAGGAGGCGCGATGAGTGATGTGACGCCCGGGGGCCATGCCATCGAGACCCTTCAGGTCGAGGAGCGCCGGTACAAACCTGACCCGGCCTTCAGCAAGCAGGCCAACGCCAAGCCGGCCATCTACAAGAAGGGATTCGACGAGTTCTGGACCGAGGAGTCCAAACGAATCTCGTTCTTCGAGCCCTGGAACCAGCTCTACGAATGGAAGCCCCCCTACGCCAAGTGGTTCATCGGCGGCAAGCTGAACGTTTGTTACAACTGCGTCGATCGCCACGTCGACTCAGGCCACAAGGACAAGGTCGCCTATTTCTGGGAGGGCGAGCCGGAAGACGATCGCCGTGAGATCACGTTCGGCCAGCTCCAGAAAGACGTCGTGCGCTTCGCCAATGGACTGAAGAAGCTCGGCGTCAAGAAAGGTACTCACGTCGGGATCTACATGGGGATGATCCCCGAGCTTCCGATCGCGATGCTTGCCTGCACACGCATCGGAGCGCCGTTCACCGTCGTCTTCGGCGGATTCAGCGGCGAGTCGCTGTCCGGCCGTATGAACGACATGCAGTGCGAGCTGCTGATCACGCAGGACGAGGGCTGGCGGCGCGGCAACAGGGTGCCCCTCAAGGCCAACGCCGACGCGGCCCTCGAAGCCTCCCCCACGGTGACGCGATGCGTCGTCGTCAGGCGCACCGGCGGTGACGTCCATATGCTGCAGGGCCGGGACGTGTGGGCGCATGACATTCTCCAAGACGTCAGCGACGACCCAAAGACCTGCGCGTGCGAGCCGATGGATTCGGAGGACCTCCTGTACCTGCTCTATACCAGCGGCACCACGGCCAAGCCGAAGGGCATCATCCACACCACTGCCGGCTACCTCGTCGGCGTGGCGACGACGCATCACTACATCTTCGATGTCAAGCCGAGCTCGATCTACTGGTGCGCAGCCGACATCGGCTGGGTAACCGGTCACAGCTACATCCTCTTCGGACCGCTCGCCAACGCGACCACCGGCATCATCTACGAGGGCACTCCCGACTTCCCCGACAAGGACCGTTGGTGGAAGATCGTCGAGCGCTACAAGCCGGACATCCTCTACACGGCGCCGACCACGATCCGCACCCACATGAAGTGGGGCCCCGAGTACGCCCGGAGATATGATCTCAGCTCGCTGAGAGTCCTCGGCACGGTCGGCGAGCCGATCAACCCCGAGGCCTGGGTCTGGTACCGCGAGCACGTCGGCGGGAATCGCACGCCGGTGGTCGACACCTGGTGGCAGACCGAGACCGGGATGATCCTCATCACGCCGCTGCCGGGCATCACGACACTGAAGCCAGGTTCGGCGACCCAGCCATTTCCCACGGTCGACGCCGCGGTTTACAACAACGCGGGGGAAACCGTGCCGCCCGGCGGCGGCGGGTACCTCGTCATCCGCAAGCCGTGGCCCGCAATGCTCCGCGGCATCTACGGCGACCCCGAGCGCTATCAGGAGACGTACTGGAACCGCTGGAAGGACACCTACTTCGTCGGCGACGGCGCGCGAGTCGACGAGGATGGCGACTTCTGGCTGCTGGGGCGCGTCGACGACGTGATGAACATCTCCGGGCACCGGATCTCGACGATCGAGGTCGAGAGCGCGCTCGTCAGCCACCCCGCCGTGGCCGAGGCTGCTGTCGCCGGTCGCAACGACGCGCAGACGGGCCAGGCCATCGTTGCCTTTGTCACTTTGAAGGGCGGCAAGGACGGCTCGCCACAGATGCTCAAAGAGTTGCGCGACCACGTCGGCAAGGTCATCGGCAAGTTCGCCGCGCCCGCGAACATCGTGTTCACGCCGGAGCTTCCGAAGACGCGCTCCGGGAAGATCATGCGCCGCCTCCTCCGCGACGTGTCAGAGAACCGGCCGCTGGGCGACACGACCACCCTCGCCGACCCGGCGGTCGTGGCCGAGCTTGCCCGGCGCGGCAAAGAGGAAGCTTCGAAAGAAGAGTCGTAAGAGCAGAATTCCGTCCGTGACCGCTGAGACCGCCGTCGCCGAACCACCGGCGATCACGACAGCAGTCGCGCCTCGCCGCCGCCGGGCCAGACTCCCCCTCCTCAACCTTGCCGGCGCGGCGATGGTCTCGGCGGCCGTGCTCTACGTCTCGTTCTTCCCGGTCGCCGGGCTGCCTGCGCTGGGATCCGCGTTCAACCCGACGACCGGCGCGTGGACGACGGCCGCGGACGCCCAGGTCACCGACCGCATGCTTCACCTCACCGGTCTCCAGCAGCCGGTCCGCGTGGTGCTCGAGAAGGACGGCACCGCACACCTCACCGCCCGGACCGACCACGACCTGTTCCTCGCCACTGGTTACGTGCACGCAAAGTTCCGCCTCTTCCAGATGGACCTCTTGCGCCGGCAGGGCGCGGGGCGGCTGTCTGAGATCGTCGGCAAGGTCGCCCTGGACACCGATCGGTTCGAGCTGCAGCTGGGACTCGTGCGGACCGCGCAGCTCGAGTGGGCGCAGGTGGCCGCCGGCGATCCGTTGCGCGACGCGCTGCTTGCCTACGCGCAGGGGGTGAACGACAGGATCAGCGAGGCCGAGTCCACCCATCAGCTCGACGCGATGTTCACCTTGCTCGGATACCACCCGCAAGCATGGACGCCAGTTGATTCGCTGCTGGTCAAAGGCGACATGACGCAGACGCTCAACTTCACCGACACGCCGCTCGTGATGGCGCTTCTGAACAAGTCGCTGGGCACCGACCTCGCGTCGGAGTGGTTCCCGATCCTGCCGCCCAACCAGCAAGCGCCGTACGACCCCGGTCCCTACGGCAAGGCTGGACATCCCCAAGGCATCGCCGCGATGACAGCGATGACCGCCGCGCAATCGGCCTCGGCGCAGGCCGTCTACGAACGACTCGCCGCGCTGCCGGCCGGTCTTGTCTCGAAGGGGGGCGCCAGCAACAACTGGGCGGTCGCGGGCGCGAAGAGCGCGAGCGGCGCCGCGTTGCTCGCGGGCGATCCCCACCTCCATCTCACCCTGCCCGCCATCTGGTTCCAGCTGACCCAGGATTCGCCTGGCTTTCACACCGCCGGCGTAAGCATCCCTGGCACACCAGGGGTGCTGATCGGCCACAACCAGCACATCGCGTGGAGCCTGACGGACGCCCAGAACCAGCAGACCTTCTTCTACATGGAAAAGGAGGACTCCAAGACGCACCCTGGAATGTACTTCTGGAACGGCGCCTGGACGGAGTACAGCACCGTCTCTTACCAAATTCCAGTCCTGGGTGGTGCGACCCAGCACCTGACCGTGAAGTGGAGCGTTCACGGACCAGTCATCTCGGAACGCGGGCAGACCACGTCTGTGTGGTGGAGCGGCAACCTACCTTCGCAGGACCTCGGCGTTCTTCTGAATGTCGGCCGCGCTGGCAACTGGCAGGAGTTTCGCGAGGCGCTTCGCAGTTGGTACTCGCCCACCCACAACTTCGTCTACGCCGACGACACAGGCAACATCGGTTTGATCTCCGCGGGGTACTACCCGCAGGTAGCCAAAGGCCAACCCTGGTTGCCGATGCCAGGCACCGGCGAGTACGACGTGACCGGCACCATCCCGTACGACGACATCCCGCAGGCGTACAACCCACCCGGCGGCATCATCTGGTCGGCCAACCAGCGCCAGGTCACGGCCGACTACCCGTACTACATCGGCACCGCGTCGAACTTCTTCGATCCCGGCTACCGCGCCAACGAGATACACCGCGTGCTGAGCCGGCCGGGCAAGCTCAGCGCGGGCGATATGCAGTCCCTACAGACGGACACCCGCGACTTCCTCGCCGCCGAGATGGTGCCGGCACTTCTTCGCTCGCTCTCAGCGGAGAAGCTCAGCGCGACCGAGGCCGCCGCCGTGGACTTCCTAAAGAGCTGGGACTTCCGGATGGAGACGAGCTCAGTCGCGGCGACGATCTGGTGGCACTACTGGGGCTGGTACCTCACCGAGACCTTCCAACCGTGGTGGAAGTCACGCGCCGTGGGCCTTGACATGGCCGAAGTCTGGGATGCGCTGACGCAAGACCTCGAGACGTGGACGCTCTCCGACCCCAACAACCGCGCATTCAGCGCGCCGGGCGTCGGCCCCCGATCGGCAAGCGACGCGGAGCGCAAGTCGTTTCACAAGCTGATCAGCGACATGGCGAAGATGTACGGCCCAGATCCGCACACATGGACGTACAGCCGCGCCCACCAGCGCGTCCTGGAGAACCTCGCCGACATCAGCGGCCTCAACTACGGGCCTCGGCCGGAACGCGGCGACGGCAACACCCCGCTTGCGGCGGGCGGTTACCCGTCCACGCACGGGCCAAGCTGGCGGATGGTCATCGACTGGGGCAGCCAGACCTTCCAGGGCATCTACCCGGGCGGCCAGAGCGAAAACCCGGCTTCGGCGTGGTACACAGACCGCGTTGACACCTGGTTCGCCGGGCAGCTCAACCCAATGCTGACTGCGGAGCAAGCCGCGGCGGCGGGAGGCTCCAGGACCTGGGACATCCAGCCATGAGGGTCTACGTGGCGATGGTTCTCGCTGCCGTGCTGGCGCTGGCCGGGGTGTTGCTCGGCCTGTGGTGGGCGCCATTTGTGATCGGGGTCGCGGTCGGCGCGCTCGACCGGCGTGCCAGGGTGGCGGTGCCCGCCGGCGCGGCCATCGGCCTGCTCGCGTGGGCCATCCCCCTCGCCACGCTTCAAGTGCGCTACGGGGTCGGCTCGACCGCCGGCAGCTTGGCGGCGATCATGGGTTTCGGCCACCAGGGCGTATTGCCCGTCGTCCTGACCGTGCTGGTCGGCGCGTTGCTGGGCGCGTCGGGCTCATGGCTCGGCAGCGCCAGCCGGGCGGTTCTTACTTCAGCCCGAACCTGAAGGTAATCGTCGATCCGTCGTTGAGCGTGATCACGTAAATGTAGGTGCGGTTCGCACTCAGATTCTTCGTCGAGACATTGAAGATCCATTGTTGGCCGGTCGCATCCCAACGAAATGCCGTATCAGGGGTCGTCGCCACGATCGTCTCATTAACTCCAGTCGACGTCCCTGCCATGTATGTGGCGACAAAGGACTGCACGACGCCGGGGTCCCCAATCGACTTGCCGTTGGCATCGCATACGCGGAACTTGGCGGGTACGGTACTGCCCTGCTTGAACACGCTCGTGCCGTCGGTGTTGATCGGCTGCAGGATGACGTGACTGGCGTCGCCCGCGCATGTGCCCGAACCGGCATACACGATCGACAAGGTTCCAACGTGGTACCCGATCGCGTAGTCCGTGTCCACAGCGCTGGACGCGGTGATCGTATAGGTGCCGATCGGACTGGTGGTCGTGGCGGTGGTCGATATAGCGGGCTGCGTGGTCAATGAGGCGGCACTGTCACCAGTGACGAAACCGGAATAACTAACGGTCAGTCCGGGCAATGCCGCCGCGTTAAGCAGCATTGTCTTGTTGTCGGCGGTGACCGTCAGAGTGACCGGCGTCACGGTTAGGTTTCCGGGTACGTAGCTGATCGTGTAGTCGGCGTCGACCGCGCCCGAGACGGTGATCGAATAAGGGTTACCCGCAACGTGGCTGGTCGCGGCTGCTGTCGTGCTCAACGTCGGTGCTGTGGTCAGCGAAGCCGCAGTGTCTCCATAGGCGAAACCCGTGTAACTCGCGGTCAGCGCGGGCAGATCAGCTCCGTAGGCCTTGCTCTTGTTGTCGGCAGTGATCGTCAATGTGACCGGAGTGACAGTTAGCCTGCCCGGGGCGTAGCTGATCGTGTAATCCGCGTCGACAGCGCCCATGCCCGTGATGGAATACGGATTACCGGAGACGTGGCTGGCCTGGGTCGCCGTTGTAATCAGTTTCGGCGGTGTAGTTAGAGAGGCCGCAGTATCGCCGTTTACAAAGCCCTCGTAGCTGGCTGTGAGTGGCGGAAGCGAGGCGCCGTAGGCCTTGGTCTGGTTGTCGGCCGTGATCGTCAAACCGACCGGCGTCACGGATAGCGTGCCCGCCGCGTAGCCGATCGTGTAATCAGTGTCCATGGCGCCGTCAGCCGTGATCGGGTACGGGCTACCAGAGGCGTGGCTGGCCGCGGTCGCTGTCGTGCTCAGCGTCGGTGGCGTGGTCAGGGATGCCGACGTGTCGCCGTTGACTAAACCGGCGTAGCTCGCGGTCAGGGCAGGCAGCACTGCGCCGTACGCCTTGCTCTCGCTGTCGACGGTGATCGTCAGCGCGACCGGCGCCACGGTCAGCGTGCCCGGCACGTAGCTGATCGTGTAGTCGGTGTCGACCGCGCCCGAGGCCGTGATCGAATACGGGTTGCCGACCACATGGCTGGTCGCGGCTGCTGTCGTGCTCAACGTCGGTGCTGTGGTCAGCGAAGCCGCAGTGTCTCCATTGGCGAAACCCGTGTAACTCGCGGTCAGCGCGGGGAGATCAGCTCCGTAGTCCTTCGACTTGCTGTCGGCCGTGATGGTCAACGCGATCGGGGTCACCGTCAGCGTGCCCGGCTCATAGCTGATGGTGTAGTCGGTGTCGACTGCGCCCGATGCCGAGATTGCGTAGGTCCCCTGGTGACTTGATGGCGAAGCCGTGGTCATGGTCGTCGGTGGGGTGTTCGGATCGCCTGAGAAGGTAAGAGCTCTATCGCCGTTGACCAGGCCGCTGTAGCTGACGGTCAGCGTCGGCAACGCCGCGCCATAGGCCTTGGTCTTGCTGTCGGCCGTGATCGTCAAACCGACCGGCGTCACGGATAGCGTGCCCGCCACGTAGCCGATCGTGTAATCAGTGTCCATGGCGCCGTCAGCCGTGATCGCGTACGAGCTACCGGAGACGTGGCTCGCCGCGGTTGCTGCCGTGCTCAGCGTCGGTTGGGTGGTGAGCGATGCCGCCGCGTCGCCGTTGATGAAGCCCGAATAGCTGGCCGTAAGTGGTGGCAGCGCCGCGCCATAGGCCTTGGTCTGGTTGTCGGCCGTGATCGTCAGCGCGACCGGCGTCACCGTCAGCGCGCCCGGCACATAGCTGATCGTGTAGTCGGCATCGACCGCGCCCGAAACGGTGATTGAAAATGGGTTGCCGACGACATGGCTGGCTGCCGTTGCGCTCGTGCTCAACGTCGGTGCTGTGCTCAGCGAAGCCGCCGTGTCGCTGTTGACGAAACCGGCGTAACTCGCAATCAGCGGAGGCAACGCGGCACCGTAGTCTTTGGTCTTGTTGTCGGCGGTGATGGTCAGTGCGACCGGAGTCACCTTCAGGGTGCCATCCACGTAGGTGATCGTGTAGTCGCTGTCAATCGCGCCCGCCGCAGTAATCGGGTATGGGTTACCCGCGACATGACTGGCCGCCGTCGCTGTCGTGCTCACTGTTGGCGGCTTCGGCATCGAAGCAGCGGTATCACCGTTGACCAGGCCGGCGTAGCTCGCTGTGAGCGTCGGTAGCGCCGCGCCATAGGCCTTGGTCTGGTTGTCGGCCGCGATCGTCAAAGGCACCCGGGTGACTGTCAGCCCGCCCGCGAAGTAAGAGATGGAGTAGTCGCTGTCGACCGCGCCCGAAGCCGTGATCCCATAAGGCGTGTCTGAGACATGGCTGGCGGCAATCGCAGTCGTGGCGAGCGTCGGTTGCGTGGTCAAGGAAGCCGCTGTATCGCCGTTGACGAGGCCCAAGTAGCTGACCGTCAGTGTCGGCAGCGCCGCGCCATAAGCCTTGGTCTTGCTGTCGGCCGTGATCGTCAAGTCGACCGGGGTCACGGTTAGCGTGCCCGGGACGTAGCTGATCGTGTAGTCGTTGTCAAGCGCGCCTGAGGCGGTGATCGCGTACGGGTTGCCAGAGACATGGCTGCTGGCCGTGGCGGTTGTCGTGATTGTTGGTTGCGTAGTCAACGAGGCAGCCGCATCGCCATTGACGAAACCGGAGTAACTCGCCGTCAGCGCAGTCAGTGCGGCACCGTACGCCTTGGTCTTGTTGTCGGCCGTGATCGTCAGCGGCACCCGGGTCACGCTCAATGTCCCGTCCACGTAGTTGATCGTGTAGTTGGAGTCGACCGCGCCCGAGGCGGTGATCGTGTAGCTGCTGACGTGGCTCGTTGCTGTTGCCGAGGTCGTGATCGCCGGCTGCGTAGTCAGCGAGGCAGCCGTGTCGCCGTTGACGAAGCCCGAGTAGCTGACCGTCAGGGCAGGCAGTGCCGCCCCGTAGGCCTTGCTCTTGGCGTCGGCCGTGATCGTCAGGGTGACGGCACCGACTGTCAGAACTCCCGGCATGTAGGTGATCGTGTAGTCGGCATCGACAGCGCCCGACGCACTGATCGGATACGTGCCGACTGCGCTATGCAGGTTGGCCGCCGTAATGACCGTTGGCTGGACACTCAGCGACGTAGAAGCATCGCCATTGACGAAACCTGAGTAGCTCGCGGTCAGGACCGGCAGCGCGCCACCATAGGCCTTGGTCTTGCTGTCGGCGGTGATCGTCAGCGGGACTGGTGTCACGGTCAGCGTGCCATCCACATAGCTGATCGTGTAGTCAGTATCGATCGCGCCCGAGGCGGTGATCGGGAACGGGTTGCCGACGATATGGCTGGCTGCGGTGGCTGTCGTGCTCAGCGTCGGTGGCGTCGTCAGCGAAGCCGACGTGTCGCCATTAACGAAGCCGGCATAGCTCGCGATCAGCGCCGGGAGCGCGGCCCCGTAGGCCTTGGTCTTGTTGTCGGCGGTGATGGTCAGCGAGACTGGCGTTACCGTCAGTGTGCCGGGCACGTAGCTGATCGTGTAGTCAGCGTCGACAGCTCCGGTCGCCGTGATGGAGAACGGATTGCCAGAGACGTGGCTGGCCGCGGTTGCCGTGGTGCTCAACGCCGGCGGAGTGGTGAGTGAGGTCGGTGTGTCGCCGTTGACGAAGCCTGAATAGCTCGCGGTCAGCGTGGGGAAAGCCGCGCCGTAGAGCTTGGTGTTGGAGTCAGCCGTGATTGTCAATGGCACCGGCGTCACGCTCAGCGTCCCGCCCACGTAGCTGATGGTGTAGTTGGAGTCGACAGCGCCGGACGCCGTGATCGTGTAGCTGCCTACATGGCTCGATGCCGTCGCTGGAGTCGACACCGCCGGCTGAGTGGTAAGCGATGCGGCGGTGTCGCCATTGACAAAGCCGGAATAACTCACCGTCAGAGCTGGCACTCCAACTCCATAGGCCTTGGTCTTGGGATCCGCGGTAATAATTAAGCTGGCGGTCGTCACGGTCAAGGTTCCGTTGACGAAGGCAAAGCTGTAATTCGGGGCCGTGAGCGTTCCCTGGGCAGCGGTGATCGTGTAGCTGCCAACCCCGCTGCCGGTCGTCGCTGTGGTTGTCAGGCTTGGACTGCCGGTCACTCCGGAGGTGCTTAGTGTTTGGCCGTTCTGAAAGCCGGTGAAGGTCGCGGTCAACGCCGGATTTGTTGTTCCGTACGGCTTCGACTTGGAATCGGCCGTCACCGTCAAAGGTGCCTTGTTCACGGTGAGATTTGCGCTGCCCGAACTTGCCGAGAACGAAGAATCACCCGCAAAGCTTGCCCCGACTCCGGTCGAGTAGCTGCCCGCGTTGATGGCGCCGAGGCTCGCCCCCAGAACCGTGGCCACGCCGGATGCGTCAGTGACCGCGGAACCGACCGAACTTCCATTGAGCGTGAAGCCCACGGTCTTCGCGCTGAGCGGACTGCCGCTTGCGGTAAGGGTCGCCGAGAGGTTGACGGTGCCGCCGTAACTACCGCTTGCAACCGCAACCGACAGCGACGTCGATGCGCTGACCACGGCGAATGTCGCAGAACCGTTACTGCCTGAGTGATCGCCATGGTCCGCATATGTAGCCGTGATCGTTCTGTTTCCGGTCGGCGAAGTCGGTGTGTAATTGACCGAGCAGCTCGCGCTGTTTCCGTTGATCGGGGCGAGCGAGCAGGCGGTCGAATCAAACGATCCCTGGCCTGTCGGACTCGCCGACCAGGCAACGCTGCCTGTCGGCAAGGTCTTCGACCCGGAGTTGTTGTCCATGACCGTTGCGGTGCAGGTGCTCGCGGCACCGATTACCGACGACAAGGGCAAGCAGGAAAGACTTGTCTGCGTGGTCCGGGCTGTAGGCGTCGTCCCGCTAACAGTGGCACTGGCACCGGTTCCGTTGCCAGGTGTGATCGAGATAGTCGCGGAGTGGGACCCGAAGGTCTTTGGGCTGAACGTGACCGTGAATGTCGCGCTTCCATTCTTGGGGACGTCTATGAACGATTGGCTTACCACGAAGTTTCCGTCGGAGGACGCCACCACCGCGTTATTGGCGTTGGTGTCGCTGTTTGACACAGTAAAGGTCTGTTGGCTGCTCGATAGCCCGACCCCAGTGCTTCCGAAGTTGGAGGACGTCGGGCTGACCGAGAGATTGGGGGGATCGAATTGCGTCGAGGCGCTCAAACCCGATGTCGCGCCGGACGCATTGACCGTGTAGAGACCCCCGACCGTCGCATTCAGCGTGAACTGGTAGCTGAAACCGCCCTGGTCGTCAGTCGCGGCCGAGCCGCGGTCGACCTCCACAACGGCCGGGTCGGTCGTTACCAGGTCTACTGTTTCCGACGCGCCGAAGCCGTCGCCGGTGACCGTCACCGTGTCCCCGTTCTGGTACACGAAGAGGTCGGTCTGGATCGTCGCGGCAATCGCCGCCATCGGGGCCACAAGCGTCTGGGCCACCAGCAGGAAGCCGACGCCCAAGACCACGAGGCGTTCCCACACCTTTCTCGTGGTCCCGTGCGCCAACGGATACACAACGCGACGTTGCCGGTACATCGCTAGGGTGGGCAAATTACGGCAACCACGGCCGCGGGGCCATGGGACATTTGCCTTATGAGTTTCCAACGGGTCGGCGGGGCGAGGCGGTCCGATTTGCCTCCAATTGCGGAGTTACCCACACGAATTTCCAAGAGTCCGGCGTTACAGGTCACCCACCGCCTGCGCCCACGCCATGGGCGCTTGTCCCATGAGGTTCCGCACAAGCGGACCTCGGAAGGCCGCCTGCTCGTTGCGCGCAACGCGCGCGTTGACGCCACACGCAACCGGTGATATTTTCGGCGCCACCATCGGCGGCCGGCTTGGGATTAGGAGGGGAAGCACTTGGAAACGGCACACGACGCTGACGTTCGCGATCTCGAGAAGTTTGGGTACAAGCAGGAGCTCCGCCGCGCGCTAGGGGTCTACTCCAGCTTTGCCGTGGCCTTTTCTTATATCTCGCCGTCGACAGGCATCTTCACTCTTTTCATCCTCGGCATCGCGCTGGCCGGACCATTCTTCTGGTGGAGCTGGCCCATCGTCGTCATCGGGCAGCTCATCATCGCGTTCAACTTCGCCGAGGTCAGCTCGCACTTTCCGGTCGCGGGGTCCGTCTACCAGTGGACCAAGTACCTGTCCAACCGCACCTATTCGTGGTTCACAGGTTGGATCTACCTGTTCGCGGGTGTGCTGACCGTCGCCGCCGTGGTGGCCACCGTGCCCCTGGTCCTCATCCCGCTGCTCAACAACATGGGCATGAACCTCGGCAGCGACGCGGACACCAACCGCAACGTCGCCGCCCTGGTCCTGTTGAGCACCACGCTGCTGAGCATCTTCGGTGTGAGGTTGGTCGCGATCGTGAACAACACCGGCGTCGTGTTCGAGATTCTCGGCATGGTCGTCTTCGCCCTGATCCTGGTCCTCTTCTACCACCACCAATCGGTTTCCGTGTTCACCGATACGAGCTATCTCGGGACGAGCAACCAGACGGGGACGTTCCTCGCGGCCATGTTCATGTCGCTGTTCGTGATCTACGGTTTCGACACCGCGAGCACGCTCGCGGAGGAGACCAAGAACCCGCGCCGCGAAGCTCCGCGAGCGGTCATCGCCGCGGTCATCGGCGCGGCGATCATCGGGGCCATCTTCCTGTTCGCGGTCGTGATCGCGATCCCCGGCGATATGAGCAAGTTCGTGGCCGACGTGAACGCAGCCAAGTACCCCTTCCCGCTCGTCACCATCATTGAGGCCAACTTCCCGGGTTGGGCCGCCAACCTATATCTGTTTGTGGTTTTCGCCGCGATCTACGTCTGCTGCCTCGCCATCCAGACCTCGACCATCCGGCTTGCGTTCGGAATGGCGCGCGACGGCAAGCTGCCGGCCTCGCGAGTGCTGAGCGGCGTGCACCACACTCTGCACACGCCGATAGGCGCCTGCATCGCCATTGGAGTCCTCGCCGGCCTTCCACTCCTCTACTACGCGGGCGCCGGGCTGATAGCCATCGGCGCGACGGGCATGATCTACCTCTCGTACATCCTCGGCAACCTGGCAATCCTTCTTGCTCGGCTCAAAGGATGGCCACGAGAGAGCGCTCCGTTCAAGCTCGGCCAGTGGGGGCTCTGGGTCAACATCCTGGGACTCATCTGGGGCGTCGCCATGGAGATCAACTTCCTCTGGCCGCGAAATCTCGCGGTCGGCAACCAGAACCCACCGGTGAGCAGCCTGCCGAACCTTCCCAACCTCGGGCCGATCGGAAGCATCCCGCTGTTCGAAGCCACGCTCGCCGTGATTCTGGTCGTTGGAGTCATTTACTGGGCGATCGCGCAGCGACGAGCCCCCGAAACCACCGCGGCGACCGCGGAGGCACGCGCCTAGGGAGCGTTTGAGGAAGCAAGCCCGCGCCGTCGTCATCGGTGGAGGTGTCGGCGGCGCGTCCGTCCTCTACTGGCTCGCGCGTCTCGGCTGGACTGACTTGGTCCTGGTCGAGCGCGCGCGGGTCACCAGCGGTTCGACTTTTCACTCCGCGGGGTTGGTTGGACAGCTCCGCGGATCGCTGAGCCTGACCCAGATGATGATGAACTCGGTCGACCTCTACCGAGCCCTCAAGGACGAGGTCGGGCTCGAGACCGGGTGGCACGAGGTTGGCTCCCTTCGCCTTGCGTCGAGCCGGGAGCGTATGGAGGAGCTGACGCGCCAGGCCGCGTGGGCCAAGACATTCGGTCTGCCGCTCGAGATCATCTCGTCCGAAGAGGCACAGCGCATGTTTCCGCCGATGTCCACCGAGAGTGTTCTCGGCGCGGCCTTCCTCCCCACCGACGGCTACATCGACCCGAGCCAGCTCACGTTTGCGCTGATCGAAGGCGCGCGGAGGCGAGGTGCCGAGATCTGCGAGGACACCGTCGTTACCGGCATCGACGTGGCGAATGGTCGCGTCCGGGGCGTGATCACGAATCGCGGCGACATTCATAGCGAGCTCGTGGTCAACGCCGGCGGCATGTTCGCGCCCGAGATCGGCGGGATGGCCGGCGTCAACGTGCCGCTGGTCCCGTTCGCGCACGAGTACCTCATTACTCGGCCGTCTGGCCTGCCCCTCGACATGCCGACCATGCGCGACCCTTCGCTGCTCGTCTATTACCGCCCTGAATCGGGCGGCCTCGTGATGGGCGGCTACGAACGCAACCCAAAACCCTGGGGCCTGAACGGCATCCCGGGCGACTTCAACGGCCGCCTGCTCGAGCCCGACTGGGACCGCTTCGAGCCGCTGATGACCAACGCGGTCGTGCGGACTCCATCGTTGAAGGACGCGGAGGTCGTCCGCCTCGTCAACGGGCCGGAGGCCTTCACGCCCGACAACGAGTTCATCCTGGGACCCAGCGAGGTGCGCGGATTCTGGGTCGCCGCGGGCTTCTGTGCGCACGGCCTGGCGGGGGCAGGCGGAATGGGCCGCCTGGTCGCGGAATGGATCGTCGAGGGCCGGCCCGGTCTGGACGCGTGGGAGATGGACTCGCGCCGGTTCGGTCGCGCCTACGCGAGCCGCGACTACACGCTGGCGCGCACGTACGAGGTGTACTCGACCTACTACGACGTCAAGTATCCGGGCCACGAACGAAGCGCCGGACGTCCTCTGCGCGTTTCACCGCTCTATGCGCGGCTGGCCGATCTCGGAGCTGCGTTTGGCGAGAAATCCGGCTGGGAACGCGTCAACTGGTTCGAGCCAAATGGGACGCAGGGCGACCAATCGCTCCGCCCGCACGGCTGGGCGGGACGCCTGTGGTCACCGGCGATCGGGGTCGAGCACAGGGCGTGCCGGGAGGCGACCGCGATCTTCGACTTCACATCGTTCGCCAAGATCGAGGTCGGCGGTCGCGGCGCCGCGGATTTTCTCGAAAGCCTCGCCGACAATCGGGTCGCACGCGACGTCGGGCAACTGACCTACACGCAGATGCTCAACGATGGTGGTGGCATCGAATGCGACTTCACGATCACGCGGCTCGGCGAACACCGGTTCCGAATCATCACCGGAACCGCGTTCGGCATGCACGACCTGTCGTGGGTTCGCGACCACGCGCCCGACGACGGCTCGGTCTACGTCGAAGACGTCACGTCTGCGTACGCGTGCATCGGACTTTGGGGACCGGATGCGCGCTCCATCCTCGAGAGTCTGACGCCGGCTGACATAACCAACGCGGGGTTTCCCTTCATGACGGCCAAGGAGCTGGCGATCGGGACCGTGCCATGCCTCGCCCTGCGGGTGACCTACGTCGGCGAGCTCGGCTGGGAGCTGTACTGCCCATCTGAGTTCGGGCTCCGCCTGTGGGACACGCTTCGGGAAGCGGGACATGACCGCGGCCTCGTTCCCGGCGGTTACAAGGCAGTTGATTCGCTGCGGCTCGAGAAGGGCTACCGGGTATGGGGCGCCGACATCGGGCCCGAGGTGAACCCGTATGCGGCGGGCCTTGGATTCTGCGTCAAGCTCGACAAAGGCGACTTCATGGGCCGCAAGGCTCTCGTCGAGAAACGCGACGCGCCGGCCGACACGCGGCTGGCGTGCCTGGTGCTCGACGAGCCGCGGTCGGTGGTTCTCGGTTCAGAACCGGTGAGGGTCGCCGGGGAAATCGTCGGGCGGGTGACCAGCGGAGGCTACGGCTACACGGTCGGACAGTCGATCGCCTACGCGCACATCCCGGCGAGGTGCGCGGTGGGAACGCCGATCGAGGTCGACATCTTCGGCACGTGGGTCGCGGGACGTGTGTCGCAAGAGCCGCTCTACGACCCCCGCGGGGTGCGCGTCCGGAGTTAGCGCTCCGTCTCCCCTGACGGAGAGAGGTTCGGGTCACCAACCAACGGAACCCTAGCTCAGGATCCCGTGCGCGCGGTTCCAGGCCTGCGCGCCCTGGTAGGCATCGACCATGCCCCAGATCCAGATCCCGATCGCAAAGGGGATCCCGATCAAGACAATGATTGCAAGCGCGCTGACGAGGTAGAGGGCGAGGATCAGGATTCCGCGGTTGGTGTCGCCGTTGATCATCGACCCGACGCCAGGCAAGAAGAACGACACGATCAGGCTGACCGCCGGATTCTTGGGCGCGACGACCATCGCGCCCGGCTGCCCGGGCACCATGTATGCGCTGCCCGCGAGCACCGGGGTGTTGGGCACCCATTGGTGCCCGTCCCACCGCCACCTGCCATCGTCGGAGACCTGGCCGACGTTCGTCGGCGGCGGTTGCTGCGCCATGGCGACCATCTTCAAACCTAGGGGCGGCGAGGTCAAGTGAACTTCGCCGCCTTTTGACGCCTCCGCCGGGCGAGTGCTAGCTCGTCTGGATGTCGACCACCAGGCGGACCGGGTTGCTGAGAATGAACGCGCGGTAGCAGTTGCTGCCGGCGACCCCGAGGCCAAGCATCACCTGGCCTTCGAAGTCTTCGATCACGCGCGTCTCGCGAAGGCCGGGATAGCCGGTTTTGAAAGCGCGAGCGCCGCTGTATGCGGTGTGCATGTCGGCGCCGCGGACGAGCGCGACCAGACCGTGCCCGCCGGCCAGGGTGATCGTGTCTCCGCGCGGTGAGCCCAGGAAGTTGGACGTCGCCTGCGGCCGCAGCTCAATGCTGCCCGGCTGCTGACCCGAGAACTGCACCACCACGCGGTCGTATCCGGGGTGGGTACCTGTGCGCAGCGCGTCGATCGCCGCCACGGCGGGTGCGCCGGTTGCCGAGAGCGTCGAAGCGCTGCACTGGAATGGGGTCACGCCGGCCACGGGCGCGGCGGGCAGCTCCTCGGCCTGGCTCGGGGTCGGTATCGCCGCCGGAATCTGGGCTACTGGCGTCAGCGCTCGGTTGGGATGAACGAGAAAGAGAGCTCCCACGGCAAGCGCCCCGAGCAGCAGCGCCGCCACACCTGCGAAGTAGAGGGGTCCATGCCGAAACGTTGCTGAAGTGTCTGTTGCGTTCATGCCGATTAGATGCCGCCGCTATCTGTTTAGTTGCAGCTCCCCCGCGCCGGCTTCCATCCGGCCGAAGTGTTTGGCGGCGTAGCCGCTGAAGTCGAAATCGAGGTCTGAGATCCCGCTCTGCAGCACGCCCCACATCGCCTCCCGGAAATCGGACATGTACCGCATCAAGCGCACGGCAACCATGTCGCTCTCACGCTCGGCGCCGAAATACGCCGCGAGGAACCGCCGGTCGTCATCGACGGAAAACTCATGGTTCACCGAGAAGTTCGCGAGGTCGAAGAATCGATCTCCCATCCCTGCGTACTCCCAGTCGACGATCCGGATAGCGCCGTCGTCGAGGAAGTTCGCATTCAGGAGGTCGTTATGGCACGGAAACAGCGGCGCAGGCCCGCGTGCTGCCCGGATCCGCTCCGCCAGCTCACGGGCGCGCTCGAATCGCGGCGGGATCGCGACGCCGTGCGCGACGGCCGTCTCGCGGTAGCCGTCGACCACCGCCCAGGCATCGAAACGTCCGGGGATCGGAGACGACTCGTGAAACGAGCGCAGCGCGGCGGCGATGCGTCCCAGCAACTCAAGCCGTCGCACGTCAGCCGGCGAGATCGGGCTCCCCTCGATAAAGCGGGCGACCAGCCAGCCTTCATCGGGTTCGAATGCGACCACCTCCGGCCCAACGCCCACCTCGAACGCACGCTTTCCCGCGGCGTACTCGACGGCTCGATCGATGCCGAGCAGCTCGGTCTTCGCTCCGCCCATCCTGAGGACGAAAACCTCGCCGTCCACGTCCACCTTGAAATTGCGGTTGGTGATCCCGCCACCCAGCTCGGCAACATTCGCAGTGCGGCCAGGCCAGAGCCTGGCGACTGCCGAGCGGCAAGCGGTACGTCGACTTCGCGGGAGGCATCGGCGTGATGAACGTCGGCCACGCCCATCCCCGTGTGATGAAGGCGGTGCAGCAGCAGCTCGAGCGCGCGACCCACACCTCCTTCCAGGTCGTCGCCTACGAGTCATACCTTCGACTCGCCGAGCGGCTGTGCGAGGTGGCGCCGATCGGCGGCGCTAAGAAGGCGGTCTTCTTCTCCACCGGCGCCGAGGCGATCGAGAACGCGGTCAAGATCGCTCGCGCTGCGACCGGCCGTCCGGGCGTGATCAGCTTCCGCGGCAGCTTCCACGGCCGGACCCTTCTCGCGCTCAGCCTCACTGGCAGCGTCCAGCCCTACAAGCAGGACTTCGGGCCCTACGCGCCCGAGGTCTACCAGACGCCTTTTCCTTATGAGTACCGCGGCTGGAACACCGAGGCGGCCCTCGCCGACCTGAGCACTCTGCTCGAGTCCCAGGTCGCACCGAAGCGCGTGGCCGCGATAGTGATCGAGCCGGTCCTGGGTGAAGGCGGCTTCGTTCCGGCTCCGCTCGACTTCATGCGCCGGCTCCGTGAGCTGACCAAGCAGCACGGCATCATGCTCATCGCGGACGAGATCCAGACCGGTTTCGGCCGCACCGGCAAGTTCTTCGCTATCGAGCACTCAGGCGTCGAGCCTGACCTCATCACCGTCGCCAAGAGCCTCGCCGCCGGCTTTCCGCTCTCCGCGGTCGTCGGCCGGGCCGAGGTGATGGATGCGCCCGCCCCGGGCGGCCTCGGTGGCACATACGGCGGCAATCCCATCGCCTGCGCCGCCGGCCTCGCCGTGATGGACGTCATGCGCGATGAAAAGCTGCCCGAGCGCGCCGCACGGATCGGTTCCGTGGTGGAAGAGCGCATGCAGAGCTGGGCGGCCGAGCACGACCTCGTCGGCGACGTGCGCGTCGTCGGTGCGATGGCGGGCATGGAGCTCGTGCGCAATCAGCAGACCAAAGAGCCGGCGGACAAAGAGACCGCGAAGATCATGTCGGCGGCGCGCGACAAAGGGCTGATCATCCTGCGCTGCGGCGTGCACCACAACGTCGTCCGCACGTTGATGCCGCTGACGATCCCCGACGAGCAGCTGGAGGGAGGCCTGGACATACTCGGCGCGGCGCTTGGAGAAGTCGCCGCCGGCCGCTGAACCCAAGGAGGGGGCTATGAGCACGACTTTGCGACGCCAGGAGATGTTCATCGGGGGGGAGTGGACGCCGGGTGCCGGCAGCGAGACGCAGGAGATCGTCAACCCAGCCACAGGCAAGGTAATCGCCCACGTCCCGAAGGGAACCGACGAGGACGTCAACCGCGCGGTGGCGGCGGCGCGCAAAGCCTTCGACGAAGGCTGGTCTGACACCACGCCGCGCGAACGAAGCGAGCGCATGCGCAAGCTCGCCGAGGCGATCGAGGCGAACGCGGACGAGCTGGTGCGAATCGAGTCCGAGAACGTTGGCAAGCCGCTCGCGGTGATGAAGTCCGAGGAGATACCCGCCACGGTGGACTGCTTCCGCTTCTTCGCCGGCGCCGCGCGCACGCTCGAGGGCCGGGCCACCGGCGAGTACATGCAGGGCTTCACCAGCATGCTGCGGCGCGAACCGATCGGTGTCGTGGGCTCGATCGCGCCGTGGAACTACCCGCTGATGATGGCGGCGTGGAAGCTCGGTCCCGCGCTGGCCGCCGGCAACACCGTCGTCCTCAAGCCATCGGAGTGGACACCGCTGACCGCGCTCAAGCTCGCCGAGCTGGCGGCGGACATCCTTCCACCAGGCGTCCTCAACGTGATCACCGGCGACGGCGAGCCAGTCGGCGCGGGCATCGTGCGTCACCCCGGGGTCGGCATGGTGTCGCTGACCGGGGACGTCGCGACAGGCAAGGAGATCGCGCGCAACGCGGCCTCGACTCTCAAGCGAGTCCACCTCGAGCTGGGCGGTAAGGCGCCTGTCATCGTGTTCGACGATGCGGATCTCGAGAAGGTCGTGGAGTGGATCAAGATCGGCGGCTACTTCAATGCCGGGCAGGACTGCACGGCCGCGACCCGCATCATCGCGGGTCCCCACATCCACGAGAAGCTGCTCGGCGACCTGGTGCCGGTGGTGAGCCACATCAAGGTCGGCGATCCGTTGGCCGACGACACCGAGATGGGGCCGCTCGTGTCGGAGGAGCAGCTCACCCGTGTCTCGGGCTTCGTGGACCGCGCACGTAAGGCCGGCGCTCAGGTGCTGACCGGTGGCGCGCGGATCAAGAAGGCGGGCTCGTGGTACGAGCCGACCGTTGTGGTTCCGCCCGGCCCCGACGCGGAGATCGTGAACAAAGAGGTGTTCGGGCCCGTCGTCACGGTGCAGCGGTTCAGCGACGAGGAGCAGGCGTTGCAGTGGGCGAACGGCGTCGAGTACGGCCTGGCCGCGTCGGTGTGGACGCGCGACGTCGGGCGCGCACTGCGCATGGCGCGCAAGCTGCAGTTCGGCACCGTCTGGATCAACACCCACATCCCGCTCGTCAACGAGATGCCTCACGGGGGATACAAGCAGAGCGGTTACGGCAAGGACATGTCGGTCTACTCGCTCGAGGAGTACACGCAGATCAAGCATGTGATGGCGTCGCTTGACTGAGGCGCGGCCAAAAAAGAAACCTGCGCTCAGAATCCAAGGAGTCCGTAAGAGCTACGGCCAGGTCGTCGCCGTCGGAGGGGTAGACCTGGTCGTCGACGAGGGCGAGTTCTTCACGCTGCTCGGCCCGTCCGGCTCGGGCAAGACAACGCTGCTCAGGCTGATCGCGGGTTTCGAGCGACCCGACGCCGGCCGGATTGAGCTGGGTGGGCGCGACGTGACGGGCCTCCCGCCGTACGCCCGCGACACCAACACCGTGTTCCAGGACTACGCGCTGTTTCCGCACATGTCCGTGGCCCAGAACATCGCATACGGACTGCGCATCAAAGGCGTGGCGCGGGCGGCGCGCGAGAAAAGGGTGCAGCGGGCGCTCGAGATGGTCCGCCTCGTCGGGCTGGGCCACCGGCGCCCGAACCAGCTGTCAGGTGGGCAGCGCCAGCGGGTCGCCCTCGCCCGAGCGGTCATCAACGAACCCGAGGTGCTCTTGCTCGACGAGCCGCTCGGCGCACTCGACCTCAAGCTCCGGCAGGAGATGCAGATCGAGCTCAAGCAGATCCAGAAGGAGGTCGGGATCACCTTCGTCTACGTGACCCACGACCAGGAAGAGGCGCTGACCATGAGCGACCGCATGGCCGTGATGTCGAACGGCCAGATCGAGCAGATCGGCCCGCCCGTCGAGGTCTACGAACAGCCGGCGACCGAGTTCGTGGCCGGGTTCATCGGCATCTCGAACGTGCTCCGGAGGGACGGCGTGCGTTTTGTCATCCGCCCGGAGAAGATCCGGATGCTGGCCGCGGGAGAGCAGGCCGAACCAGGCATGACCGTCGAGCAGGGCCAGGTCGAAGAGGTCATCTACATCGGCGTCAGCACGCGCTACCTGGTCCGCCTCGACCGTGGGGAGCAACTTGTGGCGGTACGTCAGAATATGGACGCCCTGGGTGACGCCCAGAAGTTCGAAGGCCGCCCGGTGAGGCTGGCCTGGACGCCCGACCAGACCTACGTTCTCGACAACGGGAGGTAAAGGAAGCGTATGAAGTTCGGTGCACTAGCGGCGGTAGGAGCGGTGATCCTGACGGCGTGCGGATCATCCGGGACGCCGTCCGGAAACACATCGTCGCCTCCGCCCACTGCAAACATGAAACCCCAGACCTCTATCGGCGCAGGCGAAGGACAGCTCAACCTGGTCCTCTGGGACGGCTACGCCGACAAGTCATGGGCCGACCCATTTACCGCCGCAACAGGTTGCAAGCTCAACCTGCACCCGGCCGGATCATCGGACGAGATGGTCAGCCTCATGGCGAATGGCGGCGGCGGCCAGTGGGACATGGTGTCCGCGTCAGGCGACGCCGACCTGCGCCTCATTTACGGCGGTGACGTCAGGCCGATCAACACCGACCTTATCCCCGACTGGCAGAACTTCGACAACTTCTTCAAGAGCCCTCCGTACAACACGGTCGGCGGGATCCATTACGGGGTCTCGCTGCAGTGGGGCCCGAACACCCTCCTCTACAACACGAA
>WNGD01001361.1_pt1 | contig 26679 bp, 28 predicted proteins | sample 5400671 | NCBI WGS metagenome assembly WNGD01 (sample SAMN13153369, study PRJNA577476) | soil metagenome | isolation source: 40 cm soil or saprolite under grassland replicate 2 | place: USA:California | collected 2016-06-15
TTCTCCCCGGTTGTCAATGATGCTGATCATAAGGTGCCGTCCCTGGCGCTGCTGTGCCTGGACGACTGTTTTTAGGGGTTCACTAAGTTCGACAAGGGAGATATTGGCTGCTACGATACCAACCAACTGACCATCGGTACGCACTGGTTCAGCGATGATAACGCCCGCATTAAGGGTCGTTTCAACGGCAATGCCCACCTCGAAGACCGGGCTGTTGGCAATGCGAGCGCGCCGTATGATGTCAGGTGGAGAGAATTCTGCTCCTAACCCGACCTCACCCGGTGGCCAGGTAACGCGCAGATCACCCAATGGACCGAGCCAGGAGATGTGATCTACGTCATTGCGAGCAGCCTGGAAAGCCTGGAAGGTGCTCGTCATCGCTTTCGGCGTCTTGTCCTTCACCAAAAGCTTGCTTAACGCCACAAGCGAGTTCTCGGCGTCACCTAACTGAAGGCTGGTATTGAGCGCAATCTCCTGCGCCAGTGCCTGGTCTGATGCCTGAGCATCATTGCGCAACTGCTGCTCGACAACCGCGTTAAATCCCACGCCCCCAATCAGCACGACGACGACAAAGAGCAGATACACGCTCAGTAATTGAACCAGGAGAGATCGACGCATGAAATGCAGCATGTTCAGTATTCCTCGGCGAGTTCTGTCGGGTGATCGATCCGTCTGCGCGTATACCAGACCTCCAAAGACCACCGAACACTTTGGCCCAGGCGCGCTCATCGAGCGCAAACGAAGACGGTGAACGCAATCTCGCACTGGACAACATACCTATCCAATGTGACATCCTGTACCGGAGTGCCTATATGTGTGCATTATACCACTTTAGCTGCCTGACCATTTTGTGCATACCAGTTGGAGTCTTTCCTTCTGCAGTGTACTACTCAAGGGTGTCGAGTAGTTTCGCTGCCTCTTCTGGACCAACCTGTTCGAGCAGTGCGACTTGATACGCTAAGATGGCTTCCATTCGCGCTGTAATGAACGCGTGGTTGGACACAATGGCAAGCTCAGTGAGTCCACGCTGGGCAGCCTCGTATTCGAGCCTGATCTGTTGCATTAAACGCGCGACCTCACTTCTGTTCTTGTTCTCGGTATCCATTTCTTCCTCCCCAGGACAAGACAGCCCGGGCATCAACTTTGAGGCCGACACCCGGGCATTCATGGCAGAAAGAGTATTAGCTTGCTTTGCTTACGAACTCGTTGGTGTACGTTGCGTTGAGATCGATCTGCTTGTCCTTCGGGATCAGATTGCTCTGATACTCGGTATTGAGCACCGATTGAGGAGCACCAGAAGGCATCGATCCATCTGGACTGAAGATGGCCATCTGGTTTTGCAAAGCCGTCACGTAGAGGGCTTTATCGCCTGCGTAGTAATCGGCGGGCATTTTATCTGCGATCTCCGCCGCCGTATGCGTGTGCATCCACTTCAGTGTCTGGACGTAGGCGTTCACCAGCTTCTGGACAACGTCTTTGTGGCTGTTGACGTAACTGTTGTTCATAAACAGGCTGATGAATGGGTAAGGCCCGTTCAGAGCCGCTTGCGTCGACTGTGGCGAGCGCAGGTCGACCAGGACTTTTCCGACACCCGTCGCCAGGATACGTGAGATTGTCGGTTCGGTCGTCATACCGGCATCGATTTTGCCTTGCTGCAACGCCGCGATAAAGGTATCGCCAGCACCCACTGGCACGAAATGCACCTGATCTGGCGTTATCCCGACATTGTGCAGCAGAGCGGTGGTCAGGGTTTGCGTTCCTGAACCCAGTTCCGTTACGCCTAGATTCTTGCCTTTGAGGTCTTTGACCGAGTGGATCTGGCTGGCCACTTTGGCGGAAACGATTTCGGCTTCACCGGGTGCAACGTTCAACAGAACCACGGCCTCCATTTGCTTGCCAGCCGCTTGCAGCTCGATGGTGTGATTGTACGACCCCGAGCCCGCATCCACCTGGCCCGCCAGCACTTCGTTCTCAGACGACTGCCCTGATGCCTCGTCGATGAGCGTCACATCCAGACCCTGCTGATCAAAGTATCCTAGCTGCTTAGTGAGCATATTCGGCAAATAGATCTGCTTGCTAAGCCCACCAACCATAATCTTGAGTTGTGTTTTTGCACTACCGCTACTACCACCACTACCAGTACTACCGCTACTACTGCCGCACGCACTAAGGATAAGAACAAAGACAATGCTGGCTACCAAACCAAACCGTCGATTCCATGAGTTCATGTGATTCCTCCTGTCCAGTCTTCGATAATCATATGCGTGACCAGGTGTTACCGCCAACAGGTCTAACGATCGGACGGTGCTCCGGCTACGCTGACGAACGCCTGAGCTCTGCTGCTACTTTGCTATCTCCTCCTTCTTGTTCATGGTCTAGATGGCCACGTCGCTGACGGTATTGGGTCGCCAGCCGATCAGACGGTTTTCTAGTGCGGTGATCAGGAACTCTGCAAGCAAGGCGAGCGCTGCCAGGATCACCATCGCCGCGAAGACGCCGTTCGCATTGAAGGTGCCCTGCGCGGTCTGGATCATCAGGCCGATGCCCTGGGTCGCACCCAGGTACTCGCCTACAACTGCGCCGACCAGCGCAAAGCTAAAGCTGGTATGCAGGCTGGCGATGATCCATGTCAGGGCTGACGGGATGATCACCGCCGTGGAGAGTTGCCGCTGGCTCGCTCCCAGGATTCGTGCGTTGGCGAGCAGATTGCGGTCGACCTCGCGCACCCCCTGAAAGGCGTTGTAAAAGACGATGAAGAACACCATCACGGCCGCTAGCGCGACCTTGGATTGCATCCCCAGGCCCAGCGCGATGACGAAGATGGAGCCGAGCACGATACGCGGGATCGCATTGGCTACCTTGATGTAGGGGCTCAGGACATCGGCCAGGGACTGATTGCGTCCCAGGAGCACTCCAAAGACGACCCCGAGCACTACGCCGATCACGAAGCCCAGGACGGTCTCTTCTAACGTGGCGGCGACTTGCTCCCACAAGGGGCCCTGCGCCGTCCCCCGCGTGACCCATGTGGCGAGCTGTGCCAGGATGCCAGAGGGTCGGCCCCAGAAGAAGGGGTCAACGATGCCAACACGGGTAGTGAGTTCCCAGCCGCCGATGATCACGACCAGCACCAGGATGCGCAGCGTGTTGACCACAATGCGGCGACGACGGCGGGCAGCAGTGGCCGACGGCACTCCGATGCTCTCAGGAGTGGTGCCCATCTCTTTAGACTCGTTGCTTATTACGTTCATAGCTAATTAATACCTCGTTGCGAAGATCTTCCCAGATTTCGTGATACAGTTGGACGAAGCGCGGCTCGAAGCGAATTTCCTCTACCTTGCGCGGGCGCGGCAGATCGATGGTATAGATCCCCTTGACGGTGGCGGGCCCTGCCGTGAGGACACACACCTTATCGGCCAGGGAGATGGCCTCCTCCAGATCATGGGTGACGAAGACCACGGAGGCCGAAGAGGAAGACCACATCTGGAGCAGTTCGTCTTCCATCAATATTCGCGTCTGCACGTCGAGGGCGCTGAACGGCTCGTCCATTAGCAGAATCTGCGGCTCGTTGATAAAGGTCTGGGCCAACGCCACGCGCTTGCGCATGCCGCCGGAGAGCTGGTGTGGATAGCGGTCCTCGAAACCGGCAAGTCCCACACGCGCGATCCAATCGCGAGCACGTTCTAGCGCCTGGGCTTTTGGCTGTCCACGAAACAGCGGGCCTGTAGCGACGTTGCGCAGCACATCCTTCCAGGGGAAGACAGCATCAGACTGGAAGACATAACCAATGCGAGGATCAATGCCCTGCACAGGTTTGTCCATCACCTGCACCTCACCAACGCTCGGTCGCTCCAGTCCAGAGATGAGACTCAGAGTGGTGGATTTGCCGCAGCCGGTTGGGCCGACCACTGCACAGAACTCGCCAGGCGCGACGTTGAGGCTAAGGTCTCGTAACGCTGTATAGACCTGGCCCGCTGGCGTCAGGAAACGCTTGCTGACGTTCCTTAATTCTATTGCGGACATAACGTTGCTCGACACATTTTGTGTCGTGGCTGATGAATTTTTCATAGGCAGAGCGGAAATACCCGCACTCCTTTCTCAGATGGTCACCTAGCACCACTTCATGCGTACCAGTTCAAGTTTTTACGCGCAAATGGATTACAATGTACGAATTACGGACTCGTTATCATGTGCATGACAAATCTTGCATAAGCCTGTGATGAGAGTATAGTCGATTAGACATAAACGACGCATAAACGCGGACTACTCCGTCGTAAACAATGTGTAAACATTTTTAACTCTACCCATTCTTCCATAGATGAGAAGGCTCCCCGTAGAGGCATGCCTTGCGTGTGCCGTATGAGCGGCGCAGCTCGCGAGGAGTCTGCTACCGAGAGCGACCCGGCACACGCAAGGCATGCCTCTACGGGTCCATAGCAAGCTCTGGTGACGTTTATTGGCGTGATAGAATTGGGGCAGCAGTTTCTTAATTGCTACTATGGATAAGGCTATCGATTAGAGGAGACTACTTATGCCCTCCCAACGACCAGAATTGTCACACGAAGTCCTCGCACAACACTTCAAGCGCTTTGCATTTCATATAAGCCTGCAGGCATCTCCGCTCTACGAGCGGCTATCGGAGGCTGTGGCCGCTGACCCGGACCTCCTCGCGTTGGCCTCTCACGTTCGCAGAGGTCAGCCTGTGCCTAATCTCTTCTTTGCAGCGATCCATTTTTTACTGCTCAAGGGTGTGCAACATCCTCTGGCTGCTTTCTATCCGAGTGTCTCTACCACTATTGACTGTAATACAGATCCCTATCCTGTGTTCCGTTCGTTCTGCCTGGAGTACCGTGAAGAGATTAAGCAGGTCCTGGCCGCTCGTCTGGTTCAGACCAACGAAGTTGGCAGATGCGCCTGCCTGCTCCCTGCATTTGCACTTGCAGCCTCCTACGCCCAGGGGCAACCACTTTCCCTGGTCGAGATTGGAGCCAGCGCTGGACTCAATCTGCTCTGGGATCGCTACGGTTATGATTACGGAGAGGATAGGCGCTATGGAGTGCTTACCTCGCCGGTCCAGATTGCCTGTACGTTGCGGGGAGATCATCTGCCTCCATTGCCTGCCATCTTGCCGAAGGTAGTCTGGCGCATGGGCATTGATCTCCATCCTATCAACGTCTCCGATCCCGAGGAAAGGCTATGGCTCCGCGCCCTGGTCTGGCCTGAGAACACCGAGCGAGCCGAGCGGCTTCAGGAAGCCCTTCATCTTATTGAGCAAGATCCGCCATCCATTCTTGCAGGAGATGCCCTGACATTGCTTCCCAGTGTGCTGGCAACCGTTCCTCCAGAGACAACGCTCTGTGTCTTTCACTCATTCACCGTCAATCAATTTTCTCAGGAAGCACGCGCACAACTCAACCAGATATTAGCGGAATGGGCGGCAAAAAGACCTCTCTTCCGCCTATCCATTGAAGGCTTCGAAAAAGGCGATCCCATGCTTGAGCTGATGACATGGAGAAATAATGTTGCCATCAAACGGACCCTGGCGGTGTGTGATAGCCATGCGCGCTGGCTTCAGTGGGAAGAGACACCTTCTTTCACTTGACAAATGGTTAACAAATGTTGATAAGTGGAAGGATACAGGCGCTTATCAGCAGACTATTGGAGGGATAGGACGGTATGTTTTTGCGTTTTTCACAACTACGTGGACTATTACGACAGGTTATTGCAGATAAAGAGGAACAGGGTCACGTCATAACTGGATTGCTAGATGAATTAGCGGCACTTCCTGATAGCTATGATGCACTCTACGCTTTTGCACAACGGCTGGCACAATTGCCTTTACGTCAAGATTGGCCCTATGTTGAACCAGACGATCTGGAAGGCATCTGGGCAGAATGTGATCCTGCACGACCGCTCGAAGCATTGAAAGAGGTCGATATTGCTGAATGTGCGCAGCGCGTTGAGGCCGCATTCCTTGGCTCCATTTGCGGCTGCATGCTAGGTAAACCATTAGAGTTCAATCCAACTCTTGATGAGCTCAAGGAAGCATTGATAGAGAGCGGAGAATGGCCGTTGAAAGGCTATATTTCAGATAGAGCACTCGCTGCGCTCGGCAAGCGTCACCCATCATGGACGGTTACGACACGCGGCAGAATTACTTTTGTTGCATCCGATGATGACATTAACTACACAGTCCTGGGCATGCTGCTCCTGGAAAAGCATGGCCTGAATCTCAATAAGCAACACATTCAAGCAGCATGGCTCCGCTACCTGCCCCCCAACCGTACATTTGGCCCGGAACGCACGCTGCTTGTGAAGGCTGCCCTCAATACGTTGGAGGACCCACAAAACGACTTTGAAGAGTGGGTCACTGTTCTTAACCCGCATGATGAGCGCTGTGGAGCAATGATTCGGGCTGATGCTTATGGCTATGCCTGTCCTGGGCGACCAGCATTAGCCGCTGAATTTGCGTGGCGCGATGCCAGTTGGACACATCGCCGGACAGGTATCTACGGAACTATGTTTATCGCCGCCGCGCTTGCTACCGCGCAGGTCACAAAAGATCGGCTCGCTATTTTCGATACCGCTTTGAAATTTGTTCCGCGTCGCAGCCGTTTCTACAAGATCGTAAGCGATTCGCTCAACGAAGTGGTGCAGGCAAAGGATTGGCTCGATGGTTACTACCGTATTCACGATAAGTACAAAGAGTATAGCCACTGCCGCGTCTATCAAGAAACTGGCACCTTGATCAATACGCTGCGCTTCGCCGAGAATGTAGGAGATGGCATCTGCAAGCAGGTGAGCCAGGGCAATGATACCGACAGTTACGGAGCCACCGCGGGTTCGTTGCTGGGCGCATTCTTCGGACCTGGACACCTTGAGGCCCGCTGGCTGGTTCCATTCAACGACGATATTCGCCTTACGCTGGCTGGCTTCCCCGAACGCTCGTTGTCGGCCCTGGCAAAGAGAATGGGCATGCTACCACAGCGATTAGCAGAGAACGATTAAAATACGGCACTACTTTTTCCTGGCCGAAAAACTTGTATTCCGCCGTTGTCTATGAATACGTTTATAGTTGCAGGCCGAGCGTATTCAGCAAGTACTCGCGGCAGATCATCAGGCTCTCTTTTGGCGTCGATAGAGAAACATCGATCTCGACTGTGATCCAGTCTGTGTAGTTCACAGCTTGCAAGGCTTGCATAATAGGACCGTAATCAATGACGCCTCGTCCTAACTCGCAAAAGATGGGAAGCCGTTCTGTACCCGCAGAAACTTTTACGTTTGCCTGCTCATTGCGCCGCTCTTCAATCACGCCAGCTCTTAAATCTTTGATATGCATGTACCGCATACGCTCGCCATAGCGATGGATCATGCCTGCCACATCGATCTCAGCAGCAGTCAGGTGAGCGCTATCGGGACAGAAGAACACGTAGCGCGGATCGGTCAGTTCCATGATCGTATCAATCTCACGTTCGGTCTCGATCTCAGTACCCAGGTGCGGATGGACGCATGCCAGCACACCCAGATCGTAGCAAGCGCGTGCAGCCTCATTGATCGTCTTCGCCGCCTCGCGCAATTCTTCATCCGTAGTTCCACCCGCAGTACGAGGTCCGCCTGGCCCAAAGACGAGGCGGTCAACACCAATGGCGGCAAGGAAGCGTGCCAGGCGTATATTCTCAGCAATGGTAGCGCTCCGTCTGGCGGCATCGCTGAAACGACCACCACCATACAGAGCCGAGAGACGCAGACCATATCCATTTAGCAGTTCGCGAAACTGCCCTGGATGCTCCTCATAAGCAAGTGCTCGTCCGGGAAATGGTTCACAGGCGTGGAACCCCAGTTCTGCAACCTCGCGTAGCCCCTGCTCAAAGTTATCGCCCCAGGTAATCAGGTGGCATGAAATAGGATTTTTCGGCATAGCATCCCTTTCTGTAGTGGGCCTTTTTCATACAGTGTAGCACACGCTACGACCTTGTTTTCTTTTATCCACGCGCGGACCCGTAGAGGCATGCCTTGCGTGTGCCGGGTCGTCCGCGAGCGACCCCGCTGAGCGTTTGGGAAGTTCACGCCCGCGACGCGGCACACGCAAGGCATGCCTCTACGGGTTCACGTGCATCGTATCATAGAGCAGTTGTTGCACAGTCACAAATCTGAAACCGCGCTGTTCCAATGCGATAATTATTTGTGGGAGCGCCTGTACAGTCTGTGAACGATTCCCTCCACCATCGTGCATCAGGATCACACTGCCGTTGCCTGCATCTACAAGGGCAACACGGACAATAGTAGCGACTCCGGGGAGACGCCAATCGTTGGTATCGACATTCCACATCACAGGTGTCAGCCCGAGCCGGGTAGACACCTCCTTCACCACATTATTAATAGCACCATAGGGAGGTCGGAAAAAGTGCGGTACTACATCGGTTACCCGCCCAATCTCAGCAGCCGTCCTGAGCAATTGTGATTGAATAGCAGCAATAGAGAGCTTTGTCAGATCAAAATGGTCCCAGGTATGGTCAGCGACCTGATCTCCGGCCAGGCTTACCTGTCGCACAATAGCTGCATAAGCTGGTATCTGTCTGCCAATACAAAAAAACGTTGCTTTGACAGCATAGCGTTGCAGGATATTGAGCACCTGGAGTGTGTAGATCGGGTGAGGACCGTCGTCGAAGGTCAAGGCAATTTCATGGAGAGAACTGCTGCCACGAAAAAATATGTTGTCTCGCACGCTCGCAGGTACTGTGGCCTGTACATTATCTCCCGCCAGAGCGGGAGGCGTTGCTGTGGGTATCGGTGTCGAGGGTATGCGCGTCGGTGTTGGCTTTGATGATGGCGTTTTTAATGCTAGTGCAGTTGCAGCTGGTCGTGTCACCTGGACGTCTGATCTACTTGCACAGGCAAGAAGAATTAATCCCCAACAGCACAGCAACAGAGCCAACATCATGACGAATACTTTGCGCATAAAAAATCCTCGATACTTCCTGATACACCTGCGTATCTGTATACGTCATTGTAGCAGAGTTAATCTCCATACCGCAACCCCGTAGAGGCATGCCTTGCGTGTGCCGAGTTGCTCAAGCGCGTTGTGCTCCTCACGCACTCGGCACACGCAAGGCATGCCTCTACGGGGTTATACAACAAAAAGCGGATATCTCTGCGTCAAGATATCCGCTTTTCCCAATCGCCACCACTAGATGCTTGAATGGCCGTTCAGCACAATCAGTGGGGCCACTTACTTATTCCAACTGAGCATCTCAAAAGCGGTTAACTCCCAGGAGGAATTCTATAATCATGATAAAGCAATCTCCATTCAATCCCTTCTACAGAAAAATAGCGACAAGCAAAATGATGAGCCCAAAAATACGTACGCCGTCACCAATGTTATCAAGCAATGTCAGATGTGCATCGAGATACTTGGGCATATTGAGCAGATAGCCAGTAGCCAGTAACAGGAATGATCCACTCATGAGGAGACTGAAGCGTGTTTCTTTACGCATGAAGGCTGTAACATAGAAAAAGAAAATGGCAAAGCAGACCAGGCTACGTGAGCCCCCAAGGATCATCTTCGTAACGGAAGGATTAGGAAACGCACCAGGTAAAAGAGGTGAAAGGAGAAGCAACAGCAAGATCGAAATAGCGATATGCCAGAACATCAAACGGCGGAGATACGTATCCGCGTTGCTGATCAGGCTAAGGCAAACAAATAGAAAAGCAACCGACTGCGCAATGTACTTAAACCAGTTTACATTTAATGGCAGGTTGGCAATATTATCGTTCGCAAAGCTGGCAATAGCCGTTAGCGCAATAACACCCATCGCCAGACCAAGTATAAATAAGCGATAGTTATGTCCTTGCACATTCTGAAAACACAGATAGAATGCGCGCAAAGTGATCAGCAAGGCAACACTAAATAATGTCAGCGAAAGTATATTCGCGATCAGATTCTGTGGATTCAAGATAACCCCTCCCTTCATCATAGAGGTAAAAAATAGTACATCAAGATTTGCCGAAGATGCGTGAGCTATCAACCACCTTCCCACCAGGCTCATAGAGTTGAATACGTTGTAGAGAGAGGAGCACACGTAATGCTCTGGAAACATCTTCCAGGCTCATCTGTGTAGCCATGCAGAGCCTCTCCACAGTTCTACGCCCATCAATAGCTATATACAGGAAACGCGCCTCGCGATCAGTGATAAGGGAGGTATTGGGTCTGTTTGTCCAGAGCACATCGCTGCTTTCGACGCGTCTGGGGATAAGTTTCGCCAACGGCAATTGATCTTGCACAATTCGCATCCGCTGTGTATTCGTTGACATCTGCGGCATCTCACCACGCGTCACCGCAGGAAGAACGTAGACAGGCACAACTTCCCTGACCGTTTGCAACAACACATCTTCAGTAAACGGCTTTACCAGGTAGCGAGTTGCGCCCTGGCGCATCCCCCAGTACCGATCGGTAGGCGTATTCTTGGAACTCACCAGAATAATGGGCACCAGGCGCAGAGGATCACTGGCCCGTACCTTACGACACACCTCAAAGCCACTGATATCAGGAAGGACGACATCAAGCAACAGACAATGGGGCTGCTCCAGTTGTATCTTCATCAGTCCTTCATACCCATTTAAAGCCGTAATTACTTGATAATTGGCCTTTTGGAGTATCTGTGCCATGTGTAGACATGAGGTAGTGCTATCGTCGATTATGAGAATTTTAGCAAAATCTCTCATATACAGCCCCATTCCTTCCACTCATTCTCCGGCTCTTTCCGCACAGATAGAGAGTCGCACTGCGTGGATATTGCATTTCCTCAATGTAGAGTAACTTAGCTGTACAGTAGTACAGGATAGATCTATCCTAACATCGATTAATCTATAGAAGCAAATATATCAGCGAGATCCCCCCAAAGGTACCCCCACCTTATAAAAACAAGGATATTCAGATAGCGATTTTTCTGCTACAATGGTACTATGCTAAGTGCATAATCCATTGACCTTATCGGGCTTTCCCATATATCCTTCCTGGAAGGCGTAAGGAGAGCAAGTTGGCCATATCTGCATTTTCGATCCCTTATGAGGATGCCGAAATGAGAGAAACGAGGATAAAGACATGCGGCTCGAAGGCCGTCCTATGCGCGAGAGTATTCTCGCAGCCGCAGTACAATTATTTGCTGAGTATGGTTACCACGCCGCTCCATTGCGCGATATCGCCCGCATCGCAGGTATCCAGGCGGCCAGTATCTATCATCACTATCCCAACAAGCAGTCGTTGCTGGTAGAGATCATGGAGACGCATATGCAGCGCTTGATCGGTGCGCTGGAGCATATCTTGCGGACCTATGACGAGCCATTGCAACGCCTGGATGAGGCAATCGCCAACCATATTCGCCTGCATACCAGCTATAAAAACGAATTCTTCATCATTGATACAGAGATTCGAGCGCTTGAAGGTGAGAATCGGCCCTATATTATTTCCTTGCGTAAGAAATATGAAGCGCTGATGCAAGATTTGATCAGAAATGGGATGGAACAAGGTGTCTTTCGCCAGAGCGATGTAAAGATAGCCTCGTATGCAATTATTGCTATGTGCACTGAGGTCGCTACCTGGTTTCGCCATGGCGAGCGACTCACGGTACAACAAGTTATCACTATCTATAGTCGAATAATCACACAGGGCTTACTGCTCACGCCAGATGCTGTGCAAATGCAGGAGGAATCAGCGCGTACTTGATACCCTGTTTCTGCAGTAGAAGCTCAAGGACATCGACGGCAGCTGAAAGTGGAACGCGCCTGGTAATCAAGGCTTCGACATCTACCTGGTGGGTTGTAATGAGCTCAATGGCCTGGGCAAAATAGGCGGGGGTATGGTGAAAGACGCCCTTTGTCGTTATTTCGCTATAATGGAGTTGTTGTGTGTCCAGCACGACCCGGGCCCCTGAAGGACAGCCGCCAAAGAAGTTGACCAGGCCACCCGGTCGAGTGAGTACAGCCGCCAGGGACCAGGTCTCCGGCGTGCCAACCGCTTCGATTACCACGTCGGCGCCACGCTGCATATCCGTCTCTTCGCGTACCGCTTCGCCTTGCTCTTGCAGCGACATCGAACTCACATCAATCACCACATCCGCACCAAAGTGATGCCCTAGAGCAAGACGTTCGGCTCTGCGTCCCGTGAGAATCACACGCGCACCACGCAATTTTGCCACTGCGGCCAGGAGCAGTCCCAATGGACCTGTTCCCAGTACAGCAACCGTGTCACCAGCGACAATATCGCATGCATCTATACCATGCAGAGCACAGGCTAGTGGTTCGGCGAGCGCAGCGGCAATAAACGAAGTATGCACAGGAAGCGGATAAATATTCTGGCGCACGATACGTTCTGGAATGAGCAGGTATTCAGCATAAGCGCCGTTCAGCAATAAGAGGTTTTCGCAGAGGCTGTACCTGCCACGACGACAATAGAAACAATGCAAACAGGGCGCAGAATTGGCGACAGCAAGTGCATCACCCTCCCGGCATTGTGTTACTCCGCTTCCCGTCGCGACCACTATGCCGGCGACTTCATGCCCGAAGCCAGCCGGTGTTACACTAAAAAGCAGAGGATGGCCTCGACGATACGTTTTGACATCGGTGCCACACGTTGTGGCAGCAGCCACCTGCAAGAGCACGTCTCCCGGTCCCGGTTGTGGAACAGGGCGCTCTTCCAGACGTATATCCATCGGCGCATAAAACATCGCAGCTAGCACTATGGCAAACCTTTCTGGCTCATTTTGTGGAGCAAGCATATCGTTTGCTAATAGTATGCAACAATTCTAAAGAAGATGAGGAGGGATATTTGTGCAAAAGAGTAACCCATTTTGCACAGCTTCGTAATAATAGGTGTATCTATATAAGGAGTATCTGTTTCTATGCTTGATGATAAGCGTCCCCGCATACCATTGCGTTTATTATTTGAAATTGCTTGCTTGCTACTGCTGGTTATAGGAGGCAGCATTTTCCTGGTTTTGCAGAACACAGGCAACAAGGGAAGTACTTCTCAAGCCACCAGGAGTACTCTTACCATGCCTGCTACATCTGTACACGGGAACAAGACCACGCCTACCAGCACTCCCACTCCCATACCAACAGCGACAGACACCCCAACAGAACAAGTGACCCCCACGCCAACGCCTCTCTTCTCAGATGATTTCAGCAACGATAATCTCAGAGGATGGTATATAAGCAACGTTACTGGCTATACGCGCCTGCTGGTAGGGAGCGGACTGGAGCTCACCGATACCAATCATAAATCGCTTATCGAGAGCTTGCCGACAACACATAAGTTTGATGATTTTTCTCTGACGGTGATGTTGACTTTACAGCAAGGCGATAATAACGATAGCACAGGCATCTACTTGCGCGGAGACAGTAACCTCGATCATGATTACCGCATTGATATTTTTGGGAACAGCACCTACACGATCAGCAAGGAGTACCTCGACACAGACAACACACCACAGACAATGTATCTTGTGCCACCTACACATACCTCCCTACTCAAACCTATGGGTGCAACAAATATGCTGAACGTGATTATGAAAGGTCCTACCATGCAACTGCTTGTGAATGGCTCAATAGTGAACACGATCAGCGATCCAGACTACACGAAAGGACAGATAGCGCTCTTTGTGACGAACGGCGCGACCTCACAAGGAGTCACAGCAATCTTTAGTAGCATCGAGATCGATCCTGCATCACCGTAGAGGCAGGGCCTTGCGTCTGCCGGGTGGGTGGCAATTCCTACGCCCTCGCTATAGTTATTGCCACCCACCCGGCAGACGCAAGGCCCTGCCTCTACGGGTCAAAATAAGCTACGCATCCTCCATTGTTTGCTTCATCAAGAAGCGCGCCACTTCGTGCATGTTGCCCGTCTGCTCATAAATAGCGATCTGGCGATCTGCTCCTGTGCCAGACGGATCAGTTAAGAGCGCACGCAGGTAGCGCATCTCGCGCTGACTCCCTAGCTCAGGCACAACATCTTCCACAAAATCCAGTAGTTCGTGAATGGAGTCACGCATGGGTATGCGTCGGCGCCTGGCAAAATCGATTACTTCAGCATCGAGCCCATAGCGCATCGCCGCCCACTTGTTCTCATCAACGTAATCACGCGGTGGAACATAGAGCTGCATATGGTGCTCGTGCAACCAGGTAAGCTTCACGACCAGTGCCTGGCATAAAGCAGCAAGCGCAAGCGTATCCTGAGTCGTTCCAGGCATATCAAAGATACGGAACTCGACGGTATTGAACAACGGGTGTGGGCGAATATCCCAGCAAATATCTTTGGCGCTCTCGATACAGCCAGTACTTACCAGGTCGTCAACATAGTGTTCAAAATGATTCCAGGACGAGATGGCATCGGGAACGCCACTGTGCGGTATTGGTTTCCAGAGCGCGGTACGATATGATTTGAGGCCGGTATAGCGTCCCTGCCAGAACGGCGAATTTGAGGAAAGAGCCAGCAGGTGAGGCAACCACGTACGCAACTGATTCATCAACGTAATGGTCAGTTCTTTATTGTCCACACCAACATGAATATGCAGACCATAGATGACCAGCATGCGTTCAATATCTTGAAGCTCTTCTTCCAGTTTCAGATAATGCTCATCCTCGGTGGTCCTCTGCTCCTGCCAGTAAGCGCTCGGATGGGTACCCGCACTGATCAGCGCCATCTCTTCCTGCTCAACAACTTGCTTGAGCAACGCCTTCAAAGCTGGTAACTCCTTCCGAGCAGCAGCAATTGTTGGGCAGATGCCAGTCACCAACTCTACTGCAGCCTGCTTCGACTCCGACTTAATTTTGCCATCCAACAAAGGCTCTCCCCGTGCCAGAATATCATCAATGCTTGAACGCAAGTCACCTGTCCGACGATCTACCAACTGAAACTCCTGCTCAATTCCTAGCGTAAAACGGTCTGCCATAAAACCTCTCTTTCACAGTAAACGTGCCTCTGGACAGTGTCCTTCTTAAAGCCAGTATTCAACAGGGCAACATGCGACAGCAAAAACAAACCTTTTTTATGACCACGTTACAAACGCGCAAAGTATTTGTACCAACAGTTTACTCAAGTTGATCTATAAACTCAAGCCAAAAACCGCAAAAAATATCCCAAATATGAAGTAACATCTAAAGTTATGCAAAACCTTTCTATTGTAAATTATCTTCCTTTGCTTATTTGTTCTCGCTAGCAAGTTCTCGTTATGATACACTATCTCTGTATAACTGTCAGCATGGCTCTAGCAGGAGGACCTTATGCCAGCATCTGAATTTCGGCAGCTTCCCATTACTGATCTTGAACGCATCGAGCGCTTCCGTACAGCGGGCTACGGTGGGAGCGTATCGGATGCCCTGGCAGCATTGGATGTGCGCGATACCGTGTTCTCCAGCCAGTTCAAGGCGCTGCGCCAGGGAATGCAACTCGTCGGACGCGCATTGCCGATAAAATTGCATTCGCTGGTAGAAGTTGCACGCACGCCAGAGGAACAGGAGGCGTTGCAAAAGAAATGGGAGGCAGAGGGCGGGCATCCTCAGAAAAGGATGATGGCTACGATTGAGGCACGCGAAGATGGAACAATCTTGTGCTTCGATTGCGGGGGCGATATGCAACCAGCGCAATTTGGGGAGATGAGTTGTCAGCTTGCCTACGCTCATGGCTGTCGTGGCATGCTGCTGGCTGGCAATTGTCGTGACACGCAATATATCCTTAAGATGCCCGATTTCCCGCTCTTTAGCTTCGGTACACGCCCCAATGCGTTTGGCGGCTGGATCATTACAGAGGTCAACCAGCCGATTTATTTACCGGGCCATCTGACTCATTACGTGCGGGTAATGCCAGGCGACTTCATCTTTGGCGATAATGACGGCGTACAGTTGATCCCGCAAGCGATGGTAGACGAGGTCTTGTTGCGCGTCGAGGCGACCTTCGCCAAAGAGAACGCTGAACGTGAACAGATCGCGGCTGGTCTGTCTGTTGACGAAGTATACCATATCTTTGGCGTACTATAAGTTGCCATAAGGAGAAGCCAGACACATGCGACTTTCTCTATTTCTTCCAGCGCAACCAACGGAGATGTGGCGGCTGGCTGTCCAGCTTGGCGTAACTAATGCCGTTGCAAGCTTACCTATCCACCACTCAACTGGCACCCAGGCGTGGGACTTTCTCTCCCTCTTACATATGAAACAGCGTTTCGCGGATGCGGGCCTCACGGTATCAGTAATCGAGAGTTCGCCACCGATGGATCGCATCAGGCTGGGCACCCCTGGGCGAGATGAAGAGATTGAGCATATCAGCGAGTTGCTGACGAATATGGGGGCGGTGGGAATACGCGTATGGTGTTACAACTTTATGGCGGCTTTCGGCTGGTTGCGCACTTCGACGACGACGCTCACACGCGGCGGCGCACTGGTCACGAGCTACGACCACGCACTCATGAACAATGCCCCACTCACGGATGCAGGTACGGTTTCGGAGGAGCAATTGTGGGATAGCTTCGCATATTTTCTCGAACGCATTATCCCCATAGCCGAGCAGGCAGGGGTGAAACTGGCACTACATCCAGATGATCCACCAATCTCGCCAATTCGTGGCGTGGCCCGTATCTTTCGTAACGTTGATGCCTTCAAACGAGCCATAGAGATCGTTCCCAGCGAAGCAAACGGCATCACCTTCTGCCAGGGAAGTTTTGCCACCATGGGAGCCGATATCCCGGCGGCAATTCGCTACTTTGGCGAACGCAAGAAGATCCACTTCGTGCACTTCCGCGATATCCGCGGCACGGCTGAACGCTTTGTGGAGACATTCCACGATGCCGGGCAGACTAATATGCTAGAGGCAATGCGCTGCTACCAGGAGATCGGTTTTGATGGTGTGATACGCCCGGACCATGTGCCAACGATGGAAGGAGATAGCAACGATCATCCGGGCTATACCACGCGAGGTCGCCTGTATGCTATCGGGTACATGCGTGGTTTGATGGAATCACTACCAGGGTCAAAAAGATGAATTGGCTCCTACTGCTCACTCGCCACCGGTGATTCGGCGCGTTCTTCTGATGATGTGGCACCCTCTGCCGCTATGATGGCACGCCTGTTCACAAAGAACTGGACCAGCACGAAGATGAAGAAGGGGGCGAGCATCACTAATCCACCGATGTTATCGCCAAAGGCCCCGGCGTCGTCATGTTCCAGCGGTATCGCCAGCGCCTGCACGACCAGCGCCAGCCCCGCGAGTACAACAGGGACGACTGAGCGTTGGAAACGATTGCGGCCGATCACATACCACAGCAGGCAGGCGATGCCGATCAGTGGTAGTCCGATGTCATCCAGGCGATCTCCCCAGTCGTTTTCCACCGGGCTAAAGGCGACCGAGCCAAAGGCGATTCCTCCAAAGAACAAAACGGTCGTCACCATCAGATTGAAGCCACGATTGATACTCTCTCTCAGTGTCATCAGGCTTCTCCTCGCGTTTCCGTCCATGAACTAGCAGTGACGTTGCGTGGGCGACTGAACTCCAGGCAGTTTCCATCAGGATCAGACATGACGAAGGTATAGTCGCCCCAGCTCTTGGCTTCAGGAGGTTCGTTGACCGGCAGACCTGCCTGCTTCAGTTGTTCATAGAGAGCATCAGGGTCTGAGGTATCAATTTCCACGTGTGTTGGCACCGGTCGACTCACCAGGCCCAGTTGCCCTTTCCCAATGGCGAGTATGGCGTATTCACCCTTGCGATGGTAGACCACGCGTGTACCGGGGATGCGGCTGTAGAATTCCAATGCCTTCTCGACATCGGATACCTGAAAGGTTACCCCTTCCAGAGAGATGGTGGGCTCGCCAGCCCCGTGTTTCTCTTGTGTAGACATAGCTTTACCTGCTCCTTTCACGTTCTTTGCAATAATGTTTTCTACCATATGGTAGAAGATTACCAGGATTCTTCTACTTTGTCAACCATTTGGTAGAAAAATTTCCGGCATCTTTCTGTCGATGAGGCTCCTGATGTGACAGCAAGCAGGTCTTATGAATCCGTGAGCAGGCCAAGAAGCTGATCAAAGATCTGGTCAGTGGGGGTGGGAAGAGGAACAAGAAAGGTGATCCCTAAGCCGAGAATAAACGTCATCAGCACTGATGAGGCGCTTCCCGGGTCAAGGTCCGCGCGCAACTGGCCTTGTTTCATCCCATCTTCGAGCAGCATTTTAAGGCCATGATACCAGTTGCCAAAGATGGCCTCCCGGAGGAACAGCTTACGAATAGCGGGATCATGCTGAGCGCGCAGGACCAGTTCATACAAGACGAGCATGTTCGTCGTGTCCTCCTGCATACTCTGCTGTAATGCCCTCAGGAGGCCACGCAATTGCTCTAGCGGTGTCCCTATGCTCCCTTCATCGCCTAGTGGAAAGCCCGCGAGGAGCTTGTGAAAGACGGCATAGTCGATAACTGCCTGGACCAGCGTTTCTTTGGTGGGAAAGTAATAGTGCAGGGTAGCATGGGTCAGGCCCACCTCAGCTGCTACGGTACGTGTGCGTAATCCTTTGAGGCCCTGTTGCGCAATGATACGATACGCCGCCTCAATGAGGGATCGGCGCCGCTCATCAGCATGTGCGCTGGTTGCGTGTGACACCGCAGTTATCTTCCCTTTTCCGCAAAGAGTTTCCGTTCTCTGGCTTCAAGCATGTGATAGGAAGATTACCAGATATTATGGAGATTGTCTAGAGAGCCTGAAATCGCTCGCTCCAATATGCAAGGTCGGAATCACCGTGAGTCTCCTCGCGTCATAGTAATGCCGTATGACCCTAGAACGCGATCAGAGAGCAATCCGAGACAACTCAGGTTGGGAAATCCTGGCCCTTGAGCCACGCCTGCCAGCATGGGAAGATGAAGCCTGGGTCTAAAATCGCGCACGGAAAGATCCTCGCTGATCGAACGCTCGATTGCACTGCGCTCGTAATCGTTTGTTACTGCGCCAAGACGTTTGCGCGTCCGCTCATCGAGCAAGTTGGTAAACCAGAGCGAATTGAAGCCAATAGCAACAATCACGTAATCATATTGATCACGCTCTACGTTACCATCGTACTCCATATCAACGAGAACGTAATCGTCGTTAGCCTGCATGCTGCGCGCACCTCCCATGATAGAACGTACATTTTCCGCCCGATTCACTTCTTCCATCGCATGCAGCGAAAATACGCCACGGTCGGTGCGCCTCACAAACTCACGCCGATCATTCTCCGTCAGGCCTGACCATCTCAGCATGTGTTCGTGACCACCTTCCAGACGTGCCAGCTTCCCATCGGGATCGGAAAACAATTTGTTCTCCTCGAAACCTTCATCGCGCGAATAGAGAACTCCGTAGCGACTGATCACCTCGATAAAAGCAGTATCATCAAGAGCATTTACCAGAGCGATCACTACTGCAGCGGCAGTCTCGCCTGTCCCCACCACTCCGATGTGCAGAGGCTGAGTTGTAGTTCCACGCATGCGAGCGAACTCATCAACCCTCAACCAGAAAGAGTTGCCATCCATCACGCGGGGATGCTGCGCTGGTTGTCCAGGAATGGTAATCGGGGTACCAGGACCCGTCATCACCAATCCATCACCCTCCAATGTCAATTCCGCACCATCTGCTATAGCCCTACATGCAAGCTGCCAACGCGTATTATCGTCCGTACACGCAATCCTGTACACCTCGGCATGTACCACATCCATCCCAATTTTGCCAGCAACCCACTGGAGATAACTCGCCCACTCTTTATGGGTCGGGCGCGTCCGTCCTCGATCTATCCAGTCAGAGTATTTTCCTGCATGAATAAGGTAACTCGGCCAGGAAAGCTGCAGCATTTCATTGGCAACTCCCTTGTTCATTTTCTTATCACCCCAACAGATCGAGGCATACGGAAAACCCACATCCTTCTCGGGACGCGTTCCCAGCAATTGTCTTCCATCGGTAAAACCAGACCGACCAGACCAGTTCGCGACAATACCTTTATTATCTACAATCACCAGCCGTGGCACAGTATAGCCTAGTCGCTTAAGTACGGCTCGCCTGGCAGCGATAGCGATAGCCTTTGGCCCGGCTCCAAGGACAAGGAGGGTCTGTACAGGCTGCATCTGACCCGCATTCAATATCTCGGTCACAAAATACCCCTTGTTTACTTTTCATTCTGAAAGATCCTTTATAAAGATATATTCTTTTTTCGTGTCTTGCAAATTCGCATTCACAGCCCGTACGCCAGGCAAAATCCGCAATTCATCAAGCACAAAAGCCATACTTTCCACATTTTTGATACGACATATGACCTCAAGCGATTCAATCCCTTGCTCCACACGCACCTCTATTTTTTCTACCAGTAGACCTCTGTGCGTACAGGCATCATATACCGAACTCACCAGTTGCTTTTCCAACCCGGTTGTCTCTAGATGGATACGCTGCAGTCCAGACGAACGATTCAACATGAGCGCTTGCTCGACAAAACGCAACACAATCAGGATAATCAGGGCAAACACGGTCACTAAGACCGCCACCCAGAGCAGTCCTGCGCCACACGCCATGCCAATCGAGGCGACAACCCAGATAGCTGCCGCAGTCGTAAGACCTTTGATCCTCTCTTTATCCTGCCGCACAAAGATCGCGCCTCCACCCAGGAAGCCGATACCAGCGATCACATAGGAAGCAATACGCGTAGGATCAAGCTGTATATGAGGCAAGCCCAGTAAATCTGCGAAACCGGCTGCGGATATGATCGTAAAAAGAGCGCAGCCAAGTGAAATGAGCGCGTTCGTGCGCATACCTGCTTCGTGCTCACGGCTTTCACGCTCCAGTCCGATGATAGCTCCTAGAACGAGCGCTATGCTCAAGCGCAAAAGAATAGTCGGAAATGAAAGCGGCATCCTGTCCCTCCTTCCCATTTAACACCATTTTAACACAGAATGATACACGTGCTATTTGTTCCACCTGCCGAGTGCAACATTTAACATAATTCTAGAAACATGCTACGTAGTCGTCGCATAGTTGTCGGGCCTACACTATTGTTATCGCACTCCTATCCCTGTAAAATCTCTTTTAAAGGGCGGCGCGCATATTGCTCTGATGCGTCATGAGCGCAAACCTCTCAGACTGCATATGTGCATCGCCTCATTATGCTTAGACATTGGGGGATTCCACTTACCAGCACGGCTACTCCTCTCTCCATAGCGAATGCACGCACCAATATGATATGCTACATTTGTATTTACTACCAACCTACGGTTGCCAGAAAGAAGGAAAAACAATGCGGTTCGGGATCTGTGCTCCGTTTCGGGAGGTCACTACTCTTACCAGCATTCCATTTGATTATCTTGAAGAGAATGTTCAACGTTTCCTGGCTCCTGAACGATCACAAACATATTTTGAAGAGCAATTACAGGCCGCACGCACATTACCAGTACCAATTGAAGCCGCCAATTCACTCCTACCATCCGATCTTGTCCTGGTCGCAACTTCGACACGTCAGGTAGATACGGTACGCCTGGAGCGCTACATCAAGACGGCGTTGCAGCGCGCGGAGCGAGCAGGGATACGGGTCATCGTCTTTGGGAGTGGCACGGCACGCGCCTGTCCTGCTGGCTACGATCACGACGACGCGGTACGCCAGATCGGCGAACATCTCGCAACATGGAGCGAATGGGCACGCAATCACGGCGTACAGATTGTGCTTGAGCTACTACGCTATGAGGAGACCAACACGCTGAATACCATCGCGGAAGGCGGCGCACTTGTCTCGCAACATACAGCTTCCGGTGCAAGATTGTTGGCTGATGTGTACCATATGCTCTGTAATCGCGAGGCCCCTGAGACACTTTCGCCCTGGGTATCGCTACTCTCGCATGTACATGTAGCCGAACAACAGGGACGTACCGCTCCGGGACAACATGGAGAAGATTTTCGCCCCTACTTCTCTGCGCTACATCGAGGCGGCTACGATCAGCGTATCTCTATTGAGTGTAACTGGCACGACCTCATCTCTGAGGTTGACCTGGCACTGGCAGCCTTGAGAGAACAATGGCAAAGCTCTTCTGTGGACCCGTAGTGGCATCCCTTGCGGGTGCCGGGCTCGTATGCTTCGCCTGCGAGGAATCTACGACATCGCGCTCCCGGCAGACGCAAGGCCTGCCACTACGGGAACGTTTTAAGCAAAGGAGATTTCCATGCATGATGGAGATGAAGCCTTATGGAGTACTGTGACACTGACCCGTTTACTGGAAGAGGATGCCGTCGGTCAGCTACGTCGTCGTGATGGCAAGATGGCAGAACTGGGCAGCGCGAATGGTGAACCGAAACTGGATTGGGTTGAGGGTGTGGCACATCTGCTCGCCAACAATACAAAATTGGAAGAGGTTGAGGCAGAAGCGCGTGAACTCTGGCAGCGCGGCATCCGTCACTTGATCTGGGCTGGCATGGGCGGATCAATCATCACCGTGCGCGTTCTGGCTGAGCTGGGATTTTGCAGCGGCGAGCATGGCAAGCACATAGCCATCTATCCGCTTGATAGCACCGATCCAGCAGCTCTGAACGATATTGTGCGCCAGATCGCACAGGACAAACAACTCCCGTTACCAGCCACGGGGATAACACCTGATCCAGCCTTTCTACAGGCTCTTCTCAGCGATGTAATGATGGTTGGCGTCTCGATGGGCATGACTTCCGAGGAGCCAATTACCCATCTTACGTGGTTCGTTGAGCTTTTAGAGCAAGCAAGCATCTCACTTGCAGAGCATCTACTGGTAATGACACTACCAGGTTCCTATCTGGATCAATTCGCCAGGCAGCGCCAGGCACCGAGCCGCCCATTACAACTTGATAACGGCACAGGAACAGATGGTCGCATGAGCGCACCAACCACGCGTGTATTTCTACTACCAGCCGCACTCTACCTCACCCGTAACAGCGAAACGGCTGGACAATTACGCGCCGTCCTCAGTGCAGCATGGCAACTCTACAATCTCGACCTCGCCACGAATACGCCAGACGAGCATCCGTTTGTACAACTGGCAGCAGCACTCTATGCTGCCAGCACGGCAGGAGCATGCCGTCTGCTGATAGAAATGCCGGGAGAGTGGAAAGCGCTCATTGCCTGGATCGAACAATTGATGGAGGAGAGCCTCGGCAAAGACCACAAAGGCGTCGTCGTCTTCCACGAGCAGGAGTTACAACCGCAAGCGCCCTGTTTCCACGACGACGACCTGCTTCATGTACGAGTCGTAACAGACGCAGCAGCACAGGATGCCTCTATTTTCGCGCTCTCGCAGCCCTATCTTGCTAAACAAGAAGCGCAAGAACGCCTGGCAGCAGTCGCAGCAAGCTTCCTTGGCTGGCAACTCAGCATGGCGCTCTACGGCTATCTACACGATATAACCTTCGCAGGACAGCCCGCTGTAGAGAACTATAAAGCGCGTGCACGCGCTCTACGCTCACTGCCCGATCCCTTACAGGCCGTGCAAGATTGGCAGGCAACCGTTACAAGTAAACACCTGACGTTACTAACCCCAACCAATGTGGAATTGCACGAAACTCTGGCCTCCATCTTCGCCAGGGTACTGCAACAGGTTGCCCAGGATGAACAGGCGCATCTCGGCTATCTCGACTTCACCTTCAATGGTGACGCACCTGCAGAGATTGGACAGACCATTGCGACACACTGGCACAACATCGGCAACACGCTGCTGGGAATTCCTGTCAAGCTACGCACTGCACCCACAGCTTACCATTCAACCGAGCAAAGTGAAATGGATGGTCCACCTTACCTGGTCAGCTTACGCATACTGTTCCGTGAGCATGAAAAGAGCCTGGTCGGGACTTACAACGATATCTTCTTACGTGCCCAGGCCGTAAGTACGTGGCAGGCGATGATAGAGCAGGGACGCATCTGCTTTTTGCTGCTTATAGATGGTTCTCCAGGGCAAGGAACAAGTACGCTGGAGCACCTTCTGGAGGACGTTACTGATATGTTATCCAACACGCGAAAACTTTAAGTAGGAAGAAGGAAAGCGAATGACCGAAGACGTGGCAGTAGCCGTCTTGCGCTTTGAAAATGGTGCGTTGGGCACGATTTCCGCAACAACGGGTGCCTATCCAGGTGTCGGGACACGCATCGAAATCTACGGCGACAAGGGTTCTGCTAGCATCGACAATGATCGCCTGGGCTATCTGCACCTCGCACGAGACGATGAGGAAGAGGTCGGACCTTACGGTGGCGCTCCGCAGAAATCGACCTCAAACGATAATTCAGGCATGACAGGTGCTGCTGATCCAGCTGCTATCTCGATGGATACCCATGCTCAACAGATCGCGGATATGATACGCGCTGTACGTGAGAATAGCACGCCGCTCCTTGACGGTAATGACGCGCGCCACCCTGTCGAGATCATCCTGGGCATCTATGAATCCGTACGTACAGGCCGTGAGGTAAAACTTTCTTAACAAAATGAGAAATTGCACCGGGAGCATGAAAACGAACGTGAGCTTCAATGCTTTACCCGGCAATGAAGCAAAACGACATCGTTTCCATAGACTTTGCCTTCTTGAAATGAGCTTACACAAATCACGAACTGATCTATCCCTACGAGGATTGCAAACGACCAGGCACTTCTCGCTCTGCCGGATTGATATCGGTATGGCGGTGAACTATCTTCCACCCTCCCGCTTCACGGCGATAGATGTTGGTGACGCGATGCTCAACAGAGGTCAGCTGTCCAGCAATAGTCCCCTCCCCTGACTCAATGCCTGTCTCATACGCCAGATCACTGCCGATCCGGAGCAGACGATCACTTATCCTTACAGTGAACTGGCTACCTGAGCACATCTGTGCAACCTGTTCAAAGACAGATCGTAGCCGCTCCCACCCAACTTCCCGACCCCCGTACGGATTCATGGCCGTCACATCCGAGCTATGGGACCAGATCTCCATTAGCGGTCTGGCATCGCCATTGAGTACACAATTCAACGCCGCGTAGTACTGGTCTGAGGCCTGACGAACTTCATCTTCTATTGACATGGAACCTATTCCTTTCTTCTCTACATGGTACTGTAGTACTAAGATTACTTGAGTGACTGCAAATAGTCATGCGCAATCCTACCCATTTTACTGTACCTTTTTTCCCATTTCTTCCCCTATTTCTTGTGTCTGACGGGCAACTCCGCTATACTGCCAACTAAGGCAGTATGTGCCATGTTATATCAGCACAGTATGTTTCGATACCCATCTAAACACAAAGCGTAAGAAAAAAAGGAATTTTTGTGAAACGTTCACATCTGGTACGGGAAATCGTTGAGATAGTCGCAATTACCCTGCTCATTTTCATCGTCATTCGCTTTGTCATACAAAGCTATCACGTAGAAAGTTCTAATATGCAGCCCGGCCTCGCAGTCAATCAGTATGTGATGGTTAATAAAACAGCATATCTCTTTCGTAATATCGAACGCGGAGATGTCGTCGTCTTCCATGCGCCCCGCAACACCAATCAAGACTTCATAGAGCGCGTCATCGGATTGCCTGGCGACACCATTCAGATGGATAGCACCACCATCAGAATCAACGGAATCCTCTTGAACGAACCATACGTCAAAGTACCAACCAACCCCCTTGCCAGCACATGGAAAGTGCCCACCAACGAGTATTTCGTGCTCAATGACAATCGAGAAGTAGGTGACGACTCACGCATCTGGGATTTCGTGCCCAGAGACTTCATCGTGGGCAAAGCGGTTCTGATCTACTGGCCCCTGGGGAACTTACAATTTGTGGATACACACCAGGCGGCCTATACCCAGATCAAGCCGACTCATTAGTGAATTATGCACTAAATGTCGCAGGCAGCACAATCACTTCCTGACCTGGTTTCAGGCGCGTTTGCAGGCCATCGGGTCCACTGATCAATTCGTTATTGACAAAAATCCTGACATGATCACGTACATAGCCCTGCTCAGTACACAGGCGCTCCCACACGCGGGGATGCTGCTGCTCCAATAATGCCAGCATCTGCTCCACCGTATCCGCCTGCAAGACAATCTGGCTCTTCCCGCCGCTGTAGGCGCTCAACGTTGACGGCAGGCGTAAGGTTACAGCCGCTTTCTCTTCATTACCCATATGCTATATCCTCTGGCATCCCTCTTTACATGAAGCGGTATATGCAAGCTTCCTGGCATACAACAAAATAAATACAGATGTTCTAACGCTTAAAATATACCCGTAGCATACAACGTTTGCAAGGGTTTGGCAATTGTTGTCGGGACGATTGAAACGTCCCCGTAGAGGCAGGCCTTGCGTCTGCCTCGTGAGTGGGTACGACTCAGGCAGACGCAAGGCCTGCCTCTACGGACCTATGGCCTGTCAAAAGGGCTAAGCAGTTGTGGAACAGGTTCCCGATTTGATAAAGTAATTATATCAGCTAGAACGATAAGCTGAAACAATTACGGCAAGTGCATCAAACACCGCGTGAGGCGTTATGATCAGCCGTGTCCTGACTCGTAAGATACGAAACAGAGAAAAATGGATGGAATAAAAAGACCCTCTATTGTCAAGTCCTATGATGACCAATTTGTAGCAAAAGAAAAAATCAGGAAAAGGAGGAAGGGAAATGTCTTCAACAAGGCATGAGAAAGTGTACCACGCCGCTCACCGCTGTCAAGCCGCTTCG
>WNGD01001363.1_pt1 | contig 26667 bp, 19 predicted proteins | sample 5400671 | NCBI WGS metagenome assembly WNGD01 (sample SAMN13153369, study PRJNA577476) | soil metagenome | isolation source: 40 cm soil or saprolite under grassland replicate 2 | place: USA:California | collected 2016-06-15
GGGAACATCGGCAGCTCGCGATTGATCGAGCCGGTGGCGAGCACGAGCGCGTCGTAGCCGATGCGCTCGCCCGTGTCGGTGATCACGGCGTGCGCGCCGCGATCGATTGTCTTGACCGGTATGCCGAGCTTGAGGCGCACGTCGCTGCCGGAAACGCCCTTCGGGCCGGCAATCGGGGCGTCATGGGGCATCGCCTTTCCCATGAGCACGGCCTTCGACAGCGGCGGCTTCTCGTACGGCTCCTGCCGCTCGTCGCTGAGCAAGACGACCTCGGCGGCGGCGTCCTGCTGCTTGGCCGCCAGCGCCGCTGCGACGCCCGCCGGGCCGCCGCCGACAACGACGATCTTGCGCACCGCATTCATGCGCCGGCTCCGTTCTGTGCGCGCTGCGCGAATTATTGACACGTCCGCGACACTGCGCCTAGATGCCGCGGAACAATGGTCCATGGAGCGGAACGAGGCGAGGGCCCCCGCCTTGGCGCTTACTCCGATGGCGAGAAAGAAAGCAGCCGGCAAGACCGACGGGCGCGGACGGCGCGAGCGGCTGTCCTCGGTCGCGACCGCGATTCGACTGCTCAAGGCGTTCTCGGAGGAGGAGGTCGAAATCGGCATCAGCGCGCTCGCGCGGCGCCTCGGGCTGGCGAAGAGCACCGTCCATCGGCTCGTGGTCACGCTGGTGTCGGAGGGCTTGCTGGAGCAGAACCGGGAGAACGGCAAGTACCAGCTCGGGATCGCGCTTTTCCGGCTCGGCGCGCTGGTGCGCCGGCGCATGAACGTCTCGAACGAAGCGCGGCCCTACCTCTACGATCTGCGCGAGAAGATCAACGAGAGCGTGCATCTCGCGATCCTCGACGAGACCGAGATCATGTACGTCTACAATCTCGAGGGCACCCATGCGATCCGCATGCGCTCCGATATCGGCGTGCGCAAGCCCGCCTATTGCACGGCCGAAGGACAGGCGATCCTCGCCTTTCAGCCGAATGACGTGGTCGATCGCGTGATCGAGGCTGGCCTCAAGCCGCGCACGCCGAAGACCATCACCAGCGCGGAGAAATTCGTCAAAGCGCTCGGCGCCACACGCCAGCGCGGCTGCGCCATCGAGGACGAGGAGAGCGAGATCGGCATGGTGTGCATCGCCGCGCCCATTCGCGACGACAGCGGCGACGTGGTCGCGGCGGTGGGCATCGCCGGACCGCAGACGCGGCTGTCGAAAAAATCGATCGCGGCCGTCATGCCGCACGTGATCGCAACGGCGGATTTGGTCTCGATGCGGCTCGGCTATCGGGGCGGGACGCAAGCATAGCCTGCGTGGCTCGCTTTGGCGCGGTCATGCGCTCTCGATCTACGCCCTCAACGCCGCCAGCATCTCCTCGATGTATTCGTCGCCGCTGGCTATGACGAGCATCGATGCATAGGGACGTAGCGTCGCCAGCGTTTTCGACAGCTCTTCGTTCGATCGCTGCTCGCTGCCGATGATGAGCGCCATGGTCATCACCTTGCGCACGGCGCAAGCTTCGCCGATCACGGCGGCGGCCTGCGCGCTGGTGCCGGCGCTTGATACCATCACCACGAGATCGGCGGCCGCCACCTCCTCGACCAGCGCCTTGGTGCGGCCGGCGAGATCGCTGAGCCAAGCCTGCATCGACCAGCTCTCGCCGCCGCGTGGTGCGCCCTCGAACTTGATCGAGGTGAAGAACGTCGCGCGCTGCCATCCCTGCTGCGCCACGCGTTTGACCACGCATTCGCTCGCTTCATCGAGCGCGACCACCTTGACCACGCGCGGCTTGGAATTGGGATAATCGATCCGGAACCGCGCCTCCGCGGCGGAGCTCATGCGTGCGCTTTCGCTGTCCATGGTCGCATCCTCTTGACGCACGCCGCCGTCCGGTCGACGGGGTTTGGCTCTCCCGCTCGGGCCATAGAAGTGGCATCTTCACCCACCCGGCGTCAACGCGGAATGATTTGGGAAACGTGAAAGGATCGCCGCAATGAAAATTATCTGCACCAACGGCGTCAAGTCGGTCATGCTCGACCTCGTACCCGCGTTCGAGCGCACCAGCGGTAAGAAAATCTCGATCACCTGGGGCTCCACGAACGGTCTGCTGAAGGAGCTCGAAGGCGGCGCCGGCGGCGACCTTGCCATCCTGACCGCCGAGGCGATCGACGACCTCATCAAGCACGGCAAGGTGGTCGCCGGCGGCCGCGTCGATCTCGCCCGCTCCGGCATTGGCGTCGCCGTGCGCAAGGGCGCGAAGCGACCAGACATCGGTTCGCCCGAGGCGTTGAAATGCGCGCTCATTGCGGCCAAGTCGGTCGCCCACTCCAAGACCGGCATGAGCGGCATCTATTTTCCCACCGTGCTGGCGCGTCTCGGCATTGCCGACGCGATGAAAGCGAAGATCGTGATCCCGGATCCCGGAACGCCGGTCGGCGAGGTGGTCGCCAAGGGCGACGCCGAGATCGGCATCCAGCAGATCAGCGAGCTTCTCCCGGTCGCCGGCGTCGAGATTGTCGGCCCGCTGCCGGACGCGCTGCAGAAGATCACGACCTTCTCGGCCGGCGTGCTCACGGCGGCGAAGGAGCCGGATGTGGCCGCGGCGCTGTTGAAATTCGTGGCGGCCGAGTCGCCGCGCTTGCTCAAACAGAAGGGCTTGGAGCCGGCCTGACGTTCTTCCCTCGTCCCGCCTTAGAGGGAGATGGGCCAATCACCTGTGCTGCGTGATGGTGTCCACCAGCGCGAGCCGCCCCTTCTTGACCTCGGCGAGTGCGCGCAGCAGCACGGGACGAATGTCCTGCGGCTTGTCGATTGGTCCCTCGCCGTAGCAGCCCATGGCGCGAGCGAGGGCGGCGAAGTCCGGCTCCGGAGCGAACAAGTCCATGCCGATATGGGCCTTGGCTTCGTCGGTCCCGCGCAGCTTGGCCATGCGGATCTGGTGCTCCCAGTCGTTGTAATAGGCGCGATTGTTGTGCATCACGACCAGCATCGGGATTTCATATTTCGCGGCAACCCAGAGCGCGCCGGCGTCGAACATCAGATCGCCGTCGGGCTGGATGTCGATCACGACGCGCCCCGTGCCCTTGTGCGCAAGCGCCACGCCGAGCGAGATGCCGATCTGGGTCGAGGTGCCGAGCTCGACGCCGGGATGGCGGTAGGGCCTGTCGAAATCCCACAGCTTGCGCACCTGCTGCTTGAGCGTGTTCGCGCTCAGCACCCAGTCCTCGTTCTTGATCACCTCCCAGACCTCGAGCGCGAGCCGAGAGAAGGTAATGGGCGAGGCGTCCCAATTCTGATGCGCCTCCTCCTGCCACTTTGCCCAGACCTCGTCGTGGCGCTTGCCGATCGCGGCGCGGCGCTCGGCGACGCGGGACTTAAGCTTGGCGTCGCCCGCGATGCGCTCCTTGCAGATGCGGGTGAGCGCCGGAATTCCGAGCGCGGTGTCGCCCAGCGCCCGGATCGAGCAGGGTTGCATGCGGCAATAGTCGAAGGCCCATTTGCTGATATTGATCTCGCCGAAGCCGATCTCGACGAAATCGCATGACGGCGGCGTGAGCTGCTCGCGCGTGCGCATGGCGCTGTTGAGCTCGGTGAGCTGCTTCTCCCAGTCGTTCACGTCGAGGCCCACGACCAGATCGGTGCGCCGAAGCGACGCCTGGTCCATGCTCAGGCACAGCGGGTGTTTGTTGGGAAAATTGAGCGCGTTGTTGACGTCCCATACCGCTGCGCCGGCGGTCTTGGCCAACTCCACCATGCGTTCGAAGCCGCCCGCACGACGCCCGGCATATTCCGCGAGCAGCAGGGGATGCTCGGCCTTGATGAGCTTGTCCGCGATCGCCTCGATCGCCTTGGGATCGGGCGCCATCGCCGCGGGCGTCGCAGCCGCGCCGGCGGGAGGCAACGGCACCTTGCGGGCCAGCGGCTCCTCCTGGAGCGCGGCGTCGTAGCACATATAGACCGGGCCCTGCGGCTCGGTGGTCATGATCGAATAGGCGCGTGCGAAGCTTTCCGGCACGCCCTCGATCGAGGTCGGCTGGTAATCCCATTTGACGTAGTCGCGCACGGCGTTGCCCTGAACGAGCGCCGAATGCGTCCAGTCGATGTGCGGGCGGCGCTTGCCTTCATCCATGGGGCCGGTCGCACCGATGATGAAGATCGGCACCCGGTCGATGTAGGCGTAGTAGATCGCCATGCAGGCGTGCAGGAGCCCGACGAGATCGTGCAGGATCACCGCCATCGGCTTGCCGGTCGCCTTGGCATAGCCGTGCGCGATCTGCACCGCGATCTCTTCGTGCTGGCACAGCATCATCGGCGGCTCGTTACCGCCGTAGTTGACCAGCGAATCGTGCAGGCCGCGAAAGCTTGCGCCGGGATTGAGCGTGATGTGGGGAAAGCCGTAGCGTTTGATCAGGTCGACGATCACATCGGACTGCCAGCCGCGATAGTTCTCCTTCGCGGCTTGGCCTCGCCCGGCCTGGTCCTGCATCGGCGCGCTCTTGCGATCATTCATGCCGCATTGTGCCCATCGGTTCACGCAATTGCGAGGATCTTAAAGCGACGCCGAACCAATCACGTTCATTGCGAATCGCGCGCAACCTAGTGCCGGATGAATTGCGCTGCCTTATCGGCGAGCGGCTTGGGTGTCTGATACAGCTCCCTCACCAGCTTCTCCACCTCCGCGCCGTCGACCGGGGTGATCTCCAGCTGCGACTTCTCGGCGTCGGCAAGAAATTCGTCATCCTTCATCGTGTCCATGAAGGCTTTGCGCAGCGCCTCGGCGCGGTCCTTCGGCACGTCGGGCGGCGCGAGATAAGGCCGGCCCATCACCTGACGTGCGAAGATCAGCTTGAACATCTGCTGCTGGTCCTCGGTCTTGGCGAAATCCATGACGAGCGGAACGTCGGGCAAATCGGGGTGCTTGTTGAGCGACAATTGCACCAGAACGGTGATCGACTTGTCCTCGATCCAGCGCTTGTGCGTCGAGAGCACGCTCGACCACGACCAGCCGCAACGCCCCTTCACCTCGCCCCGTTCCATGGCAAGCGTGACATCGTTGCCGCCGGGATAGCCGGTGACGATTTTGAACTTGGTGCCGAGCACGCCGTTGAGAATGCGCGGAAACTGATCGGTGTCGGCCGCCTGGCCGGTCCCGCCGACGATGAGCTCCTTGCTCAGCGTATCTTCGAACCCGGTGACGCCGCTCGTCTTCCAGGCGACGCACACGCTGACCTCGTTGTTGGCGCTGCCGATCCAGGTGAACTTGTCGGCACGAAACTGCGCGCCCTTGGAACCGAGCAACGGATCGAATGCGGTGCCGCGGCCGATGGTGGCGAGCACGGTGCCGTCCTTCGCACCGACATTGTAGAGCCAGTTGGCGAGGCGAAGGCTTCCGGCCCCTTCCATGTTCTTGGGGACGATGGTCGGGCTGCCTGGGATGTGCTTGCCGAGGTGACGTGCCAGCACGCGCGCATAGAGATCGTAGGCGCCGCCAACGCTGTATCCGATGTAGAGCTCGACGTTCCGCCCCTTGTAGAATTCCGCCGGGGACTGCGCATGTGCCGTCGGCTGCGCGAGCGGCAGCGGCGCAAATGTGAGGACCGCGGCCGCGGCGCGCCGGGTCCAAGTGCCAACACCCATCGAGCAACTCCTCGGACGTCACCGCTGCGACTTTTGGCCGGGTTCGAATCCCGGCGCGTTCTCCACCTGATCGAACCAGTCGTAGCCCATCTCCTTGACCATCCGGTTGCTCATCATGATGAGCCGCGCCTCTGCGGTCGCGAAGTGCTGATGGGTGGTGAAGGGCGGGATGTAGATGTAGTCGCCCTCTGTCCACTCGAACTTCTTCGGCACCTCGGCCCATTCCCATTTGAAGGCATCGAGGCAGTCGAACTTCATGTCCCAATGCAGGTCGTAGCCGGAGCCTTCGACCACGAAGATGACCTCCTCCCACATGTGGCGGTGCTTGCCGGAGCGCTCGCCGGCCTTGAGGAACTGCATATAGGCCTCGACGCAGCATTCGCGCGTGTTCAGGCGATGGTGCACGAGATGCTTGATCAAGCCGTCGGCGGAACGCTCCCACGGCATGTCTTCCGCTTTGACGACGTTGGTCCGCGTTTCATACTGCTCGCGGAAATTCTGCGAGGCCGCGACGTCGTCGGCGTGGAAGCTGCAAGTGGCGGAGCCCGACAACGCCGGACCTTTGTCCTCGAAAGGCATCGCTCGCGCTCCTCAAATGTCGGCCGGTGGTTTGTAGGAGTCCTGGCCGGGCGGCAATTTGTCGGGCGGCCATTCCACGATCTTCTGGAACAGGAGGTGCATGAACAGGAACAGCGGCTTGGCTTTGAACACCAGGAGAATTGCTTCGTTCTCGGGATCGTCGTTGAAGTGCTGATGGACGCAACCGTTCTCGACGATCATCACGTCGCCGGCTTTCCAGGGGATGTGCCGGCCATCGTGCACGTCATGGCCGCGGCCCTTGAGCACGTAGAACACCGCGCTGTTGAGGTGGCCGTGCTTCTGGCCGTAGGCCCCGGGCGCGTAGGCCTCGATATGCGATTCCATCGACTGGATGATGCTGGTCGCTTGTGGGCTGATCACGCTCTTGCCGAATTGGCCGGGGCCGCCCTTCCACGCCACGTCGCGGGACGGATAGACCCGCTTCTCCTCGAGCAACGCCTTGTAGAGGTGACTGTAGGTGCCTTCCAGCGCGCGCACGAAGGTGCGCTTCTTGGCCCAGCGCTCCCACTTCTCGTGCTTCTTCTCCTCGGCATATTCGTCGGGCTGGTTGTGACCAATGCCCGGCCGTACCTGATCGTACATGCCCGTCATTGCGGGCCTCCCTTCGAACCGGTTGCGGCTTGCGCGATCCGTGCCGCCCGTTTGTTGCAAGCGAGCTGTGATGGAACCGTGCGCTGTCATTACGGGATAACGGGCAGGTGCGCAACGCTCGCCCCTCCGCCGCAGCGCACGCGTTTCGCCATGCGGAACGCGTCGCGAAGGCCGCGCGGTTGGCGCAACGCGCGTATACGCAAAAGCGATGCGCGCTATGCCCCTGCCGAGGGGACAGGGATACGCTCGCCGACCCAGGGCTTGCAACGCGACAGACCGCCGGCGGCGGTCACGTCATCAAGCGATGGGTGATGGGAGGATGGGACGACGAGCGATCGTGGGTAAGCGCGCGTGACCTACTCCACGATATAAAACGACGTGGCGCTGCGCTGCTTGAGATCGCCGAATGCGAGGACGCGGGCGCGAAGCTGTGCGAGCGTCCCGTGCTCGGTCAGTGCAAGACCGCACACCTTCTCCGCTGCCTCTTTTTCGCTGGCGGCTTCGATTTTGCGCCAGTTGTGCTCGGGATTCCATTGGCCGTCGGGCCAATGTTGCACCTGGTAAGTTCGCTTTGTTTGCATCGTGTTCCCCCGATGTTTCGCGCGAGGGGCGGGTACAAATCGTTTTTGGCGACAATCGGGCGCTACGCGTCAACTATTGTGAATTCTCCCGCCGTGGTGTTGCCGCTTTCCAATCGCGGCCGGCGGCGCTCGACGTAGGCCCGCTGCCCACGCCGCGATTGTAACTCCCAGGAGTATTAACGGATCGTTAACGCGGCCGAATCACCGCCGTTTCCTTGCGCCGGTTCTGCTTGCGCGGGGTTCGCGCCGCGCCGCGCGCCTCGCCGGCGCAAGCCCAGCCGTCTGCGGCCGCGCCACCGCGCCAAGGTCCTTCAGTCGCCGCAAACCGGCAGCGGCCCACGTCGCTTCCGCCTTTTGCAGCCGCGTCACCCAATACTCCCACGCCCGCTCAACCCCGCGCGAACCGAGGTTATGGCCGCCGCATTTCTCCACTTCCCCCGGAGAAAGCGGCCCCAGCGTTCCGATCGCCATCGCACGCAACTGCAGCTCGGCGTTGCGGGTGGTGTAGATCGAACGGAAGACGCATTCGCGCAGCGATTTGCCGGCAAGCGACGCGCCGTGGCGGCGCAGCAGCAGCATGTAGTGCGGACCGAGCGCGCGGGCGTGCGAGGCGCCTTCCTCCGGCGTCCTCACCAGCAGATTGGTGTCGCCGAATTCATCCCGGCTGTCCCAGAACGGCACCTTGGTTCCGAGCGTGCCGCCGAGGTGGAAGAGCGGGACGAGCTCCACGCCGGTTGCGCAGAAGGGCAGCACCGCGGGGGCATGGTGGTGGCACACGGAATTGACGTCGGGCCGCGCTTTGTAGATTTCGCCGTGGATCACCATTTCGCTGTAGAGACGCACGTTCGTGGGCACGACCGGCTTGGAATCGAGCGTCATCTCCAGGATGTCGGACGGCTCCACCAGCTCCGAGGCGCGATGGCGCGAGATGAAATAGCGGTCCGGATTCTTCGGATTGCGGACGCTGATGTGTCCGAACGCGTCGATAATGCCTTCGTTGGCGAGAACGCGGTTGGCGACGGCCAATTCGTGGCGCAGTTCGGCGAATGAGTCGGGCATGGTTGGGTTCTCCGTGTGTGGCAGCGGACCGGGGGAGTGGCGAGTAGCAAATAAGCGAGTAGCGAGTGGCGAATGAATCGCTCACTATTCGCCAGTCGTTATTCGCCATTCGCGGAGGAGGCTGTCCGTATCAGGCGCATCCGATCTTGCTGAGGAGATCGGCGAATTTTTCCTTGACCTTCTGCCGTAGCTCGGGGCTCGCGCGCGCGACCATGGGAAAATCCGCAAGCCGCTCGAATGGTCGGCAGGCATCGATGATGGCGCGCGAATTGGTCGAGCTTGCCTTGTCGAGCATAGGATCGAGCGGTCCGCTCCAGGTGCGGCGCACGAATTCGATGTCGTTGGCAGGGTCGCAGCGCGTGCACATCGCCCACATCACGTCGAACAGGTCGGTCGGATCGACATCCTCGTCGACCACGACGATGAAGCGCCCGAGATAGGAGGCCGACTGGCAACCGGCCGCCAGCAGCCCCGCCTGGCGCGCATGGCCGGGGTAGGCCTGCTTGATGGCGATGACGTTGAACATGCGCGCGCCGCCGAATTCGTGCACCCACACGCCGGCGACCCCGGACAGTCCCGCCCGCTCGACCTCGTCCCAGATCATGCCGGCCTTCATCACGCATTTGCTGAAGGAGAAATCGGACGGCGGGCGCATCGGCGAGGCGATGCCGAGGATCGGATCGTTGCGGTAATAGACGCGCTTGACCTCCACCAACGGCTGCTCGCTCGGGCTCGAAGCGTAGTAACCCGTGAACTCGCCGAACGGTCCTTCCTTCGCCTTGATGGTCTCGACCATCTCGCCTTCGAGCACGATCTCGGCATGGGCCGGCATCGGCAGGCCGTGAAGCTCGCTCAGCACGATCTCGTACGGCTCACCGCGGTGGCCGCCGGCATAGTCGTATTCTGAAAGGCCAAACTTGAGCTCGTTGCCCCCGGCGAGGAATAAGAGCGGATCGTGCCCGCAGGAGATCAGCACCGGGCAGGGCTTTCCGGCCCGGAAGTACTTCTCGCGAATTTGCCGTCCGTGCTTACCGGGTGAGATCCAGAGCGAGACGTGAGTCTTGTCCTGCACCATCACGCGGTAGGTCCCGCCATTGACCCAGTCTGCCTCCGGATCGCGCATGATCACGAGGTCGTCGGTGCCGATATAGCGGCCGCCGTCGTGCTCGTGCAGGAACGGCACCGGGAATTTCAACACATCGACCTCGCCGTCGCGGTCGATATTCTCGAATGCCGGTCCCCTCGCCACGGTCTTGGGCGGGATCGGTCGGTGGGTCTTCATGCGGTCGCGATAAGCGCGCACCACGTCGAGCGGATTGTCGGGAACGGGCAATCCGAGTGCGATCGCGAGCCGCTTCGATGAATTTGTCGCGCCGGAGAGAAGCCGCATGCCCTTGGGATAGCCCGGCACCTCCTCGAACAGGATCGCCGGCGGCTCCGGCCGGGCGTGATTCACGATCTCGGCCAGCGTGCCCATTTCCAGCTTCCAATCAGCGCGCGCGATGCGCACGATCTCGCCCGCGCGCTCGGCCCGCGCGATGAATTCGCGCAAATCGCCGTGGGGCCGATCATAGGCGTTGAAGCTTTGGGCTTTTTCCAGCACGGCGTTTCCTTCGGAAAACTCTTTGCTCTGTTTTGCCACGACCACGGAGGCTTGTCATGCCCGCTCACGGGGCAGGACCTGCTTCCCCGTTGCTGAGCAGGCGGTTAAGGTTCTGCAAAACAAACGCGGGGAGGATCACGATGCTTTGGGTGCGCGCCGTCATCGCGCTTTGCGCCGCTCTCGCGGTGGCCGCACCGATGGCGCACGCGGATGATCCCTTCTACGCGGGCAAGCGTCTCACCATCCTGATCAACTTCGCAGCCGGCGGGCCGACCGACATCGAGGGTCGCCTGTTCGCCAAGCACCTCGCCCGCCACGTCGACGGGACGCCCAATATCGTCATCCAGAACATGGACGGCGCCGGCGGCATTGTCGGGGCTAAGTACCTGGGAGAGGTGGCGCCGCGCGATGGCGCGATGGTCGGCTACTTCACCGGCACCGCCTTCATGTATGCGCTCGATCCGGAGCGCTTTCGCGTCGACTTCAAGACCTACCAGTTCGTCGCGACCCAACCCGGCACCATCGTCCATTTCGTGCGCACCGACGTTTCGCCCGGCATGATGGAGCCAACCGACATCATCAAGGCCCAGGGCCTCATCCTCGGCGGGTTGAGCGTCGACACGCCCAAGGACCTGCGCTTGCGGCTCGCGATGGACATGCTGGGCATCCCGTTCAAATACGTGACCGGCTACCGCTCGAGCCCGGCGGCGCGGCTGGCGTTCCAGCGCGGCGAAATCAATTTCTTCTCGGAATCGCCGCCGAGTTACCGTGGCGTGGTCGAGCCCAGCATGGTGAAGACGGGGCAAGCGATCCCGGTGTTCTACGATGCCGGCTACGACGGCAAAAACTTCTTCGTTCCCGACGGCGTGAAGGGTCTGTCGATCCCGATGTTCCACGACCTCTATCACAAGATCAAAGGCACGATGCCGTCCGGGCAGTTCTGGGAGATCTACAAGGCCATCATCGCCGCCGACGGGATCATCCAGCGTGTGATCGTCATGCCGCCCGGCGCGCCGCAGGCGGCGGTCGATGCGCTGCGCACGGCGATCGCGCGGGTCAATGGCGACGCGGCCTACGCGGACGAGGCGGAGAAGACCTTCGGTTTCGTGCCGCAATGGGCTGCCGGCCCCGACACCCCCAAAGTGGCGCAGAGCGCGCTGACGGTGTCGCCGCAGGTCAGGGCGTTCCTGACCGACTACATGAAGAACCTGCCGAAGTGAGCGACCGCGCGCAATTACCGCCGCGCCTGCGTCTGTACATTGAGCGTCACCGGCGTTCCCGCGCGCACGGTTTCGAGGCCGCGCCGCAGCGCCGGCACGAGATCGCCGGGGCCCTCGACCTTCTCGCCGCGGCCGCCGCAGGTCTCGATCACCTTCTCATAGTCGGGCGACGGCTTGAGCTCGGTGAGCGCCATCACGTTCGCCTTGGCGGCGTGACCATCGGGGAAGACGTCGAGGGTGGATTGCCGCACCGCAAGCCAGGACTGATTGTTGGCAACAACCGTCAGCTTGTTGGCAACAACCGTCAGCGTCGGCAGGTTCTCGGCGCGCGCCACGTAATGATACGGAACCGGGTTGCCGAACATGTAGGAGCCGTCGCCGACGGTGACGATCACCTCGCGCTCGGGGGCCGCAAGCTTGGCGCCCAGCCCGGCGCCGAGCCCGAAGCCGAGCCCGCCCGACAGCAATGCGCCCATATAGCTCAGCGGCTTGGTGAGTTTGAGAACGGGAAGCGGAGCGCCGAGTTCGCTGATGACGATGGCGTCTTCCGATTTCACCTGGTTGATGCAGGCGGCGAGCCAGGCGGGATGGATCGGGGTTTGATCCTTCACGGTCTCGATCAGCTTGTGGCGCTTGGCGTCGATCTCGTCACGCGCGGCGGCCAACGCCTTGCGACGGCTCTCGATCGCGGTCTTTTTCCCTTTCATCGCCTCGGCGAGGGTTTCGCGCAACATGACCATGGCCGCGAGCGAAGAGCCCGTGACCAAGAGGTCCGCTTCGAGTTCGCGGAATGGATAGCGGGTCTCGAGCGGGTCCGCGGAGATGTGGATGACCTTGGCGTCCTTGCGCGGCTGATGGTTGCGCGGCATCCACGGCACGACGCTGTCGATCACGATCACCACGTCGGCCTTCGGCAAGAATGCGCCGGGGTCGTGGCCGAGATGCATGGGATGATCGCTCGGCAGGTTCATATCGCGCGCCTCGGCCTGCACCACCGGCAAGGCGAATTGTTCGGCCAGTGCCGCCAGCGCGCCCACCGCCGCGGGCACGCGCCCGCTGCTCGAGGTCACGATCAGCGGAAACTCCGCCTTGGCGATGAGCTGCGCGGCCTCTTCGATGGCGCCGCGCGCCGGCTCCGGGGCGACCGCGCCGAGCGGGCGCACCGTGTCTCGACGCGGCTTCGTCCCGGGTCCTGCCAGCACCTCGCGCGGCAAGGTCAGATAGACCGGTCCCCGCGGCTCGCTCATGGCGATGTCGAGTGCGCGGTCGACGACCGCTTCCACCGGCTGGCCGGCGCGCAGCTCGTAATCCCACTTCACGTATTCGCGCAGCATGCCGCCCTGATCGAAGGCCTCCTGGCCCCAATGAATGGGCCGGTTGCGCGAGGCAATGCTGCCGGTCTCGGTGAGCGGCGTGCGGCCGGCGGCAAGCAGCAGCGGAACGTTGTCGCGCGCGGCATTGATGAGGCCGTTGATCGCATTGGCGGTGCCGACGGTGACATGCACCATGACCGCGGCCGGCTTACCGGCGATGCGGTAATAGCCGTGCGCCATGGCCATGGCGACGTTCTCGTGGGGGACCGTCATGAAGCGCGGGATCTTCGCGTCCTTCGCCCGGGACAGCGCCTCCACGATCGGGGCGAAATCCGTTCCGGCGTTGGCGAATACGTATTCGATACCGCGCGCGCCGAGCCGGGCGATATAGGCTTCGGCCGCCATGCCGTCGGGGGTCTTGCTGTCGGTCACGGTCACATCCATCCGGGGGAGGTAAGGCAGCGCGCGCAAGGTGACGGCCCGCCCCGGTTCTGTCAATGAAGCGCGAGCGGGGACATTGCCCTCCTGCGCTCGCGGGCTGCGGTTGCGGCGCCGCGCAATCTCCAATGGCTTGCGCTTTGACCATCGCAAATGCGCCGTGCGATAACGTGGGCGCGCACGCGGCACATGCGAGCGTTGCGGCGCAGCAAGGAGCAGGCTCGAATGGCCGAGGATCGCAAACGCAGCCATACGGTCGCCGATCACCTGCTCGGCCAGGACGTCGTGCACGAGCACGACGGCGACGCCGATCACGACCATGATCATTTCGAGTTCGACAGCGACGAGCGGCTGGAAGAGAACCCGATCTGGATCCAGGACCATGTGACGCTGGTGACGGTCGGCATCGACATCGGCTCCTCCGGCACGCAGGTCATCTTCTCCCGCATCAACCTGCGCCGCTATGGCGAGGATCTCACCAGCCGCTACTACGTCGTGTCGCGGGAAACCTTGTTCCAGTCGCCGGTGGCGCTGACGCCCTATTCGAGCGATGAGCGCATCGACGACGCCGCGCTCGGCGCCATCATCGACGAGGCCTATGTGGCGGCGGGCGTTGAAGCACGGGATATCGACACCGGCGTGGTCATCCTCACCGGTGAGGCGTTGCGCCGCGAGAATGCCGAGGCGATCGCCGCCCTGTTGGCGGAGCAACGCGGCGATTTCGTCACCGCCACCGCCGGGCACCACATGGAGTCGATGCTGGCGGCCTACGGCTCGGGTGCCTCGAAGCTGTCATACGATGAGAGCAAGCGCATCCTCAACGTCGACATCGGCGGCGGCACCACCAAGCTCGGTATCGTCGAGAACGGCAACGTGACCGCGACGGCCGCGCTGCATATCGGCGGCCGGCTGCAGGTGGTCGACGACATCGGCCGGATCGTGCGGCTCGATCCGGCGGGAAAATTTCACGCCCGCCAGGCCGGCTTCTACTGGTCGCGCGGCGACGTGCTCTCGCCGGTGCAACTCGACAAGGTCGCGGCGAGCATGGCGGATTTGCTGGTGGCGGCGCTCACGCAGCGTCCGCTGCCGCACGCGGTCGAGCATCTCTATTTGACCGATCCGATTGCCGAGTTCGGCCGCATCGACGGGGTGATGTTCTCCGGCGGCGTCGGCGAATACGTCTATGGCCGCGAGGACCGCGACTTCGGGGACATGGGACGCCGTCTCGGCCGCGCGATCCGCTCGCGCGTCGATTCCGGCGCGCTGCCATGGCCGCTGCTCCCGGCCGGCGAGTGCATCCGCGCAACCGCGCTCGGGGCCTCCGAGTACAGCGTGCAGCTCAGCGGCAATACCAGCTACATCACCAAGCCCGGCGAGCTTCTGCCGCGACGCAATTTGCAGGTTCTGCAACCGTCCTATGTCTGCGAGGAGAGCATCGATGCGGACAAGCTCGCCAAGGCGATCCGCGCGCATTTCACCGCCTTCGATCTCATCGAAGGCGAGGGCGAGGTGGCGCTCGCACTGCGCTGGCGGGGTGCGCCATCCTACGAGCGCATTCTGGCTTTCGCCGAGGGCATCCGCCATGGCCTCGCCACCACCATCGAGCGCAAGAAGCCGCTCTACATCATGCTCGACGGCGACGTCGCGCAGACGCTGGGCGCCATCTTGCGCGAAGAGCTGCTGGTCGAGAGCGAGATCCTGGCGATCGATGGGTTAGTGCTGCGCGATTTCGACTACATCGATCTCGGACGCATCCGGATGCCGTCATTCACCGTGCCGGTGACGATCAAATCGCTGCTGTTCAGCGAAGACCCACGCCGCGGCCGCCCGCACCAGCGTATTCATCATCACGATCATCATCCCCATGATCACGGGCACGGCCATGATCATGACCATCACCATCATCACGATCATGATTAGCGCTGAGCTAAGTCTGGTGCGCTGCAGGCGTCCCGATCTCGGTGCGCTCCCTCTCCCCATTTGGGGAGAGGGATGGGGTGAGGGGATTACCGGCGAAACTGAGAGAGCAAAACCCCTCACCCCACCCCTCTCTCTATGGGAGAGGGAGCAAACCGAGCCGGCCGCACGCGAGTCGCTTCAGTGACCGACGCGGTCGGGCGCCTCGCTCCCTTGCCCGCTGTCGCGCCGCGACTCGACGCCAAATGGGTGATGATCGGCGTCCCGGTCGCACTGGTCGTTTGGCTTGCCCTTGTCCCGCTCGCATTCCTGCTTTGGCAGAGCTTTCTCACGCCGCAGACAGCGACGCTGCCGGCGCAATACACGCTCGAGAACTTCCGCAGCGCATATCTGAGCAGCGACAACGCGCGCCTCTTTTTCAACTCCCTGCAGTTCGCGACCGGCGCCGCCCTGCTGTCGCTGGTCGTCGGCACCGGTCTTGCCTGGATGAACGAGCGCACCAATACGCCGTTCAAGACGCTGTTTTTTGCGCTGGCGATCATCCCGTTGGTGATCCCCGGCATTCTCTTCACGGTGTCGTGGATCATGCTGGCGAGCCCAAAGATCGGCCTCGTCAATCTCGCCCTGCAAAAGCTGTTCGACACCGACGCCGTGTTCGTGAACGTCTACACCATGGCGGGGATGATCTGGGTCGATGGGCTGCACTACTCGCCCATGGCTTTTCTGCTGATGACGGCGGCGTTCCGCTCCATGGACCCCGCGCTCGAGGAGCAAGCCGCCATGAGCGGGGCTTCGGTGCCGCAAATTGCGCGGCGGATCACCTTGCGGCTGGCATGGCCGGCGGCGCTCGGATCGCTGCTGATCCTGTTCGTGCGCTCGATCGAATCGTTCGAGGTGCCGGCGCTGCTCGGCCTGCCCGTGGGCATCCACGTTTACACCTCGTCGATCTATCAAGCCATCCACCAGTATCCGAGCCAGATCGGCCTTGCCGCCGCCTATGCCGTGACGCTGCTGCTGCTCACGTCGCTCGGCATCTATGCGCAGTCGCGGCTCTCGAGTCAGGGTGCGCGATTTTCGACCGTGACCGGCAAGGGGTTTCGCCCGCGCACCATCGACCTCGGCCGATGGCGCTACCTCACGGCGACGATCTTCATACTCTACTTCGTCGTGATCGTGTTGCTGCCGTTCCTAGTGCTGGCATGGTCGTCGCTGCAGAAATTCTACAGCGCGCCGTCGTGGGCGGCGCTCAGCCGCGTCAGCCTCGATTCCTACCGCGCGGTGCTGGAATATCCGCAATTCGCCAACACCGTGTGGAACAGCTTGGTGCTCGCGGTCGGCAGCGCCACCACGGTCATGCTGGTGTCGGCGGTCATCGCATGGATCGTCGTGCGCACGAAAGTGCCGGGGCGCTGGATGCTCGACAATCTGGCGTCGCTGCCGCTGGTTTTTCCCGGCCTGGTGCTCGGGCTCGCGATCATGGTTTGCTATCTCTACGTCGACATCTGCGTCTACGGCACGCTTTGGATCATGTTCATCGCCTATGTGACGCGTTTTCTCCCCTATGGCATGCGCTACAATTCGGCCTCGATGCTGCAGATTCACAAGGAGCTCGAGGAATCGGCGGCGATGAGCGGCGCCTCCTGGAGCATGACCTTTCGTCGCGTCGTTCTGCCGTTGTTGAAGCCGGGACTGCTGGCCGGGTGGATCTACGTGATGATCGTCTCGATCCGGGAGCTGTCGAGCTCGATCCTGCTCTATTCGCCCGGCACCGAGGTGGTATCGATCATGATATGGGAGCTGTGGCAGAATGGACAGTACGTGGAGCTTTCGGCGCTCGGCGTCATGCTCATCGTCGCGCTGTTCCTGATGGTCATGCTGGCGCAGCTCGTCGGCAGGCGGTTCGGAATCGCGGAAACATAAAAAACGCGGGATGGAAACGTGCTCAGCGTAAGATCGCTTTTCACCGAATACGCCAACGAGCGCGGCGGCGCGGTCAAAGCTGCGCAGAACGTCTCGTTCGACGTGCCGGAGGGCAAGCTGTTCACGCTGCTCGGGCCGTCGGGCTGCGGCAAGACCACGACGCTGCGCTCGATCGCCGGGCTCGAGAAGCCGATTGCGGGCGAGATCGAGGTCGGCGGCCGCCTCGTCTATTCGTCGGACAAGGGCATTTTCGTCGCGCCCAACAAGCGCAATTTCGGCATGGTGTTCCAGTCCTACGCCATCTGGCCGCACATGAACGTGTTCCAGAACGTGGCGTTCCCGCTCGAGGTGCGCAGGCTCGCCAAGAAGGATGTCCGCGACAAGGTCATGCGCGTGCTGCACGCAGTCGCGCTCGACGAGCTGGTCGATCGCGACGCCACCAAGCTTTCCGGCGGCCAGCAGCAGCGGCTCGCGCTCGCGCGCGCCTTGGTGATGGAGCCGCAGCTCTTGTTGCTCGATGAGCCGCTCTCCAACCTCGACGCCAAGCTGCGCGACCGCATGCGCTCCGAGCTCAAGCGGCTGCAGCGCGACCTCAATCTCACCACCGTCTACGTCACCCACGACCAGAGCGAGGCGCTTGCGCTCTCCCACGAGATCGCGGTGATGAATGAAGGTCGCGTCGTCCAGATCGGGACGCCGCGCCAGATCTACGAGCAGCCCAGCGACCAGTTCGTTGCCGATTTCGTCGGCACCACCAATTTCATCGGCGGCACCGTCAGCGCGCTCGGCGATGGCCGCTGCATCGTCAGCTCGGCCATGGGCGAGCTCAAGGCGCATGCGAGCGAGGGCGTGAGCAAGAACGCCACGGTGATCGTATCGGTGAGGCCCGAGGACGTGGAGTTGTCGGAAGGGCCGCCGACCGCCGCCGATGGCGACAACGTCTGCAAGGGCACCGTCGACGCCAAGGATTTCCTCGGCGACTATCTGGATTTTCATGTCAAGGTCGGCGATGTTGTGCTGTTGGCAAAGGCGCATCCTTCGCTGCGCACGCCGACGGGAGATCCGATCTATCTGCGCATGAAGGCGGACAAATGCGTGGCCATCAGCAGTCAGTGATCAGACATCAGTGATCGGTCAGGGATAAGAAAAATCAAGCACTGGCGCCGCGGCAAGCATGCTATCCCAAATGTGATGTCCGGTTTCCGACTACCGACCTCTGATTACTGATATCTGGAAGGAGCAAGGCATGGCCAAGGACGCCATCGTCTCGGAAGAGCTGGCGAAGAAATTCTCCACCGAAAAAGACACACCTTACCTGCGCTGGGTCCGCGGCGAAGGTCTCGACATCATCAGCGCGCATTACGTACGGAACCTGCGCACCGTCGAGCTCAAGCCCTGGGCGCGCCGCGGCGGCGCCGGCGTCTACATCAATCACGAGGCCTCGCGCACCTCCAACGACTGCTATGTCTGCGAAATCCCGCCCGGCAAGAAGCTCGAGCCGCAGCGGCAGTTGTTCGAGGAAATGATTCTGGTGCTCGACGGCCGCGGCTCAACCACCGTGTGGAACGACGAGGGCCGGCGCATCACCTTCGAGTGGAAGGCGGGTGCGATGTTCGCCATTCCGCTCAATTGCTGGCACCAGCACTTCAACGGCTCGGGCCAAGCGCCGGCGCGCTACGTCGCCGTCACCAATGCACCACCGGTGATCAACCTCTACGAGGACGTCGCGTTCGTCTTCAACACTAAGCACGACTTCAAGAACCGCTTCAACGGCGAGCCCGACTATTTCAGCGCCAAGGGCGAGCAGAAGGGTCTTTTGCTCGTCACCAACTTCGTGGCCGACGCGGTCAATCTGCCGCTGATCAGCGCCAAGGAGCGCGGCGCCGGCGGCGGCCACATCCGCTTCAACATGGCCAAGGGTTCGATGAACAGCCACATCTCTCAGTTTCCGATCGGCACCTACAAGAAAGGCCACGCTCACGGTCCCGGCGCCCACGTGATGATCCTCTCGGGCGAGGGCTATTCGCTGATGTGGCCCGAGGGCGATGAGCCTAAGCGCTACGAGTGGGAGGTGGGGACGCTGATCGTGCCACCGAACATGTGGTTCCATCAGCATTTCAACACCGGCACCGCGCCAGCGCGCTATCTCGCCTTCAAGCACGAGGTCGTTTCCATCCGCAACGCCCAGGGCGTGCCCAAGGCCTGGATCAGCCGGCGCCTTGGCGGCGATCAGATCGACTACGCCGACGAGATGGCGATGGTGCGGAAAATGTTCGCCGACGAGTTGGCCAAGCACGGCCTCACCCCGCGCATGGATCAGGCCTATGCGCAGGAGCTCGCCGATCTGCCGCCGCTGGCGAAGTCGGCGTAGCGCAAGCTTACCGCTGATTTTACGGCCGTAGCGCGCGGGCCGCGGCCTTGAGCAAGTGGCCGGGCTCGCGAGGGACGCGAGCGCCCCACAGCCGCCGGTGCAGCTTATCGAGCAGGAGATAGATCACCGGCGTGGTGTAGAGCGTAAGCATCTGCGAGACCAGAAGTCCGCCCACGATCGTGATGCCGAGCGGCCGGCGCAGTTCCGATCCCGGGCCGGTCGCGATCACCAGCGGCACGGCGCCCAAGAGCGCCGCCATGGTCGTCATCATGATCGGCCGGAAGCGCTCGAGGCAAGCCTCGAAGATTGCCCGTTCCGGCGGCAGACCGCGCTTGCGCTCGCCTTCGAGCGCGAAGTCGACCATCATGATTCCGTTCTTCTTGACGATGCCGATCAAGAGGATGATGCCGATGAACGCGATCAGCGAAAGCTCGGCGTTGAAAATTTGCAAAGCCAAGAGGGCGCCGAGGCCCGCGGACGGCAGGGTGGAAATGATGGTCAGCGGGTGCGCCAGGCTCTCGTACAAAACGCCGAGCACGATGTAGACGGCGATCAGCGCCGCCAAGATCAATAGCGGCTGTGCGCCGATCGACTGGCGATAGGCGCGCGCATCGCCGGCGTATTCGGCGTGCAGCGTGTCCGGAATGTGCAGCTCGGCTACCGCCTGATCGACCATCCGCGTCGCCTGCTCGATGGGCGTGTTCTCATCGAGGCTGAAGCTGATGGTGATGGCGGGAAACTGACCCTGGTGGTTGACCACGAGCGGGGAGAGCCCGCGGTTGATATTGGTCACAGCGCTGAGCGGCACCTGGGTGTTGCCGGCGCCGCTGACATAGACGCGGCGAAGGTCGGTCGGGTCGCGCTGATATTGCGGATCGATTTCGAGAATGACGCGATACTGATTGCGCTGGGTATAGAGCGTCGAGATCTGCCGCTGGGCGTAGGAATCGTTGAGGGCATTGGCGATGTCCTGCACGCGCACCCCCAGCCGCGAGGCCGCGATTCGGTCGATGGACACGTTCACCTGTAGCCCACCCTGCTCGCGGTCGGTCGAGACGTCGACCAGCCCCGGCAGTGTCTGGATCTTCGCCAGAATGCGGGGCGCCCAAAGCAGCAACTCGTTGTAGTTGGTATCCCACAGCGTGAACTGGTAGGTGGAATCGCTCTGGCGGCCGCCGACCCGCACATCCTGCATCGGGAAGAAGAACACTCGCAGCCCCGGGATGTCGGCGGTCTTCTGCCGCAGCCTGTTGGCCACGGCTTGCGAATTCAAACCACCGCGTTCGGCCACCGGCTTGAGACTGATGAACAGGTTGCCGCGATTGACCGAGGCATTCCAGCCCGAGGTGCCAATGGAGGAGCCGACATCGGCGACGGCGGGATCGGCGCGCACCACCGCTTCCGCCTTCTGCTGCAGGTCGTACATGGCCTGGAACGACACCTCGGTCGACGCCTGGGTGCCGCCATAGATCAAACCGGTGTCGTCGAGCGGGAAAAAGCCCTTCGGGGTTCGGACATAGAGCATGGTGGTGATCGCCATGGTCGCGGCCATGATGAGAAGCATGAGCGCGCGGTGGTCGAGCACAACGGCGAGGCTTCGCGCGTAGAAGCGCACCATCGCGCCCAAGACGCGCTCAACCGCCCGGTCGAGCCGGGTGGCGACGGGGCTCGGCGGCTTACGCACGAAATGCGCGCAAATCATCGGCGTCAGCGTCAGCGATACCGCGGTCGAAACTGCGATCGCGAAGGCGAGCGTCACCGAGAATTCGCGAAATACACGGCCGACGAGACCGGTCATGAACAACAGCGGGATGAAGGCGGCGATCAACGATATGCTGATGGAGAGCACGGTGAATCCGATCTGCCGCGCGCCTTCGATGGCCGCGCGGAACGGCGACATGCCCTTCTCGAGATTACGGAAACAGTTCTCGATCATGACGATGGCGTCGTCGACCACGAAACCGACCGAGACCGCGAGCGCCATCAGCGACAGGTTGTCGATGGAGAAACCGGCGACCCACATCATCGCGCAGGTACCGGCGAGTGCCAGCGGTACCGTGACGCCGGCGGCGATCGTCGTCGCGGCGCGCCGCAGGAAGACGAATACCACGAGCATGACCAGAAAGATGGTGGCGATCAGCGTGAGCTGCATGTCGAACACGCTCGCGCGAATCGTCCGAGTGCGATCCGAGAGCACCGAGATGTCGATGCCGGTGGGGATCCAGCGCTTGAGTTCCGGCAGCAGCGCATAGATGCGGTCGACGGTCTCGATCACGTTGGAATTGGCCTGCTTGTTGATTACCAGCAGCACGGAGGGCTGACCATTGAACCAGGCGGCCGCGCGACGATCGCGCACCCCGAGCTCGATCGAAGCGACCGCCGACAGCCTCACCACCGCGCCGTTGGCGGTGCGAACGACGATGGGGTCGTACTCCGCCGCGGTTCGAAGTTGATCGTTGGCGGCGATAGTGATCGCGCGCTCGGTGCTGTTGAAGGCACCGACCGGTCCCACCGCGTTGGTATTGGCGATCGCGGTGCGCACGTCCTCGAGGGCTAGGCCCATCGAAGCGAGCGCGACCGGATCGACACGAACGCGAATTGCCGGCTGCTCAGCCCCGTTGACGTTGACCTCGGCTACCCCTTCGATCTGCGAGAGTCGCTGCGCGATCACGCTATCGGCGGCATCGTACAGCACGCTCGGCGGAAGGTTGCTGGATGTGAGCGCTAGGATCATGATCGGCGTGGCCGCCGGATTGGATTTGCGGAAAGTCGGCGATGATGGCAGGTCGCTCGGCAGATCCGTGAGTGCGGCGTTGATTGCGGCCTGCACGTCGCGCGCGGCGCCATCGATATTGCGAGCGAGGTCGAATTGGATCGTGATGCGCGTCGTGCCCAGCGAGCTGCGGGAGGTGAGTTCGGTAACGCCGGCAATTCCTCCCAACCGGCGCTCGAGCGGCGCCGCCACCGTCGCCGCCATCGTTTCGGGATCGGCGCCCGGTCGGCTGGCGGTGACGTTGATGGTCGGAAAATCCACCGTCGGCATGCTGGCGACCGGCAGGAAGTGGTAGGCCACCGCGCCCGTCAGAAAGAGCCCGATGGCAAGCAGCGTGGTGCCGACCGGCCGGCGGATGAAGGGTTCCGAGAAGCTCGCGCCGCTCATGCCGTCACTCCGCCGGGTGTTGCGAAGGCTCGGGCTGGTTCGGCAAGTCGAGCTCGGTCTGCAGCGGCGCCGGGCGGCTCAACCGTGTCTTCACACGTTCCATCGCGAGATAGATGACGGGAGTGGTATAGAGCGTGAGTAGCTGGCTGAGCAGCAGTCCGCCGATAATGGTGATGCCGAGCGGATTGCGCAGCTCCGAGCCGGTGCCTGATTCGAACGCGAGCGGGATGGCGCCGAACAAGGCCGCGAGCGTGGTCATCATGATCGGACGGAACCGCAGCAGCGAAGCCTGGACGATCGACTCCCGCGGCGAGAGGCCTTGCTTGCGCTCGGCCTCGAGCGCGAAGTCGATCATCATGATCGCGTTCTTCTTCACGATGCCCATCAGCAGCACGATGCCGATCAGGGCGACGACGGAGAGGTCCTGCTTGTAGAGCATCAGCGCGAGCAAGGCGCCGACGCCGGCCGAAGGCAGCGTCGACAGGATGGTGAGCGGGTGGATGAAACTCTCGTACAGCACGCCGAGCACGATGTAGATGGTGACCGCGGCCGCCAGGATCAGCCAGGGTTCGCCGGCGAGCGACTTGGCGAATTCGGCCGCGTCGCCGGAATAGCTGCCCATCACGGACGTCGGCATGCCGATTTCGTGCTCGGCCTGCGAGATCGCTTCGACCGCGTCGCTGAGCGCGGCGTTGGGGGCGAGATTGAAACTGATCGTGGCCGCCGGGAACTGCTCCTGATGCGCGATCACCAGGGGGGCGGTCGTGTGCTCGAAGCGCGCGACCGCGTTCAGCGGCACCATCGGGCTGCCCGAGACCGTCGGAATGACGGTCGGCGAATTCGAGGTCAGTGACGTGGGCTGCGCCACCGCCTGAACGCCGGAGGCGGGAACATAGAGCTTCGTCAGCGAGGTGGGATCGTTCTGGTATTCCGGCTTTGCCTCGAGGATCACGCGGTACTGATTGGCCTGCCCATAGATGGTCGAAATCTGGCGTTGCCCGAAAGCGTCGCTCAGCGTGTCGATGATGGTCTGCATGGAGACGCCGAGGCGGCCCGCCGTGTCCCGATCGACTTCGACCTGCAATCGGAAGCCGTCATTCTGCGCCTCCGAGGCGACATCTTGCAGCACCGCGGACGACTGCAGCTTGTGCGTGAGCCGCGAAGCCCAATCGTCGACCTCTTTGGCGTCGGTGCTCGTGAGCGTGTATTGATATTGCCCGCGGCTCAGCCGCGTCGAGATTTGGATGTCCTGCACCGGCCGAAAGTAGACGACGACGCCGGGAACCGCGGCGACCGCCCGCTGCAGCCGTTCGATGATCGCGGTCACCGGCGTCTGGCGCTCGTCGCGCGAGCGCAGCGTGATGGCGAGCCGGCCGGCATTGGGCGTGGCGTTGATCGGCGTCACGCCGATGACGGAGACGACCCCGGTCACGTCGGGGTCCTTGCGCATCGCGTCCTCGACCGCGCCCTGCAGCCGTTTCATCTCGGTGAACGAGATGTCCTGTCCGCCTTCCATGACCGCGAAAATGAGGCCGGTGTCCTGCAGCGGCAGAAATCCCTTGGGAATAACGATGTAGAGCCAGATCGTCGCGATGAGCGTGGCGGCGGTCACCAACAGCGTGAGGGTCTCGTGGCGCAGCACCCAGTCGAGGCTTCGCCGGTAAAGCTCCACCGACCCGTCGACCGCGCGGTGAAATATCCGCGTGATGCCGAGCCTCACAGGTCCCGCCGACTGATGCCGGAGCAGCCGGCTGCACATCATCGGCGTCAAGGTCAGCGAAACCACCGCCGAGGTCACCACGGCGATGGTCAGCGTGAGCGCGAATTCGCGGAACATGCGGCCGACCAGGCCGGTCATGAACAGCAGCGGGATGAACACCGCGATCAGCGAGACCGTCAGCGAAATCACCGTGAAGCCGATTTCGCTCGCGCCGCGCAGCGCGGCCTCGAACGGGTCCTCGCCGTTCTCCATGTGGCGGACGATGTTCTCGATCATGACGATGGCGTCGTCGACGACGAAGCCGGTGCCGATCGTCAGCGCCATGAGCGACAGGTTGTCGAGCGAAAAGCCGCAGAACCACATGATCCCGAAGGTCGCAATGAGCGACAGCGGCAGCGCGACGCCGGCGATGATGGTGGCGCGGATGGTACGCAGGAAGATGAGCACGACGGTAATGACGAGCGCCACGCTCAGGATCAGCGTGAATTGCACGTCGCGGACCGACGCGCGGATGCTGGCGGTGGCATCGTGCACCACGGTGAGCGTGGCGCCGATCGGCATCGCGCGCTGCAGTTTCGGCAGCTCCTTGTTGATGCGCTGCACCGTCTCGATCACATTGGCGCCCGGCTGACGCTGGATGTCGACGACGACGGCCGGCATGCCGTGGTAAAAACCGGCGACCTTGCTGTTCTCGAGCCCATCGATCACGTCGGCTACGTCGCGGAGTAGAACCGGGGCGGTGTTGCGATAGGTCACGATGATGTTGCGATAGGCGTCGGCCGCGGTCAGCTGGTCGTTGGCCGCGATGGTATAGGACTGATGCGCCCCGTCGAGCGCGCCCTTGGCGCCAGCGACATTCGCCGCCATGATCACGTTGCGCAGGTCCTCAAGCGAGATGCCGTAATTGGCAAGCCGCGACAGATCCGCCTGGATGCGGATGGCAGGTCGGATATTGCCTTGCACCGTGACGCGCCCGACGCCGGAAATCTCGCTCAGCCGCTGCGCGAGCAGGGTGTCGGCGACGTCGCTGAGCGCGCGCAGCGAGATGGTATTGGAGGTGATCGCCAGCGTCACCATCGGCGCATCGGCGGGATTCACCTTGGAATAGACCGGCGGGTAGGGCAGGTTTCTCGGCAGCGTTGCTGCCGAGGCAGTGATCGCCGCTTGGATGTCCTGTGCAGCCGCATCGATGTCGCGGCTGAGCTCGAACTGCAGCGTGATCTGGCTGATGCCGAACGAGCTCGAGGACGTCATCAGCTGAAGCGAGGGGATCTGCCCGAAATTGCGCTCGAGCGGCGCCGTCACCAGCGAAGCCATCACGTCAGGGCTCGCGCCCGGAAGCTGGGTCGTGACCTGGATGGTCGGGAAATCGACCTGCGGCAATGAGGAGACCGGCAGCCACAGATAGCCGAGCAGCCCGCCGAGCATGACGGCGACCCCGAGCAGCGAGGTCGCGATCGGGCGGAGGATGAAGGGCGACGAGACGCTCATGGGTTGGCGACCGGGGGCAGACCCGCGCTCGGATTACGCCTTGCTTTCTCTCCTCCGCGCTCGCCTCCGCGTGTGCCACGGGTTCCATCTGGGCGCGGCCGCACCACCGGTGTCGTGACCTGCCCGGCATCCTCCGCGCTCGACACCGCCACCTGTGTTCCCTCGGTGAGGCGGGCAAAGCCGGTCGTGACCACGCGCTCGCCTGCCTGCAGGCCCGTGGCGACCACGGCCTGCACGTCGTTCTGCTGCATCAGCGTCACGCGCCGTACGGTGACGGCGTCGCCATCCTTGAGCACGTACACGAATGCCCCGCTGGGGCCGCGCTGGATGGCGGCGGTCGGCACCACGACCACCTGCCGCAGGGTATCGATAAGCACCCGCACGTTGACGAACTGCCCGGGCCAAAGCTGAAGATCGTCGTTGGGAAACTCGGCCCTGAGCTTCACCGTGCCCGTGGTTTGGTCGACCTGATTGTCGATCACTGTCACCTTGCCCTTGTCGAGCGCGCTTTTGCCATCGGCGGTCAAGGCGTCGACCGGCAGTTGGCCTTCGGCCATGCCCTTGGTGAGATCGGGCAAGTTCTGCTGCGGCAGGCTGAAGAAGACCGAGATCGGCCTGAGCTGCGTGAGGATGACGATGCCGGTGGCCTCCGCCCCGCGCACGAGATTGCCGGCATCGACCAGACGGATCCCGGTGCGGCCGGCGATGGGCGCGACGATGTCGGTGTAGGACAGGATGGCGCGCGCGTTGTCGACCGCCGCTTGGTCGAGCTTGATCTGCGCCTCGAGCTGACTGACCAGCGCCCTCTGGGTATCGAGCTGCTGCTTGTTGACGGCGTTGGTCGCCGCCAGCCGGGTGTAGCGGTCGAGATCGAGCCGGGCGTTGGCAAGCTGCGCTTCGTCCTGGGCTTTCTTGGCGACGGTCTGGTCGAACGCGGCCTGGTAAGTCGTGGGGTCGATCTTGGCGAGCACGTATCCCGCGGGCACGTCCTGCCCTTCCGTGAACGATATGTTGATGATTTTGCCGTCGACCTGCGAGCGCACGGTCACGGT
>WNGD01001364.1_pt1 | contig 26657 bp, 13 predicted proteins | sample 5400671 | NCBI WGS metagenome assembly WNGD01 (sample SAMN13153369, study PRJNA577476) | soil metagenome | isolation source: 40 cm soil or saprolite under grassland replicate 2 | place: USA:California | collected 2016-06-15
CACGAGCTCCTTTGTGCGGGTATGGAGTACAGCCTTCAGGCTGCACAGGACCCGGGCAGGCTAAAGCCTGAACTCCAAACCACGAGCTCCTTTGTGCGGGCATGGAGTTCAGCCTTCAGGCTGCACAGGACCCGGGCAGGCTAAAGCCTGAACTCCGAACTTCACCGCGGAGGTCGTCCCTGGGAGCGCACGCATCTTGCGTGCTCTGTTAATCGCGAGACCGTAAGCACGCTGGAAGCGTGCGCTCCCAGGTATCAAGTCTTACTTCGTCTATGGGAAGGCCATCGACGGGACTGTAGCCAAAAAGTTCAGGTTTCGATCACTCAGTATTGCGCAGGCGTGAAGAGGCCGATCCGATCGGATCCGGATGTTTCCGAAGAAGTGCGGACTGAGATCGGGAAAATACTCTCGCAGGTACCTTGCCGTGCGCGTTCCGGGAGGAAATGTCAGCGTCGTCGATCGGTCGAGCGTGCCGCCCGGTCCCCATACCTCCATGGTCACGGCAGCCGCTTGATCGTTGGCGTTCAAGAGCGCTATCCCGGTTTGAAAGACGTCGTCTTCGGCAGCCAACGGGAAGAGGAACCCCGTCAGGGGCACGCCGGACAGCTCGAAGCTGGTAAGAAAGCTTTCGGCGTCGTTCGTGAACGAGACGGTGCCCACCAGATGGTCGATCGTGCTTTCGATCCCGACCCAGCCTGTAACATTCTGAAGCGCCGGATCGCCCAAGAAGATCGCCGCGAGATCGTCCTTGATCTGCGCATTGCGGAGAAGGGTGCGGGTGACCGGGTTGCCGATGACGCGGCCGTCGGGCGCGTGTAAGGTCAGGGTGACTTCGGCGTCCCGGTCCGTGTTTCCGTTGATCAAATTGAGCAAGGTTTTGAATCCGGGGACCATCGCAAATTGGGGAGCGTACAGCCTGGTGACGCCGCTGGACTTTCCCAGGTCGATACCGTTCACTGCGGCGCTCGAAAGGCTGCCTCCGTACAGCTCCGTCAAGAACAGCCCGGGGCGCGATGTCATTCTCAGGTAGCCGTCCTTGCCGCCTCCCAGCAGAGTCGCGGTGAACCCGGCCCGTGCCGCGCTCATGGCCGTTTGGCCGTGGAACCGGTCGTCGTCCGGGCTGTAGGTCTCGACCGTGTTGAGTGCGCTCGCGCCGTCGCTTCCTCCCGCGATGAAAACCCTGCCGTCGGACAGCAGCAGGGCTACAGCCGACTTTCTCTGCGAGACCATCGTGCCCGTAGTAAAAAGGAAGGTCTGGAGCGAGGGATCGTACGTCTCGGCCGTGTTGAGCGCTGCTCCATTCCCATTCGTCCCCCCGGCAATGAGCACCTTTCCGGCGGCCAGAAGCACGGCCGTATGTTCGCTTCGGGCTATGTTCATCCGCCCGCCCGCCGCGAACGTCCCGGTTGCGTAGTCGTAGATTTCGGCGCTGTCCAGATAGTTGCCGTTAAATCCTCCGACGATCAGCACCCGGCCATTCGGAAGCAGAGTGGCCGTGTGAAACGCCCGCGCTATCCCCATGCTTCCGGTCGGAGTGAAGCTCCCCGTTGCCGGGTCGTATAGTTCGGCGGTAGAAGTGACGTTATCGCCGTCGATGCCGCCGGCTATGAGCACCTTGCCGTTGGGCAGCAGGGTGGCGGTGTGCGAGTCCCGGGGAGCCGCGAGTCTGCCTGAGGTGAGACTGAAAGTGCCGGTTGCCGGGTCGTACAGCTCGGCCGAGTCGTTGACCGACGTGGAACTTTGCCCTCCGACAATCAGAACGCTGCCGCTCGGCAGCAAAGTGGCGGTATGGCGCTGGCGCTCGATCGACATCTGCCCGGCCGCGGCGGTGAAGCTGCCGGCAGCCGGGTCGTAAATCTCCGCCGAGCTCAGAAGGCCGCTGTCGCCTTTTCCCCCTGTCACGAGGATCTTGCCGTTAAGCAGCAGTGTAGCGGTGTGGGCGGTGCGCGCTTCGGACATCGAGCCAGTCGCCGTAAAAGTGCCGCCTTTAGGATCGAACGATTCCACCGTGTTCAGCGTCGCACTGGTCCCCTGGCCTCCGGCGAGCACAACTCGGCCCTGGTTGGGCTGGCCAAAGACGTCGGCGAATATCTGTGTCTGCCGGTTCGTGGGATAGGCGGTATTAGTATTGCGGGTCTCCAGCAGCGACCCGTCCGTCGAATAGCGCGCCACGTCATAAGTGCCCTGATTGTAGTTCGGGTTTACGAAGTTGAGCTCGATCGACCCCCCGGAAGGGGTGACGACTTCCGGTACGACCCAGTCATAGAGCCGCTCACGGAAGAGGGGCACCCCATCCAAGCGATTCAGGAAAAATCCAAACCATGTCGGCTGGATTTCCCCGATCGCGAGGTATCCAGCCACTTGCGGCTGATCGGAGGAGACGGACAGCCAGCCAATGTGCTCCTTGGAAGGATCAAAGTTAAAGATCTCGGAGACAGTCTGCGAGATCTGTCCGTTCGGTGGCAGGACCAGCTGCTTGGGGTTTTGGACGCCACTCTCAGCGATCGGCTGACCGTAGTTGTCCAGCGCCAACAGGGTGATTGTCGCCGGACTGGGCGAGAGGCTGACGAGGCTCAGTCCCGTGAACTGATTCGCCGTGCTGATGAACTTGGCGCCGTCAAGCATGGTGACATCGGCCATCAGTTCGATATCGTTCCTCTCGAAATTCAGGACGGCGATCGTCTTGCCATCAGGAGTGATCGCCGCGCTGGAGGGCTGGTCGAGACTCCCATTCGGCCCATCGCCCACGGGCATCCGCCCTACGACGGCCGTCGTGTTCAGATCGTGCTGAAAGAAGAGGTCGTTGGCGGACGAAGCGTAAAATGCATATCTCGAGTCCGGAGAGAAGACGATGTTGGCCGATCCGATCGGATCCCCCTGGACCATTTGCTGCTCCTCGTGCGCTGCTGCGGGGTCGGTCACGAGGGCACGCCAAAGGCTCGTCTGGTTCAGGATCACCCAGTATTGACCGTCGGGCGTCAGGCCCGTGAAACCGGGTAGCGCCCCGATCGTCTCGGTATCCACGATCTCGGCCGTGTCCGTCTTGAAGATGAACGCGGTGTTGGCGACACGGGTCGCGATGATTCCGGAGCTTCCGTCCGGCGAGAGCACGGCTTTGTTGAAGATGGTGAAGTCCGCGGTCGGTTGTTTGTCCCTGGGTTTCAATGTGTTCTTTCTCGCCAGCGTCGACGTGTCGGCAAAGACGAGTTCTTCGGCGACGGTATCGACGACCAGCAGTACAGTACCGTCAGGCGAAACCGTGATCTGGGCCGGGGCCTGCAAGCCTTTGAGACGGCCTGACTCACCGCCGCTGCTCATGCTGAACTTGATCACTTCTCCGGTTCCCGTCGAGGAGACGTAGCCGAAGCTGCCGTCCGGAGAAAGGGTCAACCGACTTCCGAAGCCGAACAGCGCGCCCGAAAAGGTGAAGGTCGATCGGAGCTCCAGCGTGTCCGTTCCGATGAGGAAGATCCTGTTGTCCAGCGCCGACACGACCGCCAGGGTCTGCCCGTCCGGCAAGAGCGTCGCAAAGACGGGCTTTCCTCCGGTCTCGATCCGCTTCAGAATCTCGCCCGTCACAGCCGAAAAACACACCACGGTCCCGGATCCGGTATAGGAAACGAAGCCCCTGGTGGAATCAGGGGAGAAGACGATGTCGGGAGAAATATTGTCGGTGGTGAGGAGATTTACGTCGAAGATCAGAAGCTTCGATCGCCTCCCCCCAGAGATGAGCACATTGCCGTCACTCAGCGGCACCGCGGCGTGAAGCTGGCGTGGTGCGGTCATGGAGCCCGTGACGGCGAACCCTCCGCTGGCCGGGTCGAACACTTCGGCGGATGCGAGAATCGAACCGTTGAATCCGCCGGCGATCAACACCTTACCATTCGGCAGCAGGGTCGCGCTGTGGCCACGGCGGGAAGTTGACATTTCCCCGGCGCTCGAGAATTTGCCGGTTGCGGGGTCGAAGATCTCCGCGGTGCCGAGACTGGCGCCATCGAATCCGCCGGCGATGAGAACCTTTCCATTCCCCAGCAGAGTCGCGCTGTGCTCGCTGCGCGCGCCGGCCATGGAGCCCGTCGCCGTGAAGCTTCCGGTTGCGGGATCGAAAAGTTCGGCTGTGTTGAGATAGGAGCCGTTGAATCCGCCGGCAATCAGGACCTTGCCGCCCGGCAGCAGGGTTGCGCTGTGGCCCTCCCGAGCCGTCATCATCGATCCGGTGGCGGCAAACGTTCCGGCGACGGTGTCGTAGATCTCCGCGCTCTGGAGATACGAGCCGTTGAATCCGCCGGCAATCAGGGCCTTGCCGCTCGCTAGGACCGTGGCGCTGAACGATTCGCGCGCAGCCGTCATGGCGCCGGTGGAGGTGAAGACCTGCGTCGAGTAGTCGTAGAGCTCCGCCGCGCTGAGAAAGTTGCCGTTGAATCCCCCGGCAACCAGTACTTTCCCGTTCTGCAGCAGGACCGCCCGATGGGAGCTCCGGGCCGTCACCATCGCGCCCGCTGGCGCCCGGAAGGCGCCGGTAGACGGATCGAAAAGCTCGGCCGTGCCGAGATAGCCGCCGTTGAATCCGCCGGCGAGCAGGACCATGCCGTTCGGCAAGAGGTTTGCGGTCTCGGCCTCCCGCGCGGTCGCCAAAGAGCCTGGCGTGTTCGAGAAGCCGCCGGTGGCTGCATTATAGACCTCCGCCGAGCCGTTCAGGGCGTCGGCGTTGGGCTCCACTTTGGCAAATACTCGCTTCTGCCCCCAAACCTCTCGTGGCAGTGTCAGCAGGCCAAGCACGCCTAGAAACAGAGCGGCTCTATTTATTCGAAACTTTGACAGCATGGTGCTCACCTCCCAGCAAGAACCGGAATGTGCACTGCCCCGGACGCGAAACGCTCAAGGCACACCAGTCCCCTCTCGCGCCCTCGCCCGCTGCGTGACGATGCCGTTTGAACCAATTCATACGCACGAGACGACGATTGTTACTGAAGCCTTCTTCGAGTCTTTGCGTCTTTGTGGTGAATCCGCGCACTGTTGTTCACCACAAAGACACGAAGACACGAAGAAGGACGGAGCAGGGGAGCCGCAACCAAAACTATGAACGAGCGGTAACAAACGGCGCGGAATACGTATTCCTATCCCATTACGGGCAAAGCAGCCGCCTTGACGCGGCATAGAAGAGGAGTAATCGCTCATGCTATGCAAAATCCGGGTCGGTCTACGGATGTATCCGTTGCTCTTCCCGCTGTTTGCGCTTGCGAACGGGGCGGCTAGCCGATTGGAGGTGATTGTCGAAGACGCGTCCGGCAAGGCTATTGCGGGCGCCCGGATCACAGTCATTCACTCCCGCGGAGAGACCCGCGCCACAAGCGACGCGAATGGCGGGTTCGTTTTCCCGTCGCTGGCCCCGGGCAGGTACGACGTCTCTGTTCAGGCGGATGGCTTCCAGCCCGCCGCGCACTTGCGTGTCCCCCTTCAGGGCGCCACAGCGGTCCGCGAGAGGTTCGTCCTCGTCCCCGGATCTGCCACGGGAGTTCAGGAGCAGGCCGCCGTTGAGGAACGCCTGCGCATCGGAGAATCGACGATCTCCGGACACTTTTCCGGTTCCGATTTGGTGTCTCTTCCGTTGCTGGAACGCTCCCCGGCTCTCTTATCCGTGTGGCAGCCGGGGACACAGATCCGGGGCGGCGCTGAAGCGTTCTCGAGCGTCAACGGAGCGCGCCAGGGGAGTAACAGCGTCCGGCTCGACGGCCTGGAGGTCAGCGATCCTGTGTCACCGAACCTCGCTTTCACCGTGGCGCCGAACAACAGCGACACCATCGACGAGATCACCGTAGTGACGCACGAAGCCAAGGCCGAGTATGGACGCAATGCCGGAGCCCAGATAGAGATGCTCACACGTTCCGGCGGAAGCTCCTGGTCGGGCAACGCGTTCGAATACTTCAGGAACCGGGCGTTGAACGCGAACGATTTCTTCAACAACTCGATGGCGCTCGAACGGCCGCAGTTCGACCAGAACCTGTTCGGTTTCTCTCTGGGCGGTCCACTGCCGGGAGGGAAGACTTTGGTTTTCGGCAACTACGAGGGCCGTCGAACGGCTCGCGAGATACCTCGCAACCGAACCGTGCCGACGCCAGAGACCAAGGCGGGCCTGTTCCGCTGGCTGCCGCCGGGCAGTTCGACACCGCAAGAATTCGACATCGCGAAAAACGACCCCCGAGGCCTGGGCATCGATCCAACGGTGGCGGCGCTGCTGGCGCAGCTTCCTGATCCGAACAATTTTGACGTGGGCGACGGGCTCAACACCGGAGGCTTCCGCTTCAACAGTCCGAACGACAGCCACGATAACCAGTTCCTGGTCCGCATCGATCACGATCTCTCGGAAAACCACAGAATCTTCACGCGCTTCAGTTTCGATCGCGCGGCCACCGTGGACCCGGAGCACGATGCCCGCTTTCCCGGCCAGCCGGAAGGACGGGATGTGGGACGCTATTGGGGGCTGGCGCTGGGATCGAACTGGACGCTGGGTCCTCGAACCGTAAACGAAATCCGCGCCGGCTATTCGAGCCCTGAGAGCCTCCTGGACCGGCCGGCACGTGTTGCAGGGCCGATGACCCTGTCCAATTCGTGGACCGACCCGCTCGATCCCGCTTTTTCCGCCATGCGACGTACGCCGGTGGCGGAGGTCACCGACAACCTTACACTCGCGCGCGGCAACCACGTCTTCAAGCTCGGCCTCGACTACCGTCACACATCTCAGAAATACTCCGACGACGCCGGAATATATCCGGACGTAACTTTAAGCCGGGCCAACGGGAACGTTCCCCCGGCTTCAGTCGGCCCGTCGGGAGCCGCGGTCATCTCTGCGGCCCAAAGGGAGCGCTTCGAAAACCTGTACAACGACCTTCTGGGACGCATCGACCAGGTGGCTCTCACGTACAACGGCAACCTGGACGAATTCTTCCCGGCCGGGACAGCCCGGAGCCGAGGTTTTGCATTTCATGAATACGGTCTTTTTCTCCAGGACGACTGGAAGCTTCGGCCCGGCTTGACTCTTAATCTCGGGATTCGCTATGAGTTGTACGGCGCTCCCTCGGAACGCGACGGGACGCAAGGATCGCTTGACAAGGCGGACCTGATCGACAGCGCCGCCCGGATTGCAGATTTCTCGATCAGACGCGGTAAGTGGTACGAGCCGGATCGCAACAATCTCGCCCCGAGGTTCGGCTTTGCGTGGGCTCCGGGCAACAGCACTCGGACTGTCGTGCGCGGAGGGTACGGAATCTACTATGACCGCCTTGTTGGCGCGACCACGAACCTGGTGGACACCTACACGCCCGGCTTCTCGTCAAGCCTGTCGGTTTTTCCGAACGCCGCGGGCGCGGACCTTCGTTTGAGGGACGGGCTTCCCCTGCCGGCGCAGCCGAGCGCGCCGCTCAATACGCCCGCGGCCACCCGCTCCGTCACCGCAGCGCTTTTTATACCGGGGCTGCGCACCGGTTACGTGCAGCAGTATCAACTGACGGTGCAAAGAGAGGTATACCGTAACACGATTCTGGAGGTTGGCGTCGCGGGATCGCGAGGGGTGAAGCTGTTCATGAATCGGAATGTCAACCAGCGCCGCGTTGAGGGGGATTTCCTGCAAGCGTTCCAGGAGATACAAGCCTTCCGTGCCCGCGGCGTTCCGGTCTCCGCGACGAATACTCTGGTCCGGCTGTTCGGCTCCGTGAACGCGGCCGTCAGCGCCATAGGCGGAACCACGTTCGACCAGGGGCTTCTGGGCGTCGCCGCCGACGTCGTCGACCGCAACTACTTCAGCCGGTACGCAGGCGCCGGGGTCTCAGACTTCTACATCCGAAATTTCCCGCAGTTTGACCAGCTGATCGTGGGGACGAACGACGGCCGCTCTTATTACGATTCACTTCAGATCACTGTGCGGCACCATTCGGGCCCGCTGCGGCTCTCTGCGAATTACACCCGGAGCAAGGTCCTCGACAACATTTCCGTGGACGGCGGCTCATTCACAAGCCCCATCGACAACTTCAACCTCCATCTCAATAAGGGGCTGGGCGACCTCGACCGGCCACATGTGTTCAACTCGGCACTCCTCTACCCCCTTCCCATCGGGAAGAGCCGCCGCTTCGGCGACGATCTCCCCAAATGGGTCAATGCAATCGTCGGTGGCTGGGATCTGGGTATGCTCACGATCTGGGAGAGCGGGGCGCGTTTTTCAGCAAGCTCCGGCCGCCAGACGGCAGGAGCCGCCGTCGATACATGGGCCGACTATTCCGGAAGCCGCTCCATTGGGGCTGTGGAGCGGCGCAGCGACGGCGTCTTCTGGTTCACGGAGGATCAGGTCCGCCAGTTCTCGGTTCCCGCCCCGGGCGCAATCGGATCGTCGGGGCGGAACCCCTTCGTCGGGCCACATTATTTCAACATCGACACATCGTTGACGCGGAGTTTTGCGGTGCGCGAGAGCCATCGGGTATCACTTCGCGCTGAGATCTACAATGTGCTCAACAACACGAATTTTGCTAATCCTGTCGCGAATCTGGCCAGCCCTGGCACATTCGCAAAGGTGACCGCAACACAAGGCAAGCCGCGCACGTTGCAGTTGGCGCTCCGTTACGACTTTTGACAAGGCCATCGGTCACGTGGCAAGTGGATTCACTTTGAGACGATCCCTGTCGGACCTGCTACAACCCGGAACGGTTCATCCTTTGAGAGTCGGATCTGTCCTTTTCTGCCTGTGCCTGCTCGTAATCTGGCTGTTTCTCCAGGGCTTGTCACTATACGTAGCGGAAACGAAGGAGTCTGGGAATCCTGATTCAAGGCCCGCGGCGCCCCCTTTAAACTCGGCGCCGTAGCGCGCGCCCGGGCGGCCACGCAGGGCCGCCTCCACGATACCTGGAGTTCTTCACACGTTCTGAGGGGTTACCCAAAGGAGATGCAATAATGCTTGAAACATCGTACTGGATACCCGTATTTTAAGCAGAAAGAGGAGGAGGAGAATCCGCTAATTGCTGCGTCCAGGACGGGTTCTTGGAGGAATTCCGGACGCCTGCTTTAAATGGGAAGGAGTGGAGCCCAAATTGACACCCGGGCTGCCTCATGAAGGTGTGCGCTCGAAACAAAATGAATATCTGCAAGCTGGTGGACCGATACCGAGACGGAGAGTTGGACGAGCGTCAACGGCATCTCTTTGAGTTGCATCTACCGGGATGCTCCAAATGCCGGCTTGCCATCTCAATTCTGAATAATCTGGTTCATTCTTTACATCAGTGCGGGCACGCTTTTTCTCCAGTCGAACCTCAACACATCGCAAGACAGGCCGGCCGGCAAACCAAGTCATGGGATCTCCAGGTGATCTCATGGCTCCGGCCGATCCCAGCATGGACGACGGTCGTCGTGGTGCTGGCAGTCTACTCCGCCCTCGGCCTCTTTTCGCCGGCTCAGCCGAAGGTCCCGGCCGGCGAATATGAAGTGCTGGCCGGAGAAATGGAATCGAAGGGATTTGGGCAGCAACAACCGCAACTTCAAAACGATGCCGACCTGTTTCGTTGGCTGGAGCAGCAAGGGAGCCAGCGATGAGCAGCCGACTTCGCGCTCTCTCGGTTTTGATCGCGGTGTTTTTGACTGGAATGGTTATAGGGAGCGGAAGCCTGCACCTGTGGCTGAAAAGTCACCCCGCTTACCGGCCCATCCCGGACAGGATGTTCGCGTACTCTCATCATAGGCTCCCTGAGTTGCTTCAACTTTCCCCGGAGCAAGAGAGACGTTTCCGAGAAATTATGGGTGAATCGCGCCAGAAGTTCGACGCCGCGTGGACTGAGTGCGCTCCGAAATTCGGCACGATTCGAGCCGAAATGCACGCCAAGATCCTCGCCATTCTGGACAACGAACAGAAGAAGAGATTTGAGACCTTTCTAAAGGAAATGGAGACGCTCCGAGGCGCCAGAGCGGGTGACCGCAGAAGGTTCCCCAGAGGGGACGCACCCTTTCCTGCCCAGACTCCTCCATAACACAATCGGGGGAAAATTGGGGGCAGTCACCTTATTTCCCGAAAAGCAGTGCCCATTTGCGTGGGATGAGTGGGAAATAAGGTGACTGTCCCCAATTTTTTGTCTACTGCTTTGAACTAAATCCTCCGGCCTTGCATCCAAACTTTTTTATTCAAAGCCTTCTTTTTCGTAGATCCGAAGCCGGAATGCACGAGCGCGAAGACTCGATACTTGTCGAGCGATCTCTGGAAGGGGATGAGTATGCGTTTGCAGAGCTTGTCAGGCGGTATCAGGCAACAGTCACACGAACGGTGCACCGAGCGCTGGGGAACTCCAATGAGATTGAGGATGCCATCCAGGAGGTGTTTCTTCGCGCGTTTCTCTCGCTGCGGAGATTCAAGCTAACCCATCCTTTTGGTCCCTGGATCTTGCGGATCGCGACTAACTACTGCATCGACCAACTGCGCCGCAGGAAGTTGCGCGTGTCCAAGTCATGGAGCGACCTGACCCATCAGCAAGAAGAGCGTTTGATGCACAACCTAACCAGGAACGGCGATTTTGAATCCGTCTTCCTGAAAGAGCCGGAGCGGTACGAGAAAATAGCGCAGGCCCTGGTCGATGATCTCAAGCCGAAATACAAGATCGCGTTCGTCCTCCGGGAGGTGGAGAAGATGCCCTATAACGAAGTGGCCCGAATCTTACAGGTCAGCGAATTGACGGTCCGCGTTCGCGTGTCCCGCGCGCGCGCCGAGATACGCCGCAAGTTCCACGACTACCTCGAAAAGCAGATCCACTGAATCTGACTGTGAGGTTCGGAGTTCAGGCTTTTAGCCTGAAGGCTGAACTCCAAACCCGAACCCTGGGCGGACCTCCGAAGCAGGCATGGAGTACAGGCTTTAGCCTGCTCAGACGCAATGCAGCCTGAAGGCTGAACTCCAAACCTGCTAACTCTTGGTTGTAGTGCTCCACTCATCATCTGTCATTACTTCAAGAAATTACCGGCTCTACGGACCTTGCTGACCCGCGCCGAGGGAGGAGGAGCAATTAAGCGCTAACCGGACGGTCGCGGTTTCGCCTATACTAGATGGCCGCGGGAGGAGCAGGCATGGAAGATTGGAATTCTAAAAACCCCGACAGCGAGCGACCCGATACCTCGACGGACCTGGTTGAAAGGCTTTCACAGAAAGTGGTCGGGCAGCCCTCGGCCTTGAAGTACATCGTCCCATACGTGCAAATGTATCAGGCGGGGCTTGCTCCGGAAGGCAGGCCTGTAGGAATTTTCCTGCTCCTGGGGCCGACTGGAACGGGAAAGACGAAAACGGTCGAAGCTCTCGCCGAGATTCTGCACGGCAGCGAAAAGAACATCGTCAAGATTGACTGTGGAGAGTTCCAGATGGAGCACGAAGTGGCAAAACTGCTCGGCGCTCCTCCTGGATATCTGGGGCACAAGGAGACGGATACTTTACTGTCGGAGGCGAGACTGGATGCGGTCACGAGCGAAAAATGCGATATCTCGGTGGTGCTTTTCGACGAGATAGAAAAAGCGGCGCCTTCGGTCACGCGCATGCTTCTGGGCATTCTGGATAAGGGCATTCTGCGCCTGGGAGACAACACTGAGGTCCACTTCGACAAGAGCCTGATTTTTTTCACCAGCAATCTAGGCGCCCGCCAAATGTTGAAGGAGATCCATCCGGACTTCGGATTTACAAGCCCGGTTCCTCCTAAGATGACGGAGTTGGTCGGCAAGCTGGAAAACATCGCGCTGGCGGCCGTGCGTAAGATGTATTCCCCCGAATTTGTCAACCGGATCGACGTGGTCATCACCTACCAGCCGCTGGACGAAGAGTCCTTCTCAGCTATTCTGGACCAGCAGATCGAAGACCTGCAGAAGCATGTGAACACTCGGTTGGGAAACCGGTGCTTCACCGTCGATGTAACCAACGAGAGCCGCCAGTTTCTCCGGGAGAAGGGCACCAGCACGGAATACGGAGCGCGCGAGCTGAAACGCACGATCCATCGGTACCTGACCCAGCCTCTGGCCACCCTGGTCGTCCAAGGGAAGATCGAGCCGGGAGGGTGTGTCCAGGTGGATCTCCAAGAAGACCGGCAGAGCCTGAAGCTGCGCGTGGTCGAAGGCGAGCGAACCGTACCTCCGTCTCATCCAACGATCTTGATTGTCGACGACAACTCGGATCTCCTCGGACTTCTGTCCGAGCAACTGAGAGTCAATACGGGATGGAGAATCCTGGTGGCGGAGTCGGTGCAGCAGGCGGAGGCCCTCGCATCGAAAGAGCTGCCGTCGCTGGCGCTTCTCGACTTCATGCTTCCGGACGGAAATGGAGTCGAACTGGCAGTCCGGTTAAAGATTCGATCCCCCGGAATGCAGGTCATCATCATGAGTGGCGCCAACCTCCCCTCGGAGGAGGAAGCGATCTGTCGGGAATATGGCTTTACCCTGATGGGCAAGCCTTTCCTCGCGGACCACCTTCAGAATCTCATCCGTGAACGTCTTGTGCGCACCGCACGCGCTTCGGCTTGAGGTGAGTCCAGCTTCCTCATAAGCATCTGAGTTCTAATTCATGTTAATTCGTGGAATTCGTGGCCAGCCAAACCGCCACGAATTCCACGAAATTTCACGAAACGATCTCCTGAACGGTAGCGCCGAAAAAAAATCGCCTCGCACTTCTGATTGCAACCCGCTTTGCGGGACGTCTTGACAGCGGCCGAACATTTCCATTCGCACCAAGGCGGCAGCAAGCTCTGAACCTTACACGCATCTCGTCAATGCCTGCGCCGCGCTGTTGGGCGACAAAGTGGTCCTCCCACCCCTCCGGGGCGGAAGAGCACCTGGAACTGCGGGTCGGTCTCCGCCCCAAAGGTGCCGGGGCACATGTCTGATCGACGAGATGCGTGTAAGGTCCAGAGCAAGCTGCCGCCCTCCAAAAGGCGACGAGGAGTGTAGTTTTTGGTTCGGAGTTCAGGCTTTAGCCTGCTCGGGCGCTGTGCAGCCTGAAGGCTCAACTCCAAACCTCGCGGCCTCTACTCTTGGTTGCGGCTTCGCTGCTCCGTGGTATATTCGTCGGCCAGCATGCACCTGTACCAGGGAGCCTAAAATGCAAATCCTTGTTAAGAGCACAATTCTCCAAAGAATCGCCAGAGTCGCGACTGTTCTGCTGTTGTTGGCCATCCTTCCAGGTTTGGCTCAGCAGCCTCCGGCGCTTGAGTCGCCGGAGGTGTACCCGGACAATCGCGTCACCTTCCGTTTCCGCGCTCCGAACGCCAGGGAGGTCCTTCTCGCGCTTGAGGGGACCCAGCGTCTGGCCATGCAGAAGGACGAACAAGGCGTATGGAGCATCACAACAGCGCCCCTGGAACCGGATCTTTACGGTTACTCGTTTGTGGCCGACGGTGTCAGCCTGATCGACCCCTCCAATCCCGTGATGAAGCCCAACCTGCTCAACACCCAGAGTGTCGTGCACGTGCCCGGACCGGCTTCCCTGCCCTGGGAAATGAACAACGTGCCGCACGGTATGATTCACCGGCACTTCTATAGATCGGGGGTTGTGGGCGATGATCGCGATTACTACGTCTATACCCCGACCGGCTACGATCCGAAAGCGGACAGGCTTTACCCCGTCCTCTACCTCCTGCACGGTTTCAGCGATGATGCGAGCGGATGGACCGCTGTGGGGCGCGCTCATGTCATTCTCGACAATCTGATCGCGCAAGGGAAGGCGAAACCCATGCTCCTCGTCATGCCCCTTGGCTACGGCGCGCCCGAGATAGTCTCCCGCAGCTCCCCGCCCATGCGCGACCCGAAACTCCGGCAACGGAGCTTCGATAGGTTCCGCGATGCCCTGTTCACGGAAGTCATGCCGGAAGTCGAGAAGACCTACCGGGTCTCGAAGGACCGTAACTCCCGGGCCATCGCCGGGCTATCCATGGGCGGCGCTGAATCTCTTCATGTCGGCCTGAACGCCTTGAACCGCTTTGCCTGGATCGGCGCTTTCAGCTCCGGCGGGCTTGGCGAGGACTTCGACGCAGCCTTCCCGGCGCTCGACTCGAAAGCGAACGGGCAACTACGCCTGCTCTGGATCGCTTGCGGGACGGAGGACCGTCTCATCGACGGGAGCCGGAAGTTCCGCGTCTGGCTCAAATCCAAGGAGATCCGTCACACCGGGATTGAAACTCCGGGCGCCCATACGTGGATGGTCTGGCGCCGCAACCTCGCTGCTTTCGCGTCGCTGCTGTTCCAGGAGAAAACATCTTGAGGCAGTGCAGGTTTGGAGTTCAGCCTTCAGGCTGCTCTGAGCGGGGGCAGGCTAAAGCCTGAACTCCAAGCGGGCCGTGCGCAGGTATGGAGTTCAGGCTTCAGGCTGCACTGACACGGGCAGGCTGAAGCCTGAACTCCATACGGGCGTCACGGGCGAGACGCCCGTGCCACGATGGCTTTAGCCTGCAGCCTGAAGGTTGAACTCCAAATCTGAGGGATTACACTGCACGCGCAATTACCGCTTGATGTCGTATCGGAAGGTCTGAAATACTTACGCCATTACTACTGAAGACTGACTTGCCAGGGAGGCTTCCATGAAGGCTGCGCGTCTAGTCATTTTCGTGGCAGCGATTCTGCCGCTGATGCCTTTATCCGGTTTAGTGAGTGTCGCTGCTCCGCCTGAGACGCGGCTGATGCGATATCCCGACATCCGTCACGACCAGGTCGTGTTCGTTTACGCGGAAGATTTGTGGATTGCCTCCACGAGCGGCGGCCAGGCCCGCCGCCTGACCGCCCATCCCGGTGACGAGCTGGTCCCCAAGTTCTCGCCCGACGGCAAATGGATCGCCTTCACAGGGCAGTACGACGGCAATAACGACGTTTTCGTTGTGCCGACCGCGGGCGGTGAACCGAAACGGCTCACGTATCACCCGAGCGACGACATGGTGCTCGGGTGGTCGCCCGATGGCCGCATCCTGTTCCGCTCGAACCGCTCGAGCGACCTGCCGGACTACGCGCGGCTTTTCCTGATTTCGCCGGACGGCGGCGTGCCGGAGATGCTCAGCGTTCCGCGCGCCTCTCTGGTCAGCTTCTCCCCGGACGGCCAGCGCATCGCGTACAACTTCACCTCGCAGGAATTCCGCACGTGGAAGCGCTACCGGGGCGGCTGGAAGAGTCCGATCGCGATCTTCGACCTGAAGCGCCACAGCTACGAGACCCTGCCTACAACCGAAGCCATGGACATGTTCCCCATGTGGCACGGCAATTCAGTCTACTTCATCTCCGACCGCGACGGGGTCATGAACCTCTATCGTTGCGACCTCGCGACGAAGAGGGTCACCAAGCTCACGAACTACATCGAGTACGACGTCAAGTGGCCGAGCCTCGGGCCGGACGCGATCGTCTACGAAAACGGCGGACTGCTCTATTCGTACGACCTCAACAAGAACGAGCCGCGCAAGATCCCGATCTATGTCGCAAGCGACGAGGCCACGGCGCGGCCGGAGTTCCGCCACGTGGGAAGCCGCGTCAACTGGTGGACCATCTCGCCGACCGGCGCCCGGGCGCTGTTCGACGCGCGCGGAGACGTGTTCACTGTCCCCGCCGAGCATGGCAGTCCGCGCAACTTGACCAACAGCCCGGGCGTTCATGAGGTGGCCCCCGCGTGGTCGCCCGACGGTAAATGGATCGCATACTTCTCGGACCGCACCGGCGAATACGAGCTCTGCCTTCAGCCCCAGAAAGGCGGGGACGAGGTTCGCGTCACCACCGACGGCGATACGACGCGCTATCGTTATCTGCCCGTCTGGTCGCCCGATTCGAAGAAGATCGCGTATTCCGACAAGAAACTGCGCCTGTGGTACGTCGACATCGAGAAGAAGGAGCCGGTGCTCGTCGATACCGCCGAATTCAACACCCGGCTCTCCGCATCCTGGTCGCCCGACAGCCGCTGGTTGGCTTACGCGAAGCCGACGAACGGGACCGGCAAGGACGCGATCTACCTGTATTCCGTGGAACAGAAGAAGGTCAACCGCGTGAGCGAGGACCTCTACGACGATGGCAATCCCGTGTTCGATCCCGGCGGCAAGTATCTCTACTTCCTCTCGAACCGCTTCTTCTATCCGAGCGGCAGCGCCTTCGATCAGCGCTTTAACTACAACTACACAACCGGAATCTTCGCGCTCACGCTGAAGGCCGACGAACCGTCTCCGTTCGGTCCGCAGAGCGACGAGGAGAAGGAACCCGGCGAGAAGAAGGCCGATGCGGACAAGAAGCCGGACGCCGACAAGAAGACAGGGGACGACAAGCAGCCTGAGGGGGCGAGCGCCAAGGAAGGCGAGAAGAAGGAAGGCGAGAAGAAGGAGGAGATCAAGCCGATCCAGATCGATCTCGAGGGGCTCGGACGCCGCGTCTCACAACTGCCCGTTCCGGCCGGAATGTACCGCCAGCTTGACGTCCGTAAAGACAAGGTCTTTTACATCTCGGTTCCCATGGAGGCGTCGCTGATGGGGCGCCCCGGCCCGTCGCAACCCATGGGCGCGCTGCACCTGTACGACACGAAGAAGCGCGAAGACAAGGTGCTGCTCCAAGGGATCGGCGGCTACGGGCTCGACAAGGAAGGCGGCAAGCTGATCTACAGGTCGGGAGAGACAATCGGCATCATCGAGCCCACACCGGGCAAGAAAGTGGGAGACGGCAAGCTGGACACGGCCTCCATGCAGGTTCTGTCCGATCCGAAGGAGGAGTGGAAAGAGATCCTGCGCGAGGCGTGGCGGCTGGAGCGCGACTTCTACTGGGACCCCGAAATGGGCGGCGCCGACTGGGCCGCGATCGGAAAGCGCTATGAGGCGCTGCTTCCCTGGGTGGCCCACCGCAGCGACCTGAACTACATCATCGGCGAGATGATCGCCGAGCTGAACACTTCGCACACCTACGTGGGCGGCGGCGACGTCCCCGACCGCAAGCGTGTCGGCGTCGGCATGCTCGGCGTGGACTTCGAGCCGGACGGCGGGTTCTACCGCATCAAGAAGATCTACGCGGGCGAAAACTGGGAAGACGACTGGCGCTCGCCGCTCACCGAGCCGGGTCTCAAAGTGAAGGAAGGCAATTACCTCATTGCCGTGGAAGGCCAGCTCGCGCGCGCCGATCGTGAAGCCTACGCTTACTTCCAGGGCCTGGCGCAAAGAGTCGTAACGCTGAAGATCAACGATAAGCCCGGGGAGCAGGGCGCCTGGGAGATCGGCGTCAAGACCATCGGCAGCGAAGCGAACCTTCGCTACTTGAACTGGATCGAGAACAACCGGCGCAAGGTCGCGGAAGCCACGGGCGGCCGCGTCGGCTACATGCACGTGCCCGATACTTCCGTGGGCGGCGTCATGATGTTCGACAAGTATTTTGCCGCCCAGCAGGGGAAGGACGGGCTCATCATCGACGAGCGCTTCAATCATGGCGGCTGGTCGCCCGACTTCTACACCGAGAAGCTTGGGCGTCGCCTGCTCCTGGCCCTTTCTCCGCGCGAGGGCAAGGAGTTTGTGCCGCAACAGGCGTTCTTCGGACCGAAGATCATGATCGTGAACGAGCAGGCGGGTTCCGGCGGCGATCTCTTCCCTTACTACTTCAAGAAAGAGAAGATCGGCCCACTGGTCGGCACGCGCACTTGGGGCGGGCTGATCGGCATGGGCGGCTTCCCGCCAACGCTCGACGGCGGCATGGTCACGGCGCCGGGCTGGGCATGGTGGGAACCAAACGACAAGGGCAGTGGCGAATGGGTCGTGGAGAACCACGGCGTTGATCCCGATTACAAGGTCGAGCAGCGTCCCGACCTTGTGCTGCAGGGTCACGATCCGCAGCTCGAGAAGGCGATCGAGTTGGCCGCGGATGGTCTGAAGAAGATGCCGGCGCCGCTGCATCGGCCGCCGTACCCGGTCAAGGCAATGCGCGCAGCCGCGCCCGAGAAAGTGAAGGCGGTGGCGGCTGCCGACAAGTAGGGGGGTTCAGCCAACGGCCGAGACCGCCGGTGAGCAAGAAATTCGCACAGCTGGGGATGGCCGTTACGAGCGGTTTCGCCCGTATTTCATTTCGGCAAGGTTATCGCCGGGCGCCGGCGCCCGCTCCCTGCAAGATATCGATATCCTCTCGAACCCCCCTGTCCGTCAGTCTGCGCACGGCCTCGAGCTCGACCTTCGCCTTTTCCGCCTGGCCTTGCGACCGATAGACCTGGGCCAGAAGGTAACGTGCGGCACGGATACTGGGATCGAGCCTGACAGCCGCCTCCAGTCGCCTCAATGCTTCGCCAGAGCGTTTTTGTTCCCATGCCAGTTTGCCGAGATAGAACAACGTAGGCGCATGCTGCGGCCGAATTTTCCGAGCCTGCTCCAGCCATAACAATGCTTCTGCTTCACGCCGCTCTGCCAGCGCTGCGCCCAGCGCGAAAATGACGGCAACGTTGCGTGGGTCCAGCTTGACCTCCTGCCGCCATGCCTCCACGGCTGAGTCGTACTGGCGAAGTTTCCAATGCGCAGCGCCCAAGTAAAACCGTGCGCCCGGAAGGGACGGGTTAAGTTGCAGGGCCCGCCGTAAGGACGCGATCGCTTCATCGCTGCGATTCTCGGCCAGGTGTGCCTGGCCCACCAACAGTTGAATCTCCGGTGAGTCCTGGTTTTGCAAGATCCCTTCGAGGATCCGCTCAGCCTCGGCAGTCCGTTTCAATCGCACGTATGCCGTCGCAAGACCCAGCTGAACGGTGGGGTCTTCCGTGGGAAGCAAGGCCCGGAAATTTCGGGCTGCCTCTTCGTACCGATCCGATTCGAGGAGCGACGTTGCCAGCAGCTGTCGCGCCTGACGGCTCATAGGGTCATGGCGCAAATAGGCGTTGAAGTGATCCACCGCGGCCGATGGTTTTCCGGCCTTGTAGCAGGCGAGGCCCATGTTGAGGTGAATTTGAAGCAGCGACGGGCGGAGCCGCAGCGCGCGCCGGTAAAAGCGAACGGCTTCGTCGTATTTCTGCTGCTGCGCCAGAACTACGCCGAGATTGCTGAGGGCCTCTGGAGAAGCCGGCGTATGCCTCAGGTACTCGCGGTATGCCGCCTCCGCGGCTGCCCAGTCTCCCGACAGCTCGAGGGCCCGTGCTTTTTCAAACAGCGCCTGCGGATCCGAAGCGGTCAGTCCGCGCGCCAGGAACAGCGAAAGTGCGACGAGTCTAAAAGTCAAGCTTAAGCGCAAATTGCATGACCCTTCCATCGCGGGCACTGGTGACCTGACCAAAATTGCCGGCCCCCAGCGTAGAGCTGACACCCCAGAAGTTCGTGTGGTTGAAAGTGTTGAATGTTTCCCAGCGGAACTGGAGATTGAGCTGTTCCTGCAGGCGGAAGTTCTTGAACAGGCCGATGTCCCATTTGTTAATCCCCGGGCCGCGCACCAGGTTTCGCCCGGCGTTGCCAAAACGCCCGGGTGCCGGAGCCTGGAAGGCCGCGGTATTGAACCACTGGGCCGCAGTTTTAGGGCCCGTCATTGCCGTATCGGCGACCCGGTCCGGACGGCTGGCGAGGCCGGTCGTCGGCCCTGTCAAGCCAACATTCAAGGGGTTGCCGCTCTGAAATGCGGTGATGCCGCTCATCTCCCAGCCGCCGAGGGCGCGCTCGAACGCGTTCGATGGGCTGCGCCAGAACGGCAGCTCATAAATGTAGTTGAAAACCGCGGCGTGCGTCCGATCAAACCCCGCCAGGGCGCGTTCGGCCTCAAGGTCCCGCGGGTCTTGGGGCTGGGCGCCGAAGCTGTCGGCGTCCGTGATGACCTTCGAAAGCGTGTAGACCGCCTGAAAACGCAGGCCGTTTCTGTAAGCGCGATTGAAATCGACCTGCAGGGAATGATAGGTCGAAGAGGCTGTGTTTTCTCTTTGCGTGATCGCGGACCAACCCTGGAAGGGTGCCAGCTGCTCGAGAGCGATCTGCCTTGTGTTCAGGCGCGGATCAAAATCCAGGCCATCGCCCGGAAGCGGGTAGTTCAATTGCCGCCCGCGGTCCAAGTGCGTGCCCCGGCTCCCCACGTAGCTGGCGGCGACAGCCGTGTTGGTTGCGATCTGGTGCTGCACGCCGAAGCTGTAGGTCTGCACCATCGGCACGGAGTAGATCGGGTCGATGGTAACGACGTTCTTAGGGCGATCGGCGCCGATGCTGCCGCGGCTTGGATCGTCAAGCGGCGGGTTGAAGACACTGATGATATTCGCGAAGGGCGGATTCCCGACCAGGCCGTAAATGTCGTTACCTTCCACCCTGTAATAGCCGATGCCGTAACCACCCCGCAGCACAGTCCGAGCTTTGCCGGTCAGATCGTAAGCGAAACCGAAACGGGGCCCGAACTTCCAGGGGTGATTCTCCGTCAGGCCTCTCGGCAACCCGTCCTTGACGCCGGCGATCCCATTCAACAGGTCACCGGAACCCTTTGCGAGCGTAATGTCGGGAAGAACGGTCGGCGCGCGCCGCGGGTCGTAACGGTCGGCCCGGAAAATCGTCAAGCTGTCGTCCTTCTCGTAAACATGCGGGATATAGAAGTAGCGGAGGCCAAGATTCAGAGTCAGGCGCGCGCTTGCCTTCCAGTCGTCCTGAAGGAAAAGCTCCACCTGGTGATAGTCGTAGCGCGGCTCCCGATAGACGTCCAGTTCGCCATAGCTAGACGCCTGTCCCAGAAGAAAGTCGGCATGCGGGTGGTTCGTGAAGCTTCCGCTGAAACTGAACGCCCCCTGAACGGAAGGACTTGTCTGGGACTGAACCGGCGTGCGAGAAAATTGATACTCACCGCCGAACTTGAGGGCGTGCCGCCCGGACGTTCGCGTGGTGATGTTGTTGACGGTGGTAATGTCGTGCTTGGCCCACCAGGGATAGTAGCTGGAGTCGATTCCTCCCCAGCCTTCTGAGAAACTCAGATTCGGGATTTTCTCCGGCCTGCCCTGCGGCAGCGGGAAGATCTTCTTGATACTCAGCCCTTGGGGCGGAGTGAAATTGCCCCTCAAGTTGACGGCGTTCTTTTCCCTTGCCCCATAGTTGTTGGCGTAATTGAAAGAGAATTCCGTCAGGACCGAAGGGTTAACGATCTTCGTGAACTTCCCGACGATGTTTTTGGCCGGGACGTCCAGAGTGCTGGAAATGGTCGGAAAAGCCTGCCCTCCCCAGAGCGTAGTCGGCTGGCCCTGGAACCAGGACTCATTGATGAAACGAAACATGACCTTCGTCTTCTCGGTGAAGTCATGATCTACGCGTATGAGCTCCTGGCGCCAGTCTTCCGGAACCGAGAAGTTCTGCAGGAAGTTGAAAAAGCCGGTGGTGTTAGGGAGAGGGAAAACGTGATCCAGCAGAAGCCTCGCATTTTGGTCGATCCGGCTGGCTGGAATCCGGTTGTCCGGGAACGCTTGTCCCGTCGCCGGGTCGAGGACGGATTGCCCAATCCGGTCCGCCTCGGCCGAGAAATCGCCGTTCCGCATCGCTTCGGTCGGCGTGGCGGCGCGAATGATCTGGGCCTGGCGGCGCCGGCGCCACTCCTGCGAGAAGAAGAAGAACGTCTTGTTCCGGTCCCTGTTGTAGAACCCGGGAATGATGACGGGCCCGCCGATGCGATAACCAAAATTATTGAGGCGCAGGGGAGGCTTGCTCGCAGCAAAGAAGTTTCGTGCGTCGAACGTATCGTTGCGGACATACTCGTACGCCGCGCCGTGAAAATCGCGGGTCCCACTACGCGTCACTACCAGCATGTTGGCGCCACCGGCAGTGCCATATTCCGCACTGTAGTTGCTGCTCAGAATCTTCACTTCGGAAATAGTCTCCATGCCGGGATAGGTCATTTGTGTGGACTGGTTGCCCATGTCGGTGTTCTGCACGCCGTCGAGCATCAGACCGGAGTACTTCTCCCGCTGTCCATTGATCGCAAACCCTTTTCCGCCCGTGAGGCCGATTCCCTGCTCGTCGGCGGCCGTGCGTGACGCGCCCGGGATGAGCTGCTGCACCGAGAGAAAGTTGCGGTTATTGATGGAGAGTTCCGTGATTTGTTGCGTTGTGACCAGATAGCTCAAGTCGCCGGTTTCCGTTTTCACCAGCGGAGCTTCCGCGGTGACCGAAATCGTCTCGGTCATCTGGCCGAGCTCGAGGCGAAAATCAACGGCCAGCCGATCCGCCACGTTCAGTTGCAGGCCCGCCCGCACGGCTTTCTTGAAGCCTTGCGCGGTTACGTCAACCTGATACATCCCAACCGGGAGCGCCTCGACCAGGAAACGCCCGTTGGCCTCCGTCGTGGCCGTGCGCTCGGAGCCGGTGCCGAGGTTCCTGATGACGACGGCAGCATTCGGGACAACCGCGCCGGACGTGTCGACGACCGTCCCGGTGATCGCGCCCGTGATTTGCGCTGTGAGTGTCGCTGTCGTTACCAGCAGGAGGAACAATGTGTAAGTTGCTATGCGAACAGACATGTCTCCCCCTTTCGGATAAGATAAGCGGAAAATGCTAGGGAGTCCTTTCTACAACTGCGTCGAATGAACGTCAAGTGTTCGCTGGGCGATGTGCTCTTCTCAAACCATCACGAGTACCGACGAGTTGCGGGAAGCCAGGATCGAGAAGAATTCAAGCACTTTAATTCACCACGGAGTGCCCTTTGATTGCGGATTGGCGATTGCGGATTTCGGATTTGGGACTAATGAACACGTTCTTTATCAAGACAATCCGAAATCCGCAATCCAACGGGGTCTCCGTGGTGAAGCTCGGCGTGCCCGGATCTTCCCGCTCGGATCCGACAGCGGCATCGTATCCACGGCTCCCGCGCGTCACCTCGACTGTTGTTCTCCCAACCGTCTTGAGCTATTTTTTAGTCTAATCTGTCAAACAAAAGGAGGGGATGGCGGGGTGTAGGCCCATTTTTTGACCCGGCTTCCTGCACTCGACCAATTTTCACCAAGGAGACCACCATGGCAAAAACGTGGATTGCATTCCTGGCAAGTATGTTGTTGTGCGCCCTGCTGGTTGCGGCTCAGACGCCGGAGGGCGCCCCCATTCAGAAACCAGAGGCGGCGAACGCTCAGAAACCGGATGCAGACACCAAAAAGGCCGAGCCGTCCAAAGATAAGCCCTTTGCTGAAATCGTCAAAGACGCGCAGGTAATTAAAGGGCTGTTTACCCTCTACCGGACCGAAGAAAAGGTCTTCCTGGAAATCCTGCCGGAGCAGCTTAACAGGATTTACCTGGTTTCGTTGACCATGGACTCAGGACTGGGCGAGCGCGGCTTCTATGCGGCAGCGATGGCGGGGGAGGCGCCCGTCAGTTTTCACCAGCAGGGCAAAAACATCCAACTGATCTTCAAGAACATGCGCTTTGTGGCTCGGGAAGGGACTCCGATGCAGCGCGCTGTCGCGCGTTCCTTCAGCGATTCCATCCTGGGCAGCACGAAAATAGAGAGCCTGCCCCATCCGGAACGCAAAAGCGTCCTCATCGACCTGGGCGCTCTGCTTCTGACGGACGTGCCCATGCTCAGTTACGACCTGGAGGCCACATTCCGCATCGCCTACCGCTTTGATCCCAAAAACAGCGCCTTCGGTACTCTGAAGGCGTTCCCTCAAAACATGGAGGTCGAGACACTGGCGCACTACGCCGCCGAGCGGCCACCCTTGCCGCCGATTCCGGCTCCCGGCTCCACGCCGCCGCCGGCGCCTCCCCCGCCCCGCAATCTGCCCGATGTGCGGAGCATGATCTTTCACTTGCGCTACAGCATCTCGGAGCCGCCGCAGACCGGCTATCGCCCGAGGCTGGCCGACGACCGCGTGGGGCATTTCTTCGACCAGGTCGAAGACTACAGCGACGATCTGCGCTACACGACCACCAAGCGATTTATCAGCCGCTGGCATCTGGAAAAGCAAGACCCCTCGGCGGCGCGTTCGCGTCCCAAGAACCCGATTGTTTTCTGGCTGGAGAATACCATCCCGGCAAAGTATCGCGACGCGGTGCGCGATGGAATTCTGATGTGGAACAGGGCGTTCGAACGCATCGGCTTTGTGGATGCCATCGAAGTGAAGCAGCAGCCCGACGATGCCGACTGGGATCCCGCCGATGTTCGCTACAGTACGGTCCGCTGGTTTGCCGGGTATCCCGACCCGGGGTTCGCGCAAGGGCCTTCCCGCACCAATCCGATGACCGGCCAGATCTATGACGCGGACATTCGCTTCTCCGAGTCGATAACCCGCTTTTTCCGCCGTGAAATCAACGAGGAGATCGCTCCGTTGAGCATGCCTTGGGAGTACCAGGCGCCGCGGCCCTTTGTGGCGCCCTGGAGCAGCGGCACGGCCCGATACTTCTGCGATTACGCCGACGGCGCCGTGCGCGACGCCGAGTTTGCCTTTGACCTGCTGGTGACACGGGGGATCGATCCGGAAGGCCCCGATGCTGAAAATTTCATCAAGAACTTCCTCCGCGAAATTGCCGCGCATGAGGTAGGCCACACTCTCGGGTTGCGCCACAACTTCCACGCCAGCACAATCCACACACTCGAGCAGGCGCAGGATCCCCAGATCACATCGCGCGACGGGCTAACCGGTTCCGTGATGGATTACATACCGACCAATATCGCGGCCCGCGGCGCCAAGCAAGGTGAGTACCATCAGTCAACGCTGGGACCGTACGATTACTGGGCGATCGAGTACGCCTACAAAGTCATCGACGGCGCGACGCCCGAAGCCGAAGAGCCTGAGCTGCGCAAGATTGCATCCAGGGCGGCGGACCCCAAACTGGCTTACGCAACTGACGAAGACGCGGGATTTGGTCCCGGTCTTGACATGGACCCCGTGGTGAACCGCTTTGACCTGGGCAGCGATCCGCTGAAGTATTACGCGCACCGCGTTGAACTGGCCAAGGAGATTTGGGCGAACATCGAAAAGAAGCTCGAGAAGCCCGGCGAGGGCTACCAGATCCTCCGGCGCAGTTTCACTTCGGCCCTCGGAGAAGCGGGCTACGCGCTTTTCCTCTCGTCGAAGTACATTGGCGGCGTATATCACAGCCGCGACCACGTGGGCGACCCGGGAAATCGCCTGCCTTTCGAACCGCTGTCCGCCGCCAAGCAGAAAGAGGCCCTGAAGCTGCTGCGCGACAACCTGTTTGCCCCGAGCGCCTTTCAGTTTTCACCGCAACTGCTCAACAAGCTGGCCAACGAGCGTTTCCCTAACTGGTCCAATTTCTCGTCCATGCTGACGCGTGCCGATGTTCCCATCCACCAGATGGTGCTGTCGCTGCAGAGGCAAGTCCTGGATCGCGTCTTCCATCCCGTCGTCCTGAGCCGCATTCAAGACTCGGAAGTGAAAATGCCGGTGGCCGAGACGTTCAGTTTGGGCGTGCTGTTTGGCGGGATTCAGGATTCCGTCTGGGCAGAAATCAAGACCCCGGCCGAGGCGCTCAACATCAACAGCTACCGGCGGTCGCTGCAGCGCGAGCATTTGCGCAAGATGATCGGTATGGTGCTGCGCGATGCCGCGGTGCCGGAGGATGCGCGCACGCTGTCGCGTCAGAGCCTGGTCTCGCTGCGCGGCCAGCTGCAAGGCGCGCTGGCAAAACCGGGCACGAAAATTACGCCGGAAGTTCGGGGCCACTTGGCCGAATCCGTTGCCCGGATTGACGAAGCCCTGAAGGCGAACATGCAGAGAATGTCCTTTTAGTTCCACTAGGTGGCTCATGCTTATCCGGTTGTTTCACCAAGGAACAATTGGTTGTGGCCGCGAGTCGGGCAATCGCAACCACTTGCGCGAAGGTTAAACAACCGGATAAGCATGAGGTGGCTACCAAGTTCACAAAATGGTCAAATTTTTGCGTCATGGCGGGCGCAGGTTCGGAGTTCAGCCTTCAGGCTGCACCGAGCGGGGCGGGCTAAAGCCTGAACTCCAAACGGGCCGTCCGCAGCGAATGGCTGGGCGGTACGAGGCTCACTCGCTAACAGCTTGCAGCCCACAAGCCAGACATACCTCGTCTGCGTTTTCCTACCAGATGGAGTGTATGTGAGTATAGTTCTGCAAACGCTCGTCCTTTGTGATCAGCCGCCCATCGTGATGACGGACCGTTGCCACGTCAGGATCTCCATGGAAAGGCGAGGGGAGCTCGCAGCTTGCGATCAGAATCTCGTTCGTCAATTCGGCAATGTAAAGCCCGCGCATGCCTGTAGCCTGCGCCAGCCACTGACGGAGAGGTCGGTCCAAAACCAGGCGCTTCTTCTGTACCTTCTTTGCAATTTCCCAAATGGAGATAGCTGAAATCCAGACGCCTTCAAGCGGTATGGCAGTTTGAATTTCGGAAAGCGCTCTCTTTGAAAGGCGACGGTCGGCGGTCACCCACCAGACCCATGCGTGGGTGTCAAGAAAGATCGGCATCCCACTTTTCGCCGGTGCTGTAGGGACTGCCACTCTCTTTTAGAATGCTTCCTGCGAGACTCCGTGAGGAAGCAGGGGTCTCCGTGTAGGGCACTACTTTAACAACCGGCCGTCCACGCTTCGTCACCACAATGGGGCTTTTTGTTCGGACGACGGTGTCCATGATCTTAAGGCATTGATCCTTAAACCTGGCGGCGGTAATCGTCTTCACGGCTTGTAATATAGCCATGAGCATGTGGCCATGTCAACAATCCGTTTCCCGCCATTTTCAGACAGCAGGGGTCTGTTCCCGAAAGTTTTT
>WNGD01006208.1_pt1 | contig 26655 bp, 18 predicted proteins | sample 5400671 | NCBI WGS metagenome assembly WNGD01 (sample SAMN13153369, study PRJNA577476) | soil metagenome | isolation source: 40 cm soil or saprolite under grassland replicate 2 | place: USA:California | collected 2016-06-15
TGGATCGGTCGCCGATGACAGTCTCCCAAACCTTTTTGCCGTTCCGCGCGTCGATGGCAATCAGGTGCGCCTGATTCGTCGCCAGAAAGATTTTGTCGTCGTAGATCGTGATGCCCCGCATGGCGGCGCCTGTCGGATTGCCCCCGTAATTGTTCTCCCATTTGAGTTCGCCGGAGCGGGCCTCGAGCGCCTGCAGCGTGTTTCCCATATTGTTCACGTACAGCACACCGTTATGAACGATCGGTGCCGGCCCATTTCCGAGTGCGGCGCCCTCACTCATTGCCCACGCCCACTGGAGCCGTAGATCCTTCACATTGTCGCGAGTGATTTGGTTCAGCGGACTATAGTTCGACGCGTGATAATCGTGGCGGATCATCAGCCAATCGTTTGGATTCGGATCGCGCAGCATCCCGTCTGTGACAGGGGTGTAGTTTTTCAACTCTCCACTGACCGTGATCCCTTTGGGTTGTACTGATGGTCTCCGAGCGGCAGCCTGGGCTGCGGGCGCAGGAGCCTGTGCCATAGGGAGAGAGTTGATCCGCACCTCGACACTCGCGGTGAGCGGCTGTGTTCCTGCAGGCACTCCATTGGATTGGAGAATAAACGCAACAATGCCGGCATATTCATCCGCGCTCACAGCTCCGGGTCCCGCGGGTGGCATCGTGAGCTGGATAAATGACAACAATTCACGCGTCGTGCGTGGCCCCCAGTTTGTGACAAATTGAGTTCCGCGTAAGGGGGGCGCATCGCCCGACCCGCTGATATTCTGCTGATGACATCCCGCGCAGTTCGCCTGATAGGACGCCTGGCCAGCGGCCGCTTGTTGTGCGGTGTACGGGCCGGCCGCGGGCTGTTGAGCCAGGATCATGCCTGACGCAGCGACGACGAACATTGTCAGACCGAAATATTTCTTCACCATGAGTTCTACTCCTATTTCAGCAATCAGCCCCAGACGCGCTACTCCTTGAAATTCACCAGGAAATAGCCAGCCGTCGAGACGTTGCCGTGCGGGCCGGGATTGACAACATAGAGCGCATACGACCCAACGTTCCTCCGTAAGCGTCCAGTGTCGCCGTCAATTTCGTGCTGCTCACAAAGTGAGTCGGCAAATCGGCATTGTCAAAACGAACGACGGCATTTGTGTTGAACTTGGTCCCTTCAATCTGCAGCGTGATGGCTTGCCCGCCTTGGCGTGCAACTCTCGGACTCAGCTTGGTAATCTGCGGAGGCGAACTGAAGTACGAACTGAATGGCTGCGGGATGGGATTGACCCACTTCGGATCGTGAGTCGTATCGATCGCTTCACCATCCTTGATGACCATGCGCACATTCTTCGTCACGCCGATGTCGGCGAGAGGATTCCCTTCAATCACCGTGAAATCGGCCAGCTTTCCAGGCTCGATGCTGCCCAGATCCTTGGCCTGCCCGATCACCTCAGCGGCCCAAAGAGTTGCTCCCTGGATCGCCTTCATTGGAGGAATGCCAAGATCGGTGAGCATCTGCATTTCGTAGTGAAGACCCAGCCCCGGTATGACAGCGCCGAATCCCGTATCGGTTGCGGCGAGCACCTTGCCGCCCGCCTGCCACATTGGCGTATCCCTCGCGGGGCCGCCCTCGAGGCCGTGTCCAGAATTCCTTCACGTCGGCAGGCACGAATCCGAGTCCTGGATCTTTCACCACCTGCGCCGCCGCGCTTGTCCACTCCCGCGAGCGCGGAGTCGAGGCTATCCACGTCAGCACCAATGTCGGATTGACGTACACACCCTGCCGAACCATGTAATCGATCAGTGGTGGGAACTGCTTCGGATCTACCGCCGCTTCCGGGGCGACTTGGGGTGGTTCGACAGGTCCGCTTTGTGGTGCGAAGAGCCTCGGAGGAATCTTCCCTTCCGGGTCAAGTAGTGCTCTCGCCATCGTGTCCATATGTTCCATGTGTTTCATGCCCACCTCCGCAGCCTTCCGAATGTTCTGGGTGTGCCCGAGTACCCTTAGACCTGCGGCGTTTGCTTCCTCGATCACGGCGCGTAGTTGATCGTATGTGATCGAATTGTCGACCTTGATGATATCGACACCGGCCGCCACGAGGCTCCGGACATATGCCCTCGCCTCTTCCACTGTACGTACAGGGGGAGTGAACGTGTTCGCCAAGGGCCTGAGTGTCCCGTAGACGAACGAACCTGACACGAACATCCTGGGTCCCTTGATCTTTCCGCTCTTCACCGCATCACGCTGCGCAAGGATCCAGGCGGTGTCATTGTTAAGGTCTGCAATAGTGGTCACGCCATATGGCAGGAACATCGGCATCTCGTATTCCTGAAAATGAACATGGCCGTCAATCAAGCCTGGAAGGATAGTGCGCCCGCTTAGTTTGATGACAGTGGCATTTGTGGGGTAGGAGACTTGTCCTCTCGTGCCTACCGCCTTGATCCGTGATCCTTCAACGACAACCACGGCGTCAGCAATGGGACCTCTACCTGTACCATCGATGAGCGTCCCTCCTTCCAACACGAGGACTCGTTGTTGAGCCGCCGCTCCGGAAGTTCCCAACAAAACGGCGACGATCAACCCACCGATTCGTGACCACATCGGCTTACCTTTCTTCAGCATCGGAGTTCCCCTTTTTACTTGAGGATCCAGCCCCAGAGAGTTCCGTCTGGAGCTTTCTCGAGACCACTCCTTTTGTTGCTGGGGTAATCGTTAAATTCAGGAATGGCGAGCCACGGACGCCCGTCGCCAGACCGCGATGAATCTTGGCGGCGGTTGCGGCGCTCGGCATGTCCTCGAACGTTCCCGTAATCGTGAGCTTGTTCCCCGACAATGTCGCGGTCGCCGAACCGGATCCCGCTACCGTTGCGCGCATACTGCCGTCCAGCGGTACCGGTGTGATCCGGATTTTGAATTTTTCTTCGCTCTGAGCCGCAGCGATGATCGCCACGCAGAGCAGCGTGACCCAAACTATCGCCGCCCGCTTACATCCAACTTGCAGCTTCATGATCTGAATCGCTCCTTATTTGATTTAGCTGCGACGCGACGTTGGGAGTCAGAAGATCAACTTCAGCGCGAGTTGAATTTGCCGCGAGGATGTCGCCGTCGTTGTGATCTTGCCCACGTTAGGAATCGGCGCCTCCGAAGCACCGGCCGGGTCGGTCAGCGTGCCCACGAAGACGCGCCCGATAGAGGCCGGAATAGAAAAATTCGCGTGATTCAGTAGGTTGAAGATTTCTGCTCGAAATTGAAGTTTGGTGTTCTCCCCGAGAAACGGCACTGCCGTATCTTTGTTCAGTGAAAGATCCCAAGTGTTAAGCCCCGGGGCCCGCAGCATCCCGCGCGACCCATTCCCCAGAAATCCGGTCGGCGCCAGCCGGAACATGAGCGGATTGAACCAACCGTTGGGGTTGCCGGTGATGACCTTGTCCTTGTCAAAGGGAATGAACTGATAGGTGACTGAGCCATTCGAGCAGGGTGGCGCGCCGGGGAAGGCCGAAGCCGTACCGGAACAACGGAAGGTGGCGGTAGCGGTGTCGGTGCCCACATTGGGCCGATCGACGACCCCGGTAGTGCCCTGGCCCGCAAACACCGCATTGTTGGAGCGGCCGACGCTGAGCAGCGGCGTAAACGGAAATCCCGTACGGGCGGTGACAATGTTGCCCACCCACCAGCCGCGCAGGAATTTGGCCGTGAATCGATCCGAGTTGATGTTCGGAATATGGTACAGGAGGTTCAGGTGCCAGTTGTGCCGCAGGTCAAAACAAGAGGGGCCCTTATCTATCCGCGAATTTAAAGGGCTCGTTCCTTCCAGTTCAGCCTGGTCGGTGCAATCGGCAAAATACAATTGACCCTGAGTGGTATCGAGCGATTTGCTCCAGGTGTAGGCGCTCTGGAATTCCAATCCGTGGCTCAATCGCTTCTTCAAAACCATTTGAAGCGAGTTGTACCAGGAGTCCCCCAAAGTCTTTACGAGGATGACGCTGGCATAGCCGGGATTGATTCTGTGATAGGCCGGATTCGGCACGCTTGTAACAGATGCCGCACAAGGCACCGCCGAAGCGACTCCGCTGCAAAGATAAGGGAACCAGCCGGAAGAACCATTAACGATATCGGTAGGGGGAATGGGGTTACCTTCCCGCACCTGCCAGAGATGGATGCCTCGGAATCCCACATAAGAGACGGCCAGCCCTACACCCAGAGGCATCTGTTGCTCCACGGTGAGGTTGTACTGGAGCGAGCGCGGCTGATCGAGGTCATACGCCATCGTTTGCAAGCGATTCGGGCAATCGGCCGGAGGCAGATCCCTGGCGCAAACGCTGGTGATGGGGATATCGGGGAACTGCAACGGGACCGGCAACAGTTGGTGCTGCAGGTTGCTGCTGACGATGTTCTGCCGCGAGTAAGGCACCATGCCGGATACGATCTGCAGAAGGGCCGATCCGAAATTCGCCAGGTCTTGATACACGCCGAACCCCGACCGAATTGCTGTTTTGCCGTTGCCCCGGACATCCCAGGCAAATCCGACACGCGGACTGAAATTTTTCAAGCTCGGGTTGCGCATCACGGGGCCGTAGGTCCAGTTCTGTGTGGGATCGGCGAAGTTGAGGAAGCGACTCTCCTGATGGTGTCGCTCTCGAGGCACAGTCTGAAACTCATAGCGGAAGCCCAGGTTCAATGTCAGCCGGGAGGTCGCCCGCACGTCATCCTGCGCATAGAAGCCCCAGGTTTTGTATGACCAGAAGCGATGCTGGATGGTGCTGGGCGTTCCCGCAGCATAGTTGTCATAGACGCCCTGCATAAAACTCGCGATATCGTTGAAGGTCACCGTGCCCGTCAGCAGTTTAGCCGTTCCCTGAGTGGTCATATTGTAGCGGTTGACCAGCATACCCAACTTCAGTGCGTGGCGGTCTTTCGTGTAGTACAGGTCATCGCCTAAGGTGTAAACGGTCTGGATCTGGGATTGCGGGATCATCGGCCCCTGGAAACCGGTGAACCCGCCGGAAATGTTGATTTGCCCTACAGGTTGGCCGGACGTCAGGGAGTACGGTGGACCAACCAGGTTCGTGTTGGAAACACCCTGGTTGCCGAGATTGGTGCGGGTGAAGGAGAGTCGCGCTGTATTGAGTAATGCCGTAGAGAAGACGTGTCCTTCCGACAGGGTCCCAGAGTGGTTTCGGCTTGCGCCCAACGTGCGAATCCCCGGAAACGCCGCGCCCGAGGCGAGCGCCCGAATGTTGTTAGTGGCATTATTCAACTCGCCATCGTCAACGGTGTAGCGCCCAAAGAAGGTGTCCGCTGCTGAAAAATTCTGGTCCACGCGAATCTGTCCGTAATCCTCCCGCTGCGTACTGGAAGATGGAAAGGTGAACTGGTTGCCGGGCAGGTTCGGCAGAGGGTAGAAATCGAGAAAGGGCTGAATGACCTGAGGCACAACACTCGAGCTGGTCAACGTGGGAGCGCAGGCGGCGGGATTCGCCAGCGTCGTGTTGTTGGTCCCCCGGTTCATCAGTTGATGACAGGCTGCCGGCAGCACACTATCCAGGATCGTTACGCCGAGATTTTGCCGCAGCCCTTCGTAAACTCCATAGAAGAAGGTTTTGTCTTTCTTGATGGGCCCGCCAAAGGAGCCACCAAAATTATTCCTTTGGAATAGAGGCAAGCGTCTGCCTCCCGAGGGGGTCCGGTAATCAAAGTAGTTCCGGGCATCCAGGGCGCTATTGCGTATGTACTCGAATACATCACCGTGCCAGAGGTTTGTTCCATTCTTGCTCACCATCACTGTCTGGCTGCCCATCGCCATTCCGTACTCGGCGCTGAAAGCGCTGGTGACGACTTTGTATTCGCGGATGCCATCCACTCCCAACGTGGTTCCAGCCTCCGAGGCAGCAGCGGCGCCGCCAGCGTTGACCATCGGAGCTCCGTCGAGCGTGAAATTGTTCGACCGTACCGGGGCGCCGTTGGCGCTGAACCACGCTCCGGTGGCACTAGCGGTGCCGCCCGTAGTCGCGAGTGTTTGCGGAGAAACACCCGGTTGGAGCATCGTCAGGTCCACGTAGTTTCTTCCGTTGAGCGGAAGGTCCGACATGCTTTGCTCGTTCACCACGCTGCCCAGCGCGCTGCTGGTGGTATTGACCAGCGGCGCTTCCCCGCTGACCACGACTTCCTCCTGGGGCACGGCCCCCACTTCGAGCGTGGGATTTACGACGAGTTCCTGCGCTACCTCGAGAACCAGGCCGCGCTGCGCCTGGGCCCGGAACCCGGCGAGTTCAACTCTCACCGTGTAACGGCCAACTGGCAGCGCAGGCGCCCGAAACGCGCCGTTCTCGCCTGTGATCACTGTGCGCGTCAGGCTTGTCTCCTCATTCAGGATGGTGATGCTTGCACCGGGCACAACTGCGCCTGAGGAGTCTTTCACCACGCCGAGAATCGTGCCCGTGTTCTGCTGCGCGGTAGCCGTAACGGCGACTGTCAGCAAAAGAGTTGCAGCGGCGGCGATCAGTCCCGTCAATGCGCCCGAACGTTTCACTGTCTTGCTTTCCATAAATCCCCCATTTGTGTTCTAGCCATCCGCCGCTCGCACTCCTAATTTAGTGGGCAGACCGGATGCTGGAACGAACGGCATTCGATTTCAAACTTTCGCAGGTCGCGGCATATGCCCCCGCCGTGTTCAACAGAATTGGCAGCAGAGCGAGACCCAGCGTCCGGATTCTCATGGAGTCACTCCTGATTGTGAAAGGATTCAGTGGCGTATGATCTCTCGTTCAAGAAGCCGGGGCAAGGACACAATTGTAAGAGTTTGTAGCTATTCATCCCGGCACATTGACACGACTGGTCGCACTGGGTCACCATGCATTCCGGATTTCGGATCTAAGATGCAGGACTCGTCCAATTTCAAAATGTCTTCCCCATTTGCTGAGCCAAACATGTTGATGCTTTGCGCAGAACGGAGGCACACGTGATGAACCGTGTCCGTAGGCTTCTGGTCCTACTCGGCATCGTCCTGCTCGCAACCGCCGCCGCGTTGACGTCGCGGGTAGCTCCGGCGGCGCTGGCCCAGGCCGCATCGAACCACAACGCGACCCGGGCGGACTTCGATCGGCTGATGAAAGAGCTCTCCAACTGGGGGCGGTGGGGCAAAGACGATCAGATGGGGGCCGTGAACCTCATCACACCCGCCAAACGCAAGTCAGCGCTGGCCTCAGTGAAAGAAGGCTTCTCGGTGTCGATGGCGCGCAAAGCAGAAACCGAGCCGGCGCTCGACAACCCGCGGCCGATCACACCTGTCATGGGTGGCGCGGGTCGTGGGGCAAATCCCGCAGCCACGCCTTCGGATATCAGCGGCGCGTCCGATACACTGACCGTCTCCTACCACGGCTTCGTGCACACGCACATGGACACGTTCTGCCATCGCGCCTACAAGGGGCTCATGTACAACGGCATGCCGATGACCTCGGTCACCGAAAAAGCGTGCACCACGGGCTCAATCTACGCCTGGAAGGACGGCATCATCACGCATGCTGTGCTAATGGACATTCCGCGTCTCAAGGGCGTCGATTATCTCGAGCCGGGCACGCGCATCTACTCCGAAGACCTCGACGCGGACGAAGATCTCAGCAGACCTGAACATATAAGCGCTCATAGTTCTTCTCCGTCTTGAACAAGTCTTCGGTAAGCCTCTACGCAGATTTGGTGAGCGGCCGAACATATGCGATCTCAGATCCTGCTAAGCGTAATGGCCCTCCAGCCGAGCGGAGTCTCTTGACGCCATTCATGACCCCCTCAAGTTCGGCGAGGCTAGCCTACTGCTCGAACTTCGTCATTTAACCATCGGTTTTGACGTGGCTGACCACGGCACGTGATTGAAGTGCTGAGCCACTTTTTTGAAATCCGCTGCAGTGCGATCCATCTTCTTGAGCGCCACTGCAGCCTGCGATCTGGTCCATATTCTTAAAGGATGTCAATTACCAGATGGTCTCAACGAGACCGGAATCGACGATGGCTTCGTCCTTCGTAATGAGTGGCATCCCCAGGCGGAGCGCGGTGCCGACAATCAAGCAGTCTGCAGGATCACGAAAGGGAAGATATCGCGCCTCATTGACGTCCTGCCATTCGAGAGGCGCAATCGCGTAGCCAGGGCCTTCGTTCAGATGCCGACACCAGGAGTCGAACCGATCGCGATGTGAAAGCAAACCCGGAGGTCTCACGATTTCCCATAACACGATGGTGGGAACATAAATCAGAGCTTTACCTTCATCAGCATCGCGAAAGACACGTCGAGAACGGCGCCCGAGCTTTGACGTCTTACGTTGGCTGTAATGTACGAAGGCGTGGGTATCGGTGACGTACATCTAAGACTCATTGATCTCTTCCAGCAGACGTTCTCTTCTCGCGTCGAGCGCCACCGCGAACTGCTTTCTTCCTTCCGCGATAAACTTGTCAAAATCGACCCCTTTTCGAAGCTTTATCGAGCCGGCAAGTTTGAAGGGTTTGATCCTGACTGATTTCAACTTATACTCTTCAGCATTCACGACGACTGCGACCACTTTGCCATGCCGCAGAATCTTGACCGGCGGCCCCGACTTCTCGACCTGATCGACAATACTGCTAAGCCTTCGCCTCGCCTCACTGAAGGAGACTTCTTTGATCGACATGTCGATATTGTACATTATTTTGTACACCGCTAACAAAGGTGGACGTTCGAACGCGCATACACGTCGTATGACAAGACGAACTTCATAGCATTTGCATGATTCGCCACGCACGGCCGTTGCGAAAGCGGCCGAATTCAGCCACTGGTTAATGCTCTTGTGCTCCGCGTATGGGGAAGGAAGAATCTGCCGGGGCTCTTCATCCGTCAAGCCTGGGGTGATTCCGAGGCCAGTAAGGCCTGTCGTCACGCTCAACTGTGCTCCCGAGAGCATGCGAACAATTCCGGAAATGCGCCAGCCTTACTTCCCCTAAATCCAGTTTTGTTAATTGGTATCCAGTTGTAATTTGCGCTTTAAGCTCTAGAATTTCCGTGACACTCTGTCTCTTTGGAGGAGCCGGGGCAAGGACGCAATTGTAAGAATTTGTGCGCAGGAGTTTGCCCCACAGGTGAGCAGTACTATCAAAGTCGTATTAAGTGGCGGCGAACTTGTATTAAAGTGCCGGCGAAACGTCTAGATATGAATCATTTCCGAATCATGTGGCGAACCACAGCAGCAGCGGCGCTGGTACTCAGCACAGCGATGACGATTACAGCCTGTAACGCCAAGCCGGCCGCGAACGCAAGCACGCCGCGGCCAATTGTGCGAATGTCGTCGGCTGCCGCCCTTTCCACCTTTCTCCATCTCCCGCAGTTCTCTATAGAGTTAACGGACATAGGCGATTCCGAGAAGCGCCTCAGTGCTCTTCAACAGGGCTCGATCGATCTTGCGGTCGTTACAGCCGACGTGACTTATCTGGCCTTTAACGGCCTGTTGCAAGATCGCTCCGAACGCATGGATAAGCTTCGCGGCATCGCGCTGCTTCATTCCGCCGCTGTTCACCTTCTGGCAGGGCCGGCGGTGAATCTGGGACGGGGATTCCGAGGCATGCGAGTGGTGCTTGGTAACCCTAGCGGCATTAATGAGACGCTTGGAGAACGGTTGATCAACAGCATGGGAATCGGCGGATCCGAGGTACGAGGCGAATTCGTGACCCGAGAGCTGGCGGTGGAAAAACTCCTGAAGGGAGAGATTGACGCCGCGATCGTGATCGGAGGGCCGCCACAGGAACCCGTAGTCAACGCGCTCCACGGCGGTGCCCGTTTGCTCGACATTGACGGCCCGGAAATTGATCGTCTCCGGTTGTACTATCCGCTTCTACGGAGAATGTTGATTCCGCGAGGGATTTACCCGGGCCAGAACGCTCCCGTGCATACGATCGGAGTCGATCTGCTGATGGTCTGCCGGGCCGATCTCGACAACGACCTTGTGTACGAGTTGACGCGTGCTTACTTTGAGCAAGATCCGGAGAACGTAAGGAATGACACGGATCCTCAACGGGCTCCGGCGGTGGTGATTCCATTGCATCCGGGAGCCGCCCGATACTACCGCGAGCGTGAGATGAGCCGATGAAATCCGACCGGATCACTCGCCTGGCGCTTCGTGCTTCGAGCTTCCTGACCATTTCCGTCTTTCTGGGAATTGCCACGCTGCTGGCTTTCGGATACATTTTCGCGCGCGAATGGCAGCAGGGAGTGGCGATTCGCATAGCGCATCAAAACGAAGAGAGCGCCGACCTGATCATCAAGGCGATCACCCGGGACATGCGAGGCGCTCAGGCGCGCATCCTTGCCAACCGTGATTGGGACGCCCCCCTGCCAGCCGACTTCACCGCCGACATGACCGAGCAAGTGGCCACGACCTTCGCCCGGTACCCCTACCCCGAATCGTTCTTTATCTGGCGCGGCGGGCACCAAAGCATGTTCTTCTTCAGTCGCACCACCCGCCTTCCACGGTGGATGTCACCGCCGCGAAGCGCGAGCCCACGCGAAGCGCAAGCCCGGCAGGGCGCAGCCTCAAGAGATGGGCGAAGCCTCAATGAAAGTCCTGTTATCAACTCTCCGATTGCGATGGCGGTAGATCCTCCAATAGCCGACGATGTTCGAAAGCGCGTACTAGCGAGCGTTGGTGCGCAGCGGCGATATGCCGTCTTCAACACCGAACTGGCTGGGATTCCATACCAGGTTATTGCGAGGATCACCTACGCCGATTCCCTGCGCGAGCATCTGGAATCTGTCAGCGGGTTCACCGTCAATCTCGACTGGGTCAGGAAGTCGTATTTTGCGGACATACTCTCCGAAGTTTTGCCCAGCGCGAGCGGCGGCCTCACGCAGGACATCGTGCTCCTTGATGCGAACAATCGCACAGTACTGGGATCGAACAACGAGGAGCAACCCGTGGCGGAGCGGGCATTTCCGCTTCTTTTCATGGATTCCTCAGACACTGCGTCCGACGTTCCCCCGCATTTGGCTCAGGCCCAGTGGAGAATTCGCATCAGCGCATCTCGTGACCCGATTTTGCTCTCGGCGAGCCGGCGAGTGGATACCACCTTGCTCGCCACCAGCTTTGCCGTTATTCTTTGCGGCCTAAGTCTGATGGTGACGCACAAGGCGGTTCTCAGCAGGGCGAAGGTGTCGGAAATGCGATCGCGTTTCGTGTCGTCGGTGACTCACGAGCTGAAAACACCGCTTGCCAGCATCCATGCGCTGGCGGCCACGCTGGCACGTCAGTCACAGATTTCCTCTGAACGCTATCGAGAATATCCGAATCTGCTGATTCGGGAGACGGATCAGCTCGGCCGCCTCGTCGACAACCTGCTCGCGTATGCGCGGATCACCAATGTGAGCGAGGCCTATGCATTTGAGCCGATGGCCGCTGCCGAACTCGTCGATGAAGTGCTGAAAAGTTTCCGGCCACGACTTTCGGAAAGTGGAATCAGCGTTCAGTTCGAGATGTCGCCGGAACTGCCTTTCGTGTGCGTCGATCAAAGGGCCATGACCCTGGCTCTGGCCAATCTCATCGAGAATGCGATCCGCCATGTCCGGAACAACGGACACATCCGTATCTCAATCAGCCGTATTGATTCGTTAGTGTTGATCGAGGTGCAGGATGACGGATGCGGCATTTCGACGACAAAGCTCACAGCCCTTAGGGAAAGCATCGCCAGCCGGGAATTCGCCCCTTCTGACGGGGGCGGGCTGGGTCTCGCCATCGCCAGCAAAGTGGTTGCTGATCACGGTGGAACGTTCACCGTTGACAGCGTGTTAGGAACCGGAACGCAATGCGTGATCGGGCTTCCGGCTTGTTAACAATGCCTCGCCGTATTCTTGTCGTTGAAGACGATCCGACGCTCGGACGTGTGATCCAGGATAATCTCGTATCCGAAAGCTATGACGTCGAGGTCGTAGCCGATGGCGCTTGCGCGATCCGATCGACCCGGACGACTGCACCCGACCTTATTATTCTTGACCTCACGCTGCCGGACTGCGACGGGTTCGATCTTCTTCCGATCGTGCGGGGTGGCGGGCAGGTTCCAATAATCATTCTGACAGCCCGCACCGAGCAGGCTGAAAAGCTCAGCGGGCTGCGTCTCGGGGCCGACGACTACATTACAAAACCATTCAATATGGAGGAATTGGTGGCACGCGTTGGCGCGGTGCTTCGCCGCGCCCGGCCCAGCGTCAGCCGTATACGCCTGGGGCCCGTAACCATCGATTTTCTGAACAAGCGCGCCTCACGTGGGAAGCGCACTGTTCCATTTACTTATCGCGAGTTCGAGCTTCTGAGATACCTCGCCGAACGTCGCGACACTGTCGTGCACCGCGATGAATTGCTGCGCGCGGTTTGGGGGTACCTGGACACGGACGTGATCACGCGAACAGTCGACTTCGCCATCGCCCGATTACGCAGGAAAATCGAAGTGGACCACCACCATCCAGCATTCATCCGCACCGTGCATGGTGACGGATACTGTCTCAGCGGCGTGTCGGACGAAGCGTGACCATGTAGAAGACGAAACCAGAAAACGACGGGATCACCGCTCACCGTTTCACGGGGTTAATCAACATTTCGGCGCAGCACACGGACGATAGATGTAAACGATCTTCTTTGTCCCGGGCACGAGCTTCTTTGCGACCGAAACAATTTTCTCTGCCACCAAGAAAACCGCCGGCGCAGTGCCGGCGGGGCACCGATCCGGGTATTGACAACGCCGCAACTTTTGCAACAACTTCTCCCTTGACTTCGTCCCGAGCCGAACTAGGATTCAATCTGGTTCAATCCTTTCACGAATCTAAGAATGCAATGGATCCGGGCGCGAGGCTGACTCGCGGTCTGGCATAAGGAGAATGGCAATGGGTCCCTCTCGAATTTCGTCAACGCTCGGTACGTTCGTAGTATTAGGCGTTTTCCTCTTAGCCGGCGTTACTCAAGCTCAAACAGTCACCGGATCGATCACGGGGACCGTCGTGGACTCATCAGGTGCAATCGTGGCGGGTAGCAAAGTAACCGTCACAAATGAAGCGACCGGAGCCGAACGAGCTCTGACCACCACAGAGAACGGGGTATTCATTTTTACGAACCTCGTGCCGACGACGTACTCTGTGAAAATTGATATGCCCGGCTTCCGGCCGGTGACACGAACGGGTCTGACGTTGACTGCAGGCGATCGTTTGGCGCTCGGAAGCATCCAGCTCGAAGTCGGCCAGACCAGTGAAGCCATCACGGTAACAAGCGAAGCCGCAGCGCTCAATACCGAGAGCGCCGACGTGACCGCGACGCTCGGAACTTCTCAGATCAACGATCTGGTGATCAAGGGCCGCGAGTTCATGAATCTCGTCAAACTGTTGCCGGGAGTTGCCCAGCAGGGAGGTGGCGACGTTGCGGGAGGCACGTTCGGTGTCCAGTCTCCATCAGTCGGCGGAATCCGGGCAATCTATAACAATTTGACTCTCGATGGGGCCCGAGGGAACGACCCCGGTAGCCCCGCTTTCTTCTCCACCGGCGTCGCCGTAGACGCCCTGAGCGAAATCAAGATCGTGACCAGCGCCTATCTGGCCGAAACCGGACCCAACCCGGGGGCGAGCATTAAGCTGACCACCAAGTCCGGCACCAGAGATTTTCACGGCACCGCGTACGCCTTTAAGCGAGACAAGGCTTTCAATGCCAATGATTTCTTCGTCAACCGGCAAGGACTGAGCGCCTTTCCCTACCGGTTAACTACGGCGGGAGCCACGGTTGGTGGACCGATTTACATTCCTGGCAAGTTCAACGCCGACCGGAGCAAGCTGTTCTTCTTTTGGAACACGGAAATCACCCAGAGTTTGCTGCCCGCCGGCCTTACCTCTAACGCCCCGCCAGCGATTCTGCGATATACCGTGCCCACAGCCCTGGAGCGCCAGGGGGATTTCTCGCAAACCCTGGATACCAACGGCCAATTGATTGTGATCAAAGACCCGACGACAGGCCTTCCCTTCCTAAACAATAAAATACCGGCGAACCGGATCAACTCCAATGGCCAGAAACTGCTCAGCGTGTTCCCGTTGCCCAATATCGCCGACCGCAGTTTTACGGGGGGACTCTACAACTACCAGTTCAAGAATTTTCAGGACACTCCCAAGCAATCCCACACGCTCAAATTCGACATTGTGCCGAACTTGAAGGACACGATTTCGCTACGCCTGAAGAAGTGGGAGTCCGATACCAGGAGCTGGACTGGAATCTTCAGTTATAACAACTTCCCGCTCACGTTTTACGATTACGATTTCACCCACGACGACGCGTTGGTCGGTTGGACGCGGGTCATCACTCCGAGCCTCGTAAACGAATTCACCTTCTCCGCCACCGGCTCCAAGGAAGATGGCACGCCAAGGCCGGGCCGGGACCAGACTTCGGTTCTTCGCCAGACGTACGGGATCACACTGGGGCAACTATTCCCGGGCTCGAATCCCCGTAACCTTCTCCCTCAAATGTCGTTTACGGGTATCTCGAACCCGGTTCTTTTCACCCAAGACCGGCGTGCCCCCATCCAGGCCTCCGAGGAATTCGGGGAAATCATGGATAACCTTAGCTACAATCGAGGAACCCACGCCTACAAGTTCGGTGTTTACTTCCATCACATCTGGACCAACGAAGGTCAACGCGCCAACAATTTCGCGGGGAATATAAGTTTCAATAGGGATGCCAATAATCCCGGCGACACCAATCACCCCTACGCAAACGCGATCCTCGGCAATTACCAGTCCTACCAGGAGGCGAGCCGCAGGAACCTGGCCAATGCGGCGGTCTCCCTCGCAGAATTCTATTTGCAGGACCAGTGGAAGGCGACCCGGAGGCTGACGCTGACTTACGGTGCGCGGTTCAGTTCGCCCACATGGTATCACCTGCAAGGGGACCAGGTTGGATCGGCTCTGGTGTTACCGAACTATAACCCCGCGAATACACCCAGGCAGTACGTGCCGGCGTTCGTGAACGGCGTTCGTGTGGGGCAGGATCCCGTAACGAAAGCGACGGTGCCGGCTCAAGCGATAGGCGCGTTCGTCCCCGGCACGGGCGACCCGGCCAACGGGGTTGTGACCAACGCCGACGTCTATGCCGGCAAGTACCCGCAGGGCTGGGCGGATCATCCGGAACTTCAGTTTGCGCCCCGCTTCGGTTTTGCTTATGATCTCTTCGGCAACGGCGCAACGGCGATTCGCGGCGGCTTTGGTGTGGGAAAACGCGTGATTGGCGGGGCCGGCGCAGCCATCGAGTTTCAGGGCTTTAGCCAGCCTTACGTCGTGGTATCCCAGCAGTTTAACGGCAACCTGGACACCCTGCTAAGCAGCAGAGGCTATGTTTTCCCAAGCCAGATGGCCTCCTTCAATCGACGCCAAAAGGTTCCGCGTGTCTACAATTGGAGCATTGGCGTTCAGCGTAGCCTGCCCGCGCAGATCGTATTGGATGTCGCCTATGTCGGCAACACGAACCGCTGGGTGGACAGCCAAATGGATCTGAACACCCTTCCTCCTGGCGCACGTTTCGCGGCGCAAAACATCGATTCCACTACCAACGTTGCCCTTCCCGATAGTCTGATCCGGCCTTATCGGGAGTACAGTTTCTTGACCTATTTGACCAATGATGCAACGTCGAACTACCACGGTTTACAGGTTCAGGTAAACCGCCGCTACACCCAAGCGTTTATGATGGGGTTGTCATATACCCTCTCCAAGTCGTACACGACAGAACCCGGCGCCCAGCAGCGCGACGGGGCCTGCGCCTATAACCCAGGCACAGTCACCAATGCCAATCAATCGGTCACCTGTTTTGTCAACCCGTACGTGCCGACGAAGAAATGGTTAGGAGGCCCCCAATACTTCGATCAAACGCATGTTCTGGTAGCCAACTACCAGTGGACTCTGCCCAAGGCGAGCAGACTACTGCCCAATCCAGTGGTCAAGGGCGCGTTCGACAACTGGGAACTCTCGGGAATCTATACCTTTGCGACCGGACAACCAATGTCGGTCACGGTGACAAGTTCCGTATTAGGGGATATTAGTGGTTCGAATATCCTGGCGCGTCCGGATTGCGTCGCGGGTGTGGATCCGGACAGCGGGCCTAAGACCTTTGATCAGTGGTTCAATCCCGCGGCGTTCGCGATGCCCGCGAAGGGGACATTCGGGAACTGCGGGCCAAACAACTTCCGCGGCCCGCGCATCAACAACTGGGACATGAGCCTCATTAAGAGAATTCCGCTGCCCAACAGCGACACGCGCAGTATCCGTCTGCGCGTGGAGGCGTACAACGTCTTCAACCATACACAGTTCAACGCGATCAATACGGCGGCGCGCTTTGACGGCGCGGGCAACCAGATCAATTCCCAATTCGGTCAAGCCATCGGTGCGCGCCAACCGCGGGTTCTTCAGTTAGGAGCGACGTTGTACTTCTAATATGTCGTACTTTTGAAATGAGCAGGGCATAGATGCGAATCTCAAAGTTGCTGGTCATCGTGAGCCTGGCGCTGCCGGCGCTCTACGCACAAAACGACTGGCCGTCCTACGGGCATGATCCCGGCGGCCAGCGTTATTCGCCCCTAAAACAGATCAACACGACCAACGTAAGCAAGCTGGTTCCGGCCTGGAGCCTCCAGATGCGGAAAGAAGGTGTGCCGTTCCGGCTGAGCCAGTCGATTCCACTTATGGTGAACGGCGTACTGTATCTGGGGTGGCCGTATAACCACGTCGCCGCGATCGAGCCCGAGACCGGCAAGACCCTGTGGGAATTCACCGGGAACACAAAAGTTCGCACGACACTTGGGTCCATGCGAAGCTTGGCTTATTACCCGGGTGACAAGCAGATGTCCCCGCAGATTCTATTTGGTACTGAGGATGGCGAGCTTTACTCCGTCAACGCCAAGACCGGCAAACTCAACCCCGATTTCGGCAATGAGGGAATCGTCAACCTGAAGACGCCGGAAATTATGAACGGCTTTATGAACTTCCGGTATGGAATCACGTCCGCGCCGTTCATCTATAAGAATCTGGTGATCACCGGCGCCCACGTTGTGGACGAAACCGGATCCAAGGGGCCGGCGGGCGACGTGCGCGCCTGGGATGTGCGCACCGGAAAACTCGTGTGGACCTTCCACACCGTGCCACGGCCGGGCGAGATGGGCCATGAGACCTGGCTCGGTGACGCGTGGAAGAAAATGTCCGGAGCCAACGTGTGGAGCTTTTTCAGCGCGGATGCGGCTCGTGGAATCATCTACCTGCCGCTGGGCTCGGTCAACAACGACTACTACGGCGTGGATCGTCCGGGTCCGAATTTGTTCGCCAATTCCATCGTGGCGCTGGACGCAGAAACCGGGCGGATGAAGTGGTATTTCCAAGCCGTCCATCATGACCTCTGGGATTACGATATGCCGGTTCCGCCCATGCTCTTCGATGTGGTGCGGGATGGCAAAAGAATTCCCGCGGTCGGAGCGATGACAAAGAATGCGCTGCTGTTCATGTTCGACCGTGTGACCGGGGAACCGCTCTACCAGATCGAGGAGCGTCCGGTTCCCAAAGGCGATGTTCCTGGCGAATGGTATTCGCCGACGCAACCCTTTCCTGTGAAGCCGCCGCCGTTGGTGCGCTTGAGTTTCAAATATCCGGATGACCTTGCGCAGGTCACACCGGAACACACCGCGGCGTGCCGCGAGCTACTCGAAAAAGTCGGCGGCGGGCGCAACCGCGGACCCTTCACGCCCTATTCGGCGGAGGGAGCGCTGGCGATGCCGTACATATTGGGCGGCGCAACGTGGAGCGGCGGGGCGTTTGACCCAACGCTCGGATACTACATTATCAATACGACGGATTCCGGTGAGATGGGCATCATCCGGCAGCAGGATTCCGACCCCAATGCTCCTGCCGAATCTCCCCGGTTATTCGGACGTCCTGTTTCCAGAGTGGGTCCGAGAGACGGTGGTTCCGTGTCGGTAAAGGGTTGGCCGTGCTGGGCGCCGCCTTGGGGCAGGCTGACCGCGATCAATGTGAACACGGGCGATATCGCCTGGCAAATCCCCTTTGGAACGATGGAAGGAGTCCCTGCCGGGGTCAAGACCGGTGCTTCCAGCCTGGGCGGTGGCCCGATGACGACGGCCGGAGGGCTCACGTTTATTGGAGCCGCGCTGGACAGCATGTTCCGCGCCTTCGACACAAAGACGGGGGAAGAATTGTGGAGCATGAAAACGGCGGAGGTGGCTCACGCCAATCCCATTTCTTATATGGGCAAGGATGGTAAGCAGTATATTGCCATTGCGACAGGGTCCACATTCCTTACCTACCGGCTGCCTTGATGCAGGACGATGCTATAGGCAGCGAATCATTCCCATCATTCCCCGCTGGCATACCCTGGTGCTGCGGAATGGAATATACTAGCGTGGCTCCCGAGAGCCGCCGTAGACCGGCCGGGAGGCCAACTGGAGTAAGCCGACCGGACTAATACGCAGACGAACACCTGCTGGAAGCGGACTCGAATGCCATGAAGCGAACGTGGGTATTGATTTTGGGCGTGATGGCGCTGGCGGGGATGCCGAAGCTGGCGTATTCGGCAGATTTCGCCAAGTCCATCCAGCCATTCTTTGCCAAGAACTGTTACTCCTGCCACAGCGCCAAGCTCAAAACGGGCGGCTTGAATCTCGAGGCGTACGTCAACGGCGCTTCGATCGCCCAGGAGCCCGAAAGATTTGAAAAAATTCTGCAGAGGCTCAAAGCGGGTGAAATGCCGCCGAAAACCATGCCGCGTCCGGACGCAGAGGAACTTAAGCTCGCTACGGATGGGATTCGCGAAGGACTCGACCGGGCCTACCAGGCAGCGAAGCCGGCTTCACCGCGCGTCCTGGCCCGCCGGCTAAACCGGACCGAATACAACAATACGGTGCGCGACCTGTTGGGTATCGACAGCAAGCCCGCGCGCGATTTCCCTCAGGACGATTCGGCGTACGGGTTCGATAATGTGGCGCAGGCCCTGTCCGTTTCTCCAACGCTCATGGAGAAGTATCTGGCCACTGCCGAGCGGGTGGCGCGTGAAGCGGTGTTTGGGCCTACCTTGAAAACCGAGACCGCGGTCTTCCTGCCGACAGTGCCGCGCCGGATGGAATTTACCAATCGGCTCCCTGTCCAACCTGCTGCCTATTATTCGATGCAGGATTACGATCAGACGGGGCTCTCCCACCCGGGATCTTTTCATTTGAAATACCGCTTCCCCGCTGATGGCGAATACGTGATCCGGGTTGTCGGCGCCGGCTTTCGTCCTAATGGGTCCGATCCCGGAAGAATGGATCTCTGGTTCGACGGAAAACTGGCTCAGAGCTTTACGGTGGAGGTGAACGTCGAACAATCGGGCTTTGAGCGGAGGCCGGACCACTGGGACTTTCGTTTGAGAGCGGCGGCGGGCTATCACGAAATCATTGTCGCTTATCCAAAGCAGTATCACGGACTCCCTACGGCCTTCGGAGGACCGGAGCCGTCGAAAAACGCCTACGATCCCTGCAAGATTCTCGGAAACGGAGCGGGCCGGTGCTTTGCGAACAATTTCAATTTGCCGGAAGAAACCGAGCCCGACAGGATCGAACGGAGAAGGCAGCAAATTGAGAGGCTGAAGGAGGATGAACTTCATCCCCGCTTCGAGGGCATGGCTGTGTCCGAAGTCAATATCATCGGACCTGGCGATTTCAAAACGGGGCCTTCACCGGAGAGCGTTCGCAAGATTTACACGTGTAGCGCCGTTAATGGCCGTTACACGGCTGCGTGCGAACGACAGATCGTGTCGAATCTGGCGAGCCGTGCTTACCGGCGCCCGGTGACTTCCGAGGAAACCGAAGAGCTTTTAACCATCGCGGCCGGCGCGCGGAAGCGGGGCGGTTCCTTCGAGGAAGGACTCTCACTGGCCATCGCTTCGATGCTCGCCTCGCCCAATTTCCTGTTCCGCGTCGATAAGGAAAGACCAGCCGCGGAAGCGGCGCGGCAGGCCGGCCAATACGAAGCTGGCATCGCGGCTTTCCTACTTTCTGTGGAGCAGCATGCCCGACCAGGGACTGCTGCGCGAAGCCGGGAAGGGAACGCTGCACCTTCCGGACGTACTCGAGACGCAGGTCCGGCGCATGCTCGCTGATTCCAAGTCCCAGGCGCTGGTTGAAAATTTCGCGGGACAGTGGCTGGAGACCCGGCGCCTCGAATCCGTGCAGCCCGACCGCGAACGCTATCCCGACTTCGACGACCATCTTCGGGAGTCGATCTCAAAAGAGACGGAATTGTTCTTTCAGTACGTCATGCAGAAGGACCAGAGCGTCCTGGATTTCATTGACGGTCAGTATACGTTTCTGAACGAACGGCTGGCGAGACACTACGGGATCCGGGGGGTCACTGGGACGGAGTTCCGGAAAGTGGACCTGACCGGAACCGGGCGCGGCGGGATATTGACACAGGCGAGCGTCCTCACGGTTTCATCGTACGGCAACCGCACCTCGCCGGTGCTGCGCGGCAAGTGGGTTTTGGAAAATATTCTCAACGCTCCTCCCCCGCCACCCCCGGCGAACGTGCCCAGTCTGAACGAGGACGCGGTTGGCGCAATGGCTTCGCTCCGGCAGCAAATGGAGGAGCACCGAAAAAATGCAGTCTGCGCCTCGTGCCACGCTCGGATGGATCCGCTGGGCTTCGGGCTCGAAAACTACGATGCCGTGGGCGCATGGCGAACCATGGATGGGAAGTTCCCGATTGATTCTTCCGGTGTGCTTCCGAACGGCAGGACCTTCCAGGGCGCGGCGGAACTGAAAACAATCCTGAAAGAGCAAAAGGAATCTTTTGCGGAAGGTCTCACCGAGAAAATGCTCATCTACGCGCTCGGGCGCGGCATCGAGCGCGAGGATCGGGCCGAAGTCAGACGCATTGTCGCCCGTATGGCCACGGACAATTACAAGTTCTCCAGCCTGATCCTGGGAATCGTCAGCAGCGAACTTTTTCAGATGAACGGACGGTGATTTCATGATCGTCATGCGAAAGCGCCTTTCCAGACGGACTTTTCTACGGGCAGCGGGCGTGAGCGTTGCGTTGCCCTGGCTGGATGCTATGGTCCCGGCCTTTGCGGCCCCCAACCCAGCCGCGGACATAAAACCTCCAGTCCGACTTGTCTTCGTCTATGTGCCCAACGGCATGATGATGGACGAGTGGAAGCCCAGTATCGTCGGTAAGAATTTTGAATTTCGGCGCATCCTGAAGCCGCTGGAGCCGTTCCGCGAAGACACGCTGGTGCTCACGGGACTGGCTCACCGCAATGGCGAAATCGCTCCCGGCGACCATGCGGCGGCCGCGGCCACATATCTGACGGGTGTGGCGCCCAAGAGAACTACCGGCGCCGATGTGTTGCTGGGTATTTCCGCGGACCAGGTGGCCGCTTTGGCGATCGGCTCCAGGACTCGTTTGCCTTCCCTGGAACTCGGATGCGAGGCATCGCCCTCGGTGGGCTCCTGTGATGGAGGTTTCGGTTGCGCCTATGTGAACAACCTTTCCTGGCGCAATGCCACGACGCCCGTGGCTCCGGAAACCAACCCGCGCGTGGTGTTCGAGCGGCTGTATGGAGGCCTTGACACGGACCCGGATCCGAACGTGAGAGCGCGGCTCGGTGAGAACCGGAAGAGCATGCTGGATTACATCATGAAGCAGACCGAGCGGCTCGCCGGAACTCTCGGCCCGTCGGACCGACGCAAGATCGACGAGTACCTTACTTCCTTGCGGGACATCGAAAAGCGGATTGCGCGCGTGGAGTCGGAAAACGAGCGCGAGTTGACGCCGGATATGGAAAAGCCGTTGGGCGTTCCCATCGGTTTCGTGGAACACGCCCGGCTCATGAACGATTTGCTGCATGTGGCGCTGCAGGCGGACCTCACGCGGATTGCCACATTGATCTATGCCCGGGAGTCCAGCTCACGGGCGTACCCCGAACTGGGCTTCGCCGACGCGCATCACCCGCTCACACATCATCGCGACCGGCAAGAACTGATCGAGAAAGTCAAAAAGATTGAATGCCACCACGCCGAGCAATTCGCCCACCTGGTCAAGAATCTCAAGGCGACCAGGGAAGGCGACGGCACACTGCTGGATCATTCGATGGTGGTTTACGGCAGCGCCATGAGTGAACCCAACCGGCACGTGCATGAAGACGTGCCTTGCGTGCTGCTGGGCCGCGGCGATGGTTCAATCAAACCCGGCCGGCATATCGTATATCCCGAGACACCGCAGACCAACCTGTGGCTCGCACTGCTGGAGCGCATGGGCGTGCAGGCAGAAAAGCTGGGCGATAGTACAGGCAAGCTGGATGGCTTGACCGACCTCTGAGGAGAATTCAGAAAGGAAGAACCATGAGAAGCAAGCTAGCCATTGCAGTTGCCGGCGCCATTCTGTTGTTGGCGGCAGTGCCAGCACTGGCGCACCACGCGTTTTCCTCGGAATTTGACGTGAAGAAACCGATCCACTTTACCGGCGTGATCACGAAGGTGGAACTGGTCAATCCTCACGCATGGTTTCATATCGATGTGACGGGTCCGGACGGCAAGGTCACGAGTTGGATGATCGAAGCAGGCACTCCGAACGTCCTGCTCCGGCGTGGCTTTACAAAAAATTCCGTTCCCGTCGGTACACAGGTGGTCGTTGACGGCTTTCAAGCCAAGGACGGATCGTCCAAAGGCAGCGGCAGAGATCTCACGCTCCCCGATGGGCGAAAGCTTCTTATCGGCTCGGACGGCGCCGGCGCGCCGGACGGAAATGAGAAGAAGTAACCGCGGCTGTCCTTAAATCTTGGGTCGATTTGTTCGAAGGAGACTGACCATGAATTCCCGATTCGCTCTTCTCACCGTGATCTCGTTAGCTATTTTCCTGTCATCGGCGTCGATGGCGGCCCAGGCCCCGCCTGCGAAGTCGTCGACATGGACTGCGCCTCGTCTGCCGGACGGCAGGCCGGATTTGAGCGGGTACTGGTCGAACAACACGATTGCGCCGCTGGAACGGCCTGCAGCTCTTGCTGGAAAAGAGTTCGTGACTGAAGACGAAGCCAGGGCCCTGGAAAGAGAGGCGCGTGAACGAACCAGGGCATCGGATCGCCAGGCGTCCGAGCGTCCGGGTGAAGTAGGGGATTACAACGCCGCGTTCAAGGAGGACTCGAAGTGGGCCCTGCCGAACGGTCGCACGTCCATCATCACAGACCCCAAAGACGGAAGAATGCCGCCTTTGACGCCGGAAGCCCGGAAGAAATTCGAAGCCGATCAGGTGGCGCACAAGGAGCGCCCTCACGACGGGCCGGAGGACATGACCACCATCGAGCGATGCATCACGTGGATCAGCAGCGGGCCGCCGATGCTGCCCACCTTCTACAACAACAACTATCACATCGTGCAAACCCGCGATTATCTGGTAATCAACGTCGAGATGATCCACGACGTGCGCATCATACCGTTGGACGGGCGCCCGCATGCGAACATCACGCAGTGGATGGGCGACTCGCGGGGCCACTGGGAAGGCAAAACGCTTGTGGTCGAAACCATCAACTTCAACGGCAAACGCGGCTGGTTTGGAACACCCATGACGGAAGGGGGCGGGGGGAGACGCCCTGACGCGAAAATGCGCGTGATCGAACGCTTCACGCGAACCGCCCCAGACATTCTCCTCTATCAGTTCACCATCGACGATCCCGGCACCTACACGCAGCCGTGGTCCGGAGAAATTCCGATGCGGTCGTTCCCCGGTCCTGTGTACGAGTACGCCTGTCACGAGGGAAATTACGGAATGCAACTCATTCTCTCCGGCGCCCGATCGGACGAGAAAAACGCTGCGGAGCATTAGAATTGAATGGCGCTACGACCCCATTTCCTTGCGCAGTCCGGACCCCCAACTCGGTAAACCAGTACATTTCGAGGGACGGCGTCAAAGGGGCGTCGAGAGCAAAAACAATGGTTTCGTTCACAATGATTCTTACCCCAAAATTACCCCATTAAGAGGTCGGTTGAGGCGGGGCCGTGAATTTGCCGGAGAATTCGTTGATCAGAAGTGAACGAAATAGACGTGAAGTCTGCGAAGTGCCCGGTGAATACAATTTCACGACGGAAAGCCGATACAAAGTGACTGGAACTACTAAACCCCGTCTTCGCGGCGATCTGCTCGATCGTCAGTGCCGGCTGACCGAGCAGCAGGTCGCGAGCGGCTGCTAACGTGTTCCGGTCTCCGCATCGAAGGATTGCGGCTAATGAACTCTAAGATTTGTTGACACGGTCGTGAATTGGTCTTTCCGCCAGCGGGAGCCATACTTGAAAACGTGTGTCGCCGGGTTTCGAGCGGACTTCAATCGTGCCCCTATGCTTCTTCACAATTCGCAAAGCGGTGTCGAGTCCGAGCCCTGTACCTTCGCCGACTTTCTTGGTGGTAAAGAAAGGCTCGAAGATATGAGGCTGAATGGCGGGGGAAATGCCCGGACCGTTGTCGGCGATCTCAACCACGACGCAATCGTCTTCGCGATAGGTCCGCACTCGAAGTTCGCCTTTGCCGCCCATCGCGTCAATGGCGTTGTCGATAATGTTGGTCCACACCTGATTCAGCTCGCTACCGAATGAATTCACGAGAAGGGGAACGGGCTCGTAATCGCGCTGGACCACGACGCCGTGTTTAAGCTTATGGTTCAGAATGGTAAGCGTCGTTTCCAGACTCTTGACGACGTCGACGTTTTGCACAGGAGTCTGATCCATGTATGTGTATTCTTTGATGGCACGGACCAGATCCGATATTCGCGCGGTGCCATTCTCAATTTGATCGAGAAGACTCGCGACCTCGACCGAAGCCGCGATCCTAATGAGAGCGGCCCGGGCCGTATCTGCATCGAGTATCGAAAACAATGATTCCAGCGCCTCCGGTTTGACGTTCCTTCGCGCGAGGTCCGCCGCCAATTGCCATAGGTCGTTCTGCCCGTGACTTCGCAACACAGAATCAATTCGCCCCTCCACGTCGCTCAGTTGCAATGGATCGAGCGGAACTTCGCCGTGCTGGATGAACGAAGCTTCCAGCTTCTCGATTTCTGATTTCTGGGCGGCGGTCATCTCGCGGCTTCCTAATTCGTGGCTTGCGTCCCGGATTTTTTTCAAAACCTCCCGCAGCTGAGCGGCAGCGCGCTTTGCAGCCGAAGCGGGGTTATTGAGTTCATGTGCAAGCCCTGCCGAAAGTTTTCCCATCGAAGCCAAACGGTCGCGCTGTTGTTCCAGCCGAGTGGTTTCGCGAATTCTGTCGGACATGAGGCCAACGAGACGCTTGGTCAATTCCGGCATTTTCTGCACAAGCTCGGGGAAGAGAGAAGAAGGGAAACGCAGGATCTTTGCGTCCGTCGTCGCTCGGGCATCCAACGGAAACTGCTTCATTCTCGAAAAGGGCAGAACGCCCGTCACGTCACCCGGCTTGGGCGAGAGCACCACCGTTTCGCCTCCGAGTTCCCCGCGTGCCTGCAACTGCCCCTCCAGGATGACGAACATTGCGTCGGCCGGGTCGCCCTGGCGGAAGTAGGTATCTCCCGGTTTGAGATGCAGCTCTTCCGCATGGCCGCGGAACCAATCGATCTGGTCCTCGGGTAGGTCGGCGAAAGCCGGAACGCGCAATAGTTCTGATCGTTCAACCATTTTATGGATTGTTTCGCCCTATCGGGCTCACATTCGCTCCGCTCATCACACCTTGCTCAAATATTGGTGGATGAACTGCACCGCCACCGACCCTTCACCTACACCAGAGGCCACTCGTTTGACCGAGCCATGCCTTACGTCCCCTACGGCGAATACACCAGGAACGTTGGTTTCGAGCAGGAAGGGGTCTCTTTCTAGTGGCCACCCCTTCGGGCGCTGGCCGTCCCGTATCAGGTCCGGACCCGTCAAGATGAAGCCTCGTTCGTCCCGCTCGATGACATTTGCGAGCCATTCGGTTCGCGGCAGCGCTCCGATAAAGATGAACATCGCCGTGGCGGACACCCGCTCAATCTTATTCGTGTCGGAACTGAGGAAAGAAATCTCTTCCAGATGGGTTTCACCGTGAACTTCCACCACGCTCGCGTTTGGCCAAATCTGGATGTTGGGGGTCTGCTTGATTTGATCGATCAGGTACTGTGACATGGTGCTCGATAAAGAGCTCCCGCGCACGACGATAACTACGCGCTCCGCATGCTTTGCGAAATTGATGGCTGCCTGACCTGCCGAATTTGCCCCGCCCACGACATAGACAGTTTCGCCCTTACACGTGAGAGCCTCCATCGCCCCTCCGCCATAATAGACACCCGCGCCTTGCAATCGATCAACTCCAGGGGCTTCAAGTCGCCGCCACTGCACTCCCGTGGCAATCATCAAAGCATGGCACGAGACCTCGTTCCCGTCCGCCAATTTAACGAATCGATAAGATCCTTCCGTTCGGACGCTAACAGCCTCTAGCGGAGAAAGAATTTCGACGCCGAAACGCTGAGCCTGTACCACAGCGCGGCGAGCCAAATCGCCGCCACTGAGGCCGATCGGAAATCCCAGATAATTCTCGATACGGGCACTCATTCCCGCTTGCCCGCCCGGAGCTTCCTTCTCAATCATCACGGTGTGCAAGCCTTCGGAAGCACCATA
>WNGD01002512.1_pt1 | contig 26640 bp, 19 predicted proteins | sample 5400671 | NCBI WGS metagenome assembly WNGD01 (sample SAMN13153369, study PRJNA577476) | soil metagenome | isolation source: 40 cm soil or saprolite under grassland replicate 2 | place: USA:California | collected 2016-06-15
ACCTATTCTACCGGCAGAGAAAGAAAAAAACTTCTTCGATCTTGCTCAAATCCTCGGTCCGCTGCCGAAAGCCTGGCCCGGGGGTGCGGCATGCTCTGTGGACAGAAGTGGTGAAGAAGATTCTCAAAATCGTCCGTTTTCTGACACACCACCTCGACGGTTGCTGCACAACCCCACTCCTCTGCTTGACCTGTGTCAAAACTTATGTCAAAATCAACGTGTCAAAACTATCAACCTTTCACGAGTAAGTGACACAAATAGCAGAGATTCTATCCAGCCATGAAGATCGGTTATATTCGAGTTTCCAAACATGAGCAAAATGAGGAGTTACAGAGAGATGTGTACGACTTTCCGTCATCGACACCCCAGGTGGGGTAGGCTCATCGAAACAGTAGAGGTTTGAAAGGGAAAGGAGCAGGGAAAAGCTGAGGAGCAAAAGAGAAAAAGGAAGCGTGTGAAGAGAATGAATATACAAGCAGACGCGAAGGTGGCTCACACAGCAGATTTCTTCTGGTTCCCCTGTGCCTTTGCCCAACATGAAGACAACGTTTATCCCGCACGTGCCCGAGTGTGAGGCAAGCGCCGAAGAAAGTTGGCAGATGAAGATGGAAATCAAGCTCCCTCGCTCCAAAGAGGAAGCTGTCGGACTTTCCTGGACCCACGGGCGGAAGAACGTCGAGGGGCCGCCAACGCCTCTTGTTGGATGTACTGCAGATAGTCGTCCAGGGCCATCTCCTGACCGATCAGGCCTTTAATGGGAAGCCGCTTGACGACCTGGTCCTCGTGCCAAACGGCAAACTGGCGGCTCTGTGCTATCACCTGCAACAAGACAGCGCGTTTGACCAACTGAGGACCGATGTAGTAGGTCTGTAGATCGACATTCACGCAGCCATCCCGACCTACATGGCGCAGATACATTTTCTGATCCAGTGTCGCCAGCCAGGCATCTGGATCAACCCGTCCCGGAAGAGCGGGCAACGTGGGCAAGGTCGGAAAGGCCACACGAGGGGGGACGTTCCCACAGGCTCGTCCTTGATGGGGCCGCTCGTTGTTGTAGTGGCAGAGAAATGCCTCAGTCACTTCACATACCTCTTTGAGCGTGCCGGGCTGATAGACCTGTAAGCACTCCTGCCCGTAGGTTCTGTGGTACCGCTCGACGTAGGCATTCTTGTCGGGTCGATGTGGCGGACAGACCTGGGGCCTAATCCCCAAGCACAATAGGAGCCGACGCAACGGAGAAGGGAAATCCCGGCCTGATACACTTCCTACCCAACGCGGATCCCGATCAAAGGTCATCTGACGCGGACACCCATATCGGCGCAAGAAGATGATCACCGCTTCCAGCGCTGTTTGCTCGTGGAAATCTTCTCGGGCCTGCGCCCACAGGGCAATCGAGGTTCCAGCGTCCACCCGCATTACAGACTTCGATCACATGCTGCCGCTTGCCTTGTGAACCCTGCTCCGGCGAGATGCAACCGATATCCTTGAAATCCATCTGGATCTCCTCCAATGGCTCTCGGAGTTCATTGGAGTGAGGTGGCTCTTTGGAACGCGTCACCAGACATCCGGTGGCGTGCAGGAGTTTCCAGATCGTTCGGCTGGAGCGGGGCAGCGGAACCTGTGCTGCCTGCAGCTCCGGGTCACGAGGAAGATAGTAGAGCAGGGCCCGAGGGCCAGGCGCACGCTTCAAGTCCTCTGGCGGCGAAAAGCGCATCGCCACAATCCGCTGGGTGACACGGACATCCCAACGGAAGTAGGGGGCATGATGCGCCCGCGAACGAGAACACAACAAATAGGGGTCATGGGGATCACCTTCTGTGAGCCGCTTGCGCCATTTCTTCACCCAACTGACTGAGCGTCCTGTCATGTGGGCTAACTCCTGAGGGGAGGCCTGAGGGTATTGCCGCAGCAAGTCGCAGAGAAAGGCACGGTCTCGCATCCATTCTTCTTCCATGGAGTTTTCCTCCTTCAGAAAAGCAAACAACCTCCTTTTCTGCTCTCTTGTACCTCAGGCGTTTGTTCCTCTTGCTCCTCAGCTTTTCCCTGCTCCTTTCCCTTTCAAACCTCTACTGTTTCGATGAGCCTACCCCACCTGGGGTGTCGATGACGGAAAGTCGTACACGTTGCGCAATTCGTGGGTAGATAGGGCGTTTTATGTGTCGCCGGAGAACGATCAGCTGGTGTCGCAACAGCGCGTTTGCTGCAAGGAGTTCGGATTTTCCTCTGGTCAGATCGGCGAGTGTGCCCAGCACAAGGGCGGTCGTCGGTGGTTTAACCCAACGCAAAAAGCGTTCTTGAAGCGCATGAATGCTGAAACAGACACGTTGTTTGATGGAAGTGAAGACACACAGCACGAATTGAACCTCTCCTTCGTGAAAATGGGCGCGTTGGAAGACGAGTACAAACAGAATGGACCTTGCTTATTGTACTCGTCTCTCACAAACTTTGGCAAGGAAGCCTGTTCCATCATGCACAACATGTCGATTATCCCAACGGGTGTCCTAAGTAGCCAGCACAGGGTAGAAATGGCTTCCAAGATGGACGCATCCCTGATTCATCAAAAGTTCGGGAGACCCAGCAGGTTGTTGCGAGGTTTCTACCAGGCTTCGCTTCTCAATCGCAGTTTGCATTTGCATTTTTCACAAAATCGCACATGGAGCGAATTGCCAGGGTAGAGCCGCTCGATACCTCTATAGTATAAAACGGCTTCTCACCGAAGTTTGCGAAAACACTGCGGAATGTGGGCAACAAGGTTCGGCAAAGAGATCTGTTGTTCATCTAGCTTGAGCTTGTATCTTTACCCGGTTAATCGTGATCACTATCACAATGTGAGCTAGGTGAACCCGTCAAGTGATCATCGCTATCCTTATCCCCATCACACGACCCATTACCAAGCTGGAAATTATGAAAGACAATCGGATCCGTCTGTGTTCCGCTAAATGTGCCACCCGACGGATACATGGTACTCTTCCCATCAGGATAAATATTAGTCGTGGTCCCACTCACCACGCCATTGGCATTTACGGTGAACGTTGCGCTCTCTTTTTGGCAGGCGCTGCCGCCATTACAGGGGACAAACCCGGTGAAAGCTGTCGCCCCTAGAGGGTTCTCATAAAAACCATCTGTAGCATCCCATGTTGGGCGTTCTTTGATGGTGTAGATAGCAACCCCTGAGGTTGGAAGGGTGATGAGCCAGCTCACGCATCCAGTGGGAACTGTCAGGCAGTTGCCCCGTTGTAAGGGACAACTCCCTGATGACACCGTCACCCGCTTTGTCCCAGCGCTTGGGCCAGCATTCACCTTCGTGCCATTAGGAGTAATGAGCGTGAAATTGGCCCCAGGAAGGGCCTGCTTACACGAATCCATCACCTGAAGCCAGATCTTCGTGCTCGGACCGGCCGCGTGTAGCAGTGGCGTGTTATGAGTAGTGTTGATGGCGAAGAGGCCGGCGAGAACCAGGACAAGAGCCAGAGGCGAGAACCAGCGGTGTATTTTAAAAGATCTTCCTTGCTTAGAAAACAAGGGCAGTTTTTTCATCATAATGCTTCTGTTCTCCTTATTCACTCCATTGATTTGCTTTTCATTCGAGGGCATTTTTCGTCTTTTTTAATCTATCTGACGTTGATGTGTTTGTATATAGTAATGAAGTTAAGACATTATGATAAATTGACGAATCAGATAAAGATTTCTCAATGAGCATCCCATCAAGCAGCAAGGCGATTGTCTACCTCAGCATAATCCGCCTCATACTGGTAAAAATTTCAAATTCTGTTGAGATAAACTGCAGAATGTGGGATGGGTAGCCCATTCGGATCAATTTCCTCTCAAAAGGCGTCAACAAGGCTACAATAGAGGCAGACAATATTTTGGAGTAGTGATATGGATCCTCATTTCTCAACAAACATGTTTCTCAATAAAGAGGTCTGGAATCATCAAAATGGAGTAATGTATGAGGGTCATCGCACAAGCGACACAGGCAGCACAGCATCTGAGGAGGTGATATCATCACAGGATTTAGATCAAAGTGTTCCTTTTCAAATTCAAACACATCTGCGCCTGCCAGGTATGCCTCTGACAACGCCTAGATCCATACGCCTACAGCGTTTCGATAGAGTGGAGACATCTCAGGTAGTAGATATAGCAAAAGTGATTACAGCAGTGATCCCTGCGATACCGCCAGGTAGTAGCGAACAGAAGAGCACGGAGGATATAGCAAAAGTGATTACAGCAGTGATCCCTGTGATATCGCCAAGTAGTAGCGGACGGATCAGTAGTGTAGAGCAGGTTGAGAAGAAAAAAAGGGCAGCGGGCAAAGAGATCTCCTTCATAGTCCGTGCGGGAGTGATGCTGCTGTTCTTCGTGTTCCTTTTCAGAGAAATCTCCTGGTCTACCCTCCTTTCTATGCTCGTGCACATTCACCATACGGAACTGCTGGTTGGCCTTTGCCTGGGAACGTTAGGAGTGATCTTTAGTGCCTACCTATGGCACAGACTCGTCCTTGCGGAAAGTATTCAGACAGACCTGGCGCGTCTGACGAGCCTCTACCTGATAGGAGTAGCCTTCAGTCACTTCCTGCCGACCAGCATGGGACGCGATGCAAGGAACATGACGGGCTCGGCAAGTGCCATACTCATGAGCCGGATCACAGGTTTCATGGGCATGCTGTTGGTCGCGCTTCCTACATTGATTTTCCTGCATGAACAGTTTGATCATGAGCTGATTAAGCGCTTTCTTTTGCTCAGCCTCTTCCTTACCGCAGCTATCGGAGGAGCAATGGTCGTGGCAGTAGTCTTGCCAAAGATTCCAGGCAGATTCTTTCACGGTGCCTGGGTAAAGAACAAGATAGTAGTGAAGGTGATTGAAACAGGAACTTCAATGAGCAGATTGATGGCAAGACCTCGTACCATGACAGAGGCCATCTCATTTGGTATTCTATTCTGGATCACAAACTGTTTGAACTACTACGAGTATGCACTAGCTCTGGGGCTGCACGTCCCATTCACTTTCTATCTGATCGCCGTTCCTTTCGTGGGAATAATCGGCGCCTTGCCCATCTCAATCAGTGGTTTTGGGGTGCGAGAAAACCTAGTCGTCTATCTCTACTCGACAATTCATGTGCCTACGACGGCGGCGTTGGCGGTCGTGCTCTTGATGGATGTGCAGCGTCTCTTCTTTGGTGGGCTTGGTGGGCTCCTCTACCTGGCTATGGGGGACAGGGCGAAATCGATACAAACCTCCACACCATATTGACGAGTCTTGATGAAACTGTGAATTTCTCCCTTCGAGTTTCCTCTCCGCATTTCGCAGTTTCAAGAAGACAAAAAATAGCATTGTTGGTAGATAGGACCAGGCAAGCGGAGGGTCTTTTGGTGCAAGGGTTGAAGACGTAAAAAGTGTTACGGTGCAGACCTTCCAGGTACCTCTCCATCTTGCGCCGACTGCAAGAGGAGAGGCGAGCAACGTTACCACAGGGAGCAAGCTCAACCATCAGTTGACGGGGATGTACCGAGTACCCTCTCTTTGACCGCGAGAAAGCATAATTCTGCCCCAGGTCGTTTTACAAGCATTGAGGTTAGACGAATCAGTGGGATGAACACAGGTGCAAAGACAGCAAACAGTTGACCACGCGCCGTACGTCCTGGGAGAATACGTGAGGATGCGCACCAACGATACCGAAGCCCCAGGGAATCCATAGTTCGTGTTGCCACCAGATGAAATCCTGTCCTTGACAACAACGCAGGCACCTCCTCGAAAAAATAGCCTGGCCGCACATGCCCATCCTCCGCCTCTACCTCAGGAATCGTTTTCCTGGCCGCACTGGGCACTTCCAAAATGAAGAAACCGCCAGGACATAATAGATGCTGGATTTGTTCGAGCAGTGCCACATCGTCCTGAATGTGTTCGAGCAGTGCCACACAGAAAATCGCATCGAAGAGCCCGAGATTCATCTGATCCAGTTTAGTGACATCACCGACAAGGAAATGCAGGTTCTCCTGTGGGAAGTTCCACTTATGCGCGATCTGATTCGCACGTTCTACTTTCCCGGCGTCAAGCTCAACACCTATTACTTTTGCTCCTCGTGCTGCAAGAATAAAGGCAAGATCTCCAATGCCACATCCCACATCGAGGGCTCGCTTCCCTTTCAGGTCACACTTGCTCTGTCGAAGTAGAGCCTTGACCATATCTAAGCGCAAGGTTTTGCCAAGCGGTGGTTCGAAGATTGAAAGATACCAGCGGATGACCCAGCCTGGCGTCTGGGTTCGCTCCTTGGCTGATGCGATAAATAGATCGAGAAGATAAGGTTTCATTATTCCTCCTAACTCTTTACCATACCTGCAAGATAAATGCAAGGTAGATATGTTCGTTTTTCTTGCAATGTAGCTGAAAGATCCATCTGCCTCAACTTGAAGTTGTCTCTCTCTCGGCACGGCTATAATGCGCAGAAAAAACATTTCTTGCTGATGAAACATGAGTGGCTTTCGCCATCAATTAGATCAAAATGAGGAATAGCCGAAATATTCTATAAAGAGAGAAGAGAAGTACCTGTCTATTCCTCATAAAGAATACCTTCATCTCTGTTGAGACAGCATTTAACTTTAACTAAAAACATGCTCAGAAAGAGTTCTTTGGCACGTTTTCACTTCGAAAGGATTTAGCAACAGATCTACTACTACTTCTTTCCTCCTTGGATAAGCAAATTTGTTCACTCTTATCGATGATTGACGTTCATCTCACAGCGCAGTTCTTCGACTTTCAGTGAGATGAAAACTAGCCGTTTTACTGGAAAGGTTGCGCTCCGACCATAATTGGAAAATGAGCAACTGCCAGAGCTTGTGCGAATGATCGCGAACCCCTTCCATATGCTCGCGAATCAGCGTCTGGACATATTGGGGGTGAAAGAGTCCCTGTTGGCGAAGGTGTGTTGGCGAGAGTGCATCCTGCAAAAGATCCCTTAGTTCATTACGCAGCCAGTTCTTGTAGGGAATATTGAAGCCTAGCTTGGGACGACGTAATATCTGTTGAGGGAGGATATCTTCCATTGCCCGCTTGAGTAGATATTTCGTAGACAATCCTTGCAGACGCAGCTCTGGGGGGAGGCGCGCTGCAAACTCGACGAGGGTGTAATCCATAAGTGGTCCGCGTGTCTCCAGAGAAACAGTCATACTCATCCGATCTACCTTAAACAGGATGTCGTCGGGTAGATACCGTTTGAGGTCTGCATACTGCTGTTGATCAAGGGTATGGGTGCTCTCGCTGGCTGCAAAGAGAACTAGAAACCGTGGGTCGATGGCGGTAGAGCGTTCGTTTTCTGGAATTGTCAGCAGATGCGCCAGCTCTTCTTCCTGCCAGAAGGTTTGCCAGCGTGAGTGTTGCATCTTTCTTGGTAAGCTAGCACCTTCCAGGAAGCGACGGATGATATCGCTCATGCCCTTCTTCTTGGAAGTGGGAGGAATGCCTGAGGCGAAAGTGCTGAGTTGCTGGCGTATACTACCTGGGAGATGGTCTATGGTAGCCGAGGCGAACTTCTGGGCACGATACCAGTCGTAGCCAGCGAAGAGTTCGTCACCTGCATCTCCTGAGAGAGCGACTGTCACATGTTGGCGGGCCATGCGCGAGACGAGATAAGTGGGCAGCGCTGAGGCATCGGCAAATGGCTCATCCAAAATACCAGCAATGCTCTGAACGAGGTCGTTCGCATCAGGTTTGAGAATCTCTACATGATGCTCAGAGCCAAAGTGACGTGCGATAAGCTGGGCATAGTCTAGTTCACTGAATGTTTTTTCCTCGAAGCCGATGCTGAACGTCTTGGGGCGCTCACTACTGACCTCGGTCATCATGGCAAGGATGCTGCTTGAGTCGAGACCACCACTCAGGAATAACCCCAGAGGTACATCGCTGATCAAACAGCGTGCGACAGCCTTCTTGAGCAACGTTCGCAGTTCATATGCATAATCATCTATCGAGCGCGGACCTGTTTCAGTAGTCTGAAAGTGTATATCCCAGTACTGCTGTGGGCACCAGTCAGTTGTCTGCTTGCCCTGAGCAGAGCCATCGAGCCGAATTTCCAGGCAGTGACCTGCTGGTAACTTCTGAATACCTGTGAAGATACTTTCAGGTGACGGGACATATTCGTATGAAAGGTAGGATTGAAGTGCACGCAGGTTCAATTGGCGTGGAACCGATGGGAGAGTCAGCAAACCCTTCATTTCAGAGCTAAAAGCAAAGTAAGCGCCATCGCTCCAATAATAGAGTGGTTTCTCGCCCATGCGGTCGCGTGCGAGAAAGACAGAGCGTTTGCGACTGTCCCAGATAGCGAATGCAAACATGCCGATGAAGCGCTGGAGGCATTCGGCTCCCCATTGCTCATAAGCATGAATAATCACCTCACTGTCCGAGTGAGAGCGGAACCGATGACCAGCCTGCTCGAGTGCAGGAACCAGGTCCTGAAAGTTATAGATTTCGCCGTTGAAAACGAGCCATACCGTCCCGTCCTCGTTGGACATTGGTTGGTGACCCGCAGGGGTCAGATCGAGAATTGCCAGGCGACAAAAGCCAAGCCCTATTCCCGTTCCCGGTTCACAGAGATAGCCTTCATCATCAGGACCACGATGTCGCTGTGCGGAAGTCATCTGGCGCAATACGCCCTCTGTTACAGTGCCCTCACCATCCAGGTCCAAAAAACCACAGATGCCACACATAGAAGTTTCCCCTTTTAGAATAGTTCATACTTGGTGTATATTGTTGCAAACGTTCGCTATATTCTAATTACCGCTCCTCACCACCTTGCTCCATAAGGAGCTTCATTTCATAGCAAACTCCGTCTGTTGAAGCGCATCAGCTGCACTCCCCATTGCTTCGGTCGTGAAGTAGTCTTCAACCCCTATGCCCTCACCTGGCTTGTCAACATAGACCTGGAAGTCCGGTGTGACACGATAGAAGAAGCCATGATAGGTGCGCTCGTAAAAATGATCGGTCAATGCTGTTACAAGTAGCTGCTCCTGCTGGACAAAGGGTTGCTTACCTGTCGCTTGCATTATTTGATCATAGTTGTGAAGGGCGATCAGGGTAAGAGTCTGGCTGCGGGTTTCTTTGTAGCTGCTCAATAATTTTCCTTTTTGCATATCAAACGCGAAGAAAAGCCCTCCTCGTTGCTGATCCCACAGCCCACTCGTTCCAAATAGACTTTGTAGGATCTGGCCAGCCACATCCAGGTACTCCTGGCGATGTATCAGAGTATATGCACTCACTAATGCAGTGGCCGCTTCGCCTTGCGTACTGGGCTTTGCCTGGTAGTTCTGCACCTGATCGTGTCCATCACTCCCAACAGTCATATTGTTGTAGAACATATGATACTGAGGGTTTAGAGCAGCAGCTATCACGTGGTCGATTGTTTTTTCACCAGCGCTTACCCAGTCTGACTGCTTCCAACGGAAGCCAGCCTCAATAAGCGCAACCCCTGCCTGTAAAGTAAGATTGGGACTGTAATTGGCAGGTGAGTGGGTACGATCATAGACAAAACCCAGTCCGGGGTCATACCACTTCGTGTAGGTGCGACTGGCAACATCATGAGCTTCATTCACAAGAGCAGAATTTTGCAGAAACAATCCACTGCGCAGCAGAAAGAAGTAAATCCAGCCCTTAGGGAGGTTGTATGTCTTAAACTCTGAGAGTACCTGTGTCGTTATACGCTCCAGTTCAGAATCGAAGGTATGATCCTGGGGGTGGAGTTGATGATAATCAGCCAGTGACATAAGGTAAAAGAGATCCACCTGTATATCATGCTTGCTTTGAGTCGCGTCACTAGGTCCAACGCCCAATGCATTTGTGATCGTGGGATCGCTCATTTTCCAGTTCGTGAACAGTCCTCCCGTGACTGCGCCGTGCGTCACCGCTCTAGGATTCCATCCATGCATCTGTATATTGGTGAGCACTTGCTGCACAAGGGTATCAATAGCAGGCGAGAGTTGTCCTATCCCTGGCGGTCCCGTTTGTATAGTTGGCACAGAGACGGGCGTTGGATTACCCTTCGGTGAATTCTCTGGAAACGGCCAGCATCCCGCTAGCGCAATCAGCAATAACGGAAGGGCCAGTATTACCCTCTTATGAGTGAAACAAGGTAAACGTAAATGCACGGTCAAATTCTCCTTTCGTGATTTCGTGTACAAAAACATTCATTCCTTTCAGCCAGATGACCGTAGGTAGAAGCGCTCGCTTCGTTTCTGGCTGCATAAGCAGCTCCATCGAAATCTCTCACGAACCACATGTCAACCTCCACGAACATAAATGGCTGATCCATACCCTTCGTACACGATATGAAAATCAGGAGGAAACGTAAACCGTCCACCCTTTGTAATGCCCAATTGGTACTGACCATTATCTGAGATGATCCAGATACGTTTATGTGAAGCAAGCACAGATCGGAAATCACCCTGACTGAGCAGCGGGGTTGAACCCGTGGGAGTATCTACAACATGACCATTCTGTTCAAACAGGTAAAGCGCCCGATCTATCGAAAAGAAGTAGTTCACATGACCAACGTAGTACAGAACAGAAATCGCCGGAGATACAGCGATAACGATATCACCCTCGCGCCAATGATCATGCATGTACTGTCCAACAGCATCATAATCAGCGTAGTGGCGATGATAGAGAAAACCCGCTTGTCGACTGACAAAGAGATTATAGCCACTGATCGGCAACATCGGCAAGACTAAGACACTTGCGCACACAAATGCCGCCGTAAACGCCATGATCAGACGCACCAATGGAAAGGCAGAAGTATATGAACGAAGTGTATCTGTTCGTCCCTCTTGCTGTGGTGCAAGGGGCGAAGCCACCAGCCTCCATAGGAAGCGCAGCCCTTTCAGCAAAGCGTAAGCTCCCATTAAATATAAAGCTGGCAGAAGTGGATAAACATAGCGGTCAGCCGTGAGGGTAAACACCAGAGCCAGAGTGAAAAGAGAGATGAACAGCAGCAGGCCACAATATATTGCACGCACATCTGCACAGCGTATTCCCCATATACATCCAACAACAGCGAGCAACGAATTCAAGGTCAGCCATGGCAGCTTACCATTCACTGCAGATGGAAAGAACAAGAGTTTAAAGTAGTATACAAGGTTATCAGCCGACACCTGGATAAGTGGCTGCTGACTCTGATCCGTGCCGAGGATGGGCGGATGTGATACCTTAGTGATCACCAATTCGAGAGCGATTAAACTCGCTCCTAGTATTGTAGCATACCACCAATGTTTCTGGTACAGTATCGGAGGCAGGAGACGTCTGGCCCCAACTTGCATCGCTCTGTCGGCCTTACTTTCCATTAAACTCGCTATCAATACACAGATCACAAGCGCGGGGAAGATAATAAAGACCTCCTCATGGCTCAAGTATGTTGCTACAAGAGCAGCTATGGCCAGATACACGAGGCGAGGACGTTGAGGTTCTCGCAACGCTTTATAAAACAGGTACATCACAAGTATCATCAGAAATTGTGCTTGCTCATACATACGCATTTGCCGTCCCCACAGGAGCACATAAGGAGAGAGGGCAAGCATTGCAGTCGCCAATAGAGCGATACGTCGCTCAAAAAAATAGCAACCAACATAGTAAAAAATCGGTATGCTCACCAGATATTCCACAATACTCGGTATGCGAAGTACGCCATTCTGTTCGCCAAAGAATGCTATAAATAAGGCAAGCACATACGAATACAGTTCACCTTTGGCATAGAGGAAACCAGAGGGCAAGAGAGGAAGCCCATGAGCCAGAATGCCCTTGGCGGCAAAGTAACTCGTTAGCTCATCTTGCCAGTAAGGTTCGTAAGAGAGATTGTACGTGATTAATGGAAGGGCGATGAGGACGAGTACTACCAGTCCCCAATGTACGCGTAACCACGCAACTACCAGCCGAATCTTAGGTTGACTATAAACCTTTGACCCATTGCGGACGGTCGCTGCCTTCCACGGTGCAACCACTGCCTTTAAGGGCGAGGAGAACCTCAAGAAATAGCTTAACAGCTTTTGCACTATTGCAGCATTTAGCCAGAGCAAGAGATAACCAGCTCCCACCAGCAGAAGGAGTAACACTCCCCATTGCCACGTGTAGGGAAAAGGCTGCGGTATCTGAGGCTCACGAGAAAGTACAACAAGCAGTATTTCACAGGCAAGAGCAGGCATGTATGCGACACTCATCATCTCACGTGCCTCAGTGAGTGAAAAGGAGTAGCGACGCTTGACCAACCATGACATCAGCAACCAGAGTCCAAGCACCGCTCCCACACTCGCCAGAATAACCACGGCGAGTAGCGAAAGAGGGATAATGCTCACATTATGCTGGGTCAGGTTTTCCGGTACATAAAGAGAACGGGTCGCCCCAGGACGCCCTACAGGAAAGGGAGATGACCAGGCCCGGGTGGCGCTTCCTCCTTGTTCCCAATTGACAGGTGCCTGAGCAGACGCTTGCCAGCCAACATTAGAAGGAAACCACCTATAACGATTCTGAAGGTCACCAGAGAATATATCTAAAGCGAGCGCAGCACTAAGTGTATTTAATCCGGTTTGGGTGGCAACACTCCCCGGCGAGGAGACATGCACTGCGATAGTATTGGTACCTGCATGGAGATAAGGTGAAACATCGTAGAGTCCTACCAGGAGACCTTTCTGATATTGAACTACTGTTTCCTGGTCGCTAAGAAAGTCGGCTATATTTTGCGGTGGTACAGGTGCCTCACCATTCCAGGAAATCAACTGCTCTCCGTTGATGAAGAGAGTAGCAGGACCAGTTGCAGCAATACGCAGCCAGGTACCAACTGTACCAATAGGCAGCGAAATGGTACGCACAAAGTAGGCATTATGGCTGACGACACTCATCCACTGCGAAGCAAGGGGATGCTCATAAAGCAAAGGATTCTCCGTCAGCAGAGGTGAAGCAGGCGGATTTGCGACCATCTGGATTGGTAGCCAGGAACTCGCATCAAATTTGCTTGTTATCCACGCTGGCAAACCCGTATTATAACGAGGATAGACAAGCGCGCTTTGTGTTGTTGCCTGCCATCCATAACCGGTCCCTTGATAGAAGATAGATGAGCCGAGCACAATACCAAGACTCGCTCGTAGTGATGGTGTTTGTTTATCAAGATTGCTGACACGTATCGCAATCACATTGGGTCCTGTTTGTAGAGCAGAAGCCACGTCGTAGATGTAGGCATGCGACCCACTTCCTTGAACAATATCTAAAGCGTTTGTAGCAATAAAGGTCCCGTTCACGTAAAGACGAAAAATCTGGCTCGCTGCTACTGTGATAAACGCAGCATCGGGTAATGTGTTCAGGCTCGTAGTATAGCGAAAATAGGCTGTAGGAGCGTTTCCATCTGCCGCCTGTACCCATTGAGCATTCTGCCAGGGTGCGGCAAAACGTGCTGGTTGTGGCTCAAGAAAGACTTGAATGGAAAACCAACTTGTCCCCAAACAAGCAAGTAAAAGGCACGTCCATAGCATCGGCCTATGTGGGTATCGCTTGTGTGACGATGCTTGCGGTGACACTTCAGCAGGATGCATCACTTTAAATTGTGTTTGTATATCTGAAAAGGCCATCGGAACCCACTTTCTGTGAACAGCTAATGAAGCCCTGAAAGCTCTTCGCGAGCGGTATTGTTGTGATAACCGGGGTCAAGCTTAACGGCCTGGAACAAGAACTTGCGTGCATCCACGACATTGCCTTGTCCAGCTATACTTAACCCTATATAGGTATATGCCGATGATTGGATATCAGCATTACGACTCAGTTGTGTGACTTTTGTCATCTGCGCTATAGATGCACCATAACTATGCAAGTAATATTGGAGGCGACCTATAACATATTGTCCATATACATTTGAAGAATCTACTTGTGAAAGAAGTTGAAGCCAGGTCATAGAGGCAACATCGTTCTCTACCCTTTGTATTGGCTGACCTCCCTTCTGCTGGTTAAATTCCGCCAACGTTTCAAAGGTGACGCTTGCTTCAGCAACCACCCAGGAAGTCGCTGGATGTGTACGCCACAAGGCAAGAAGTTCTTGTTCTGAATCCAGATAGTCTCCCTCTACGCGATACACAAAAGCAAGATAAACACGACTATCATCACTCTGCATGTTGGGATGCAAACTATAGTATGCCTGACCTCGCTCTATATGGAAGTACGATACCTGATCGAGCTCAGGATTCAAGAAGAGTGCAGTATTTAGCCATTTCAAAGCCATTACATTATCTCCTGACGCCAACGACGATTTAGCAGCATATTCACATACCATTGCAGCAGGAGAACGCCCAAGAATAGCCATAAGTAGAAGCAAACCCAGAGGCATGAGGGCAAGCTGGATCTGGTTGGGGCGCTTCTTCGCAGTAGTCAAGCCTGACGCTGAGAGGAAGCGCCGACAGTAAATCAACAAACAACCACTCACAAGTGGCACGAATACTCCAGGAGCTACCTGATCTACCAGAAGCACAAGGCGCTCCAAGAGGGTCGCGGTAGAAAACGTTAACGGCGAGATTGAAATAAGTTGTCGGGAAATGCTATAACCAAAGTGGTACTGTATCAATAGTGCCTGCGTTGTATGTTGAGCAAGTACATCAATTCCACGCAAATCAGCCCACAGATACTGCAACCAGAAGAGAAAGAAAGGGGCAATACAGAGAATACCCAGAGAGATATATCCTGATGTGAAATACGCACCTTTCTTAGACTGTTTCCACTGTCTAAAGTAGACATAAGCAGCGAAAAAGGCAAGGATTGCACAACATGTGCAGAGAAGTCCATAGTTGAGTATGTCGATATGAAATTGCCAACCAATATCTACGGGTAGCTTCCAGGCGGAATAAAATCCTTGCAAAGAGTCATTGAGCCAGGGTAGTACACTTGCACAGAGCATACTACACCCAGTTGCCGCTGGAATGATGACCTGCAGCGGCAGTGAACAAGCCTTTTGAAAAAATGTGTGTTGTCTGGAGTCAAGCACGATAATTACTCTCTCTGGTGAACTCGATACTTCCTTTCAGCCAGATGACCGAAGGTAGAAGCGACAGCTTCGTTTCTGGGTGCGTACAGAGCTTAGATACAATAACTATACAGATGACGTGCTTGCTTCAGTATGATCGACACGAACAAGTTGGCCATCTCGCAATGTATCTAGCCCAACGAGCACGACATTATCGCCAGCAGCGAGTCCTCCTCCGATAAAGACAGTATCCTCAGAGCGTCCCGTAACTTGTACATGCTGCTGATGTGCATGCTGATCCCGTACAACGAAAACAGATGCGTTGCCCTCCACATTAAGTACGGCTAAACGAGGGACAATAAGCGCCTTGTCTGCAGTTTGAACATGCACAAAAGCGCTCATACCAGGTAAAAGCATCTTATTGGTATTGACTACATTTACCCATACTTCAAATGTGTCGGTTTGCGGATCTGCCTGGGGAATGATAGCACTCACAGTTCCCTGTACACTGATGCCTGGCAACGCTGACGGTGTCACAGTTGCTTGCTGACCCAGATGCACCTGTCCGAGATTTGCGAGCGGTATCTTCGCATGTACAATCAAGGTGGTCTCATCCATGATTGTGAGCAGTGGAACATCTGCGGCAAACACGCTGCCGGGATTGACGTTCACCGCTGTGACGACCCCGCTCATGGGAGCAATTAACTTGCCATTATGGAGTAAAGGAGATGACGCTTGAGCGACCAGAGCATTATAACGATTCTTTGCAAGGTCATACTGTTGTTGAGCCTGAGCAATGTTCACCGCGCTCCCGCTTGCCGAGACAGAGGTGAGAAAAGCTTGCGCCGCAGCCATATCATTAGCAGCCTGTTGGATTTGAACATTGAGTTGCGACGCGTCAAGCTGAATAAGTGGCTGATTGGAGGTAACCTGGTCGCCAGCTTTGACGAGAACAGAGACCACTCGTTCAGCTACTGGATACGAAATGTCAAGCTGCTGGTGCGGAAAGATGATGCCGCCGCCACCAATATCCTGGGCAGTATTCTGACCACCCACTTGATAGAGTGTTACATCTGGTATTGGCTTTATCATAAACCACCAGACGGCAAAAGCAATTCCTCCCAGCAAGATCAGAAGACCGAGGACGGAACCAATGATGACGCTGCGCTTTCTTTTCCCTTTCAACCCTTTAGAGATGTAGGGGAAAGTTCCAGATAAAGATGAAGGCTGCACAATTGGTATATTTTGCCGTTGCCCAGGTCCTGTCTCAAATCCCGGTGCTGAGAATGACCTCTGAAACTGTGTTGCCCGGAGAGCCGGATCCACGCTCGATGGTGGAACATTCTGTTGAGAATTATGATTATTATTCATCTTGAACCTCTTACAATGTATCTCCAGAAGATCAGACCTATCAGAACAAAGACAATGTTTCCTGAGTGCGTACAACATGAGCCTCTATACTCTTTAGCTCGCCATCTCCTACGCAAGAGGAAATCAGGTACCTGCGTATATCAATTTGTCTTTTTGTTCATAGCGAAGTAGATGCAACCACCGATAAGCCCAAAGAGCAGAACCTGTGCATCCATCAACAAGGCCAGAAGCGTTGCTATGGGAGTACGAACGTGAATCGTCGAGAAGAGGTACACAAAGGCACTCTCTCGTACACCAAAGCCGTTAATTGAGACAGGTAAGGACGCGATAATCGAGACGAACGGAATAGCAATAACATAGAAGGGCAAGGGAACGTGTATCCCCAATGCTATCGCGTACCCGTAGTAATTCAGGAAGCTAGCTACCCAAAACAGCATGCCAAACAGAGTCGCGGCCAACATGGAACGAGGTTTCCTGATGGAGCCGTTCAGAGCATTACCCACCGCCAGAAATTTCATAAACATGGGATTCTTGATCCGGGCCCCTTTTAAAAACCTGCTAGATAGTCTTGGCAAGAGTGCAACAGCGAAAATGGCCGAGACAATCGCGCCTATCAGCAATAGACTAAGCAGTAAAAACTCAATAACAATCTGCTTAGTGAAGTACTTGTGGAAGATTGCGATACCTGGGAGCGCAATGAGCAGCATCCCCACAAAACTCGTGATGCGACTCATGAGAGCAGCACTAGCTGCACCTGCCATATTGTCAGAATCGCGCCCAACATAAAACGCTTTTATTGCGTCTCCTCCCATGCTGGTTGGGAGGAAATGACTAAAACCAATACCCACCAGGTACAGGTCGATCAGCCGTGCCAGGTCAGCTTTAATGTTCTCTGCAATTACAACACTATGCCAGCCATAGGCACTGAAGAAAATGCAGAGGACCCCAGCAGCTAACCCTATCAAGAGATAGGTATGGCTAACATGCATGAGCGTCGGTACAAGCGTTGACCAACTCATTGATCGCAACAACAAAGCAAAAAGCAACACGGTCACGATAGTACGAACAACAAGTCCTACCCAACCTTTCTTTTGGTACTTTTTTGTTTCTTCCTGTAGAACTATTGCTGGCAGCTGTTCAGTTGGAATATCCGCTATACTGATACCATCAGTGTGCCTCCCTTGAACTGGTCTAAGAATTGTCTGATCTGGATCCGTTCGCGGCGTAATCCCCTCCCTAGGAGGAACCTGAGGTAGCGCAATCCTGGGAGGAACCTGAGGTAGCACACCCTTCGCGGCAGGAGATTTCCGCCCTGTGCCTGGGCGTCGCACGGCCCTCATGTTGGGAATTGTCTCTTCTTGGTCCAGTGGTAGCAACACACTCACCCTTCCTTACTCCTTACAAAGGGAAACGAGTTTATTCAAACAGTAGTGACTGGTGCAATATTTGCATCCCTATATAACGACGTGATGTAAGCACACTCTTTTGCCAGGCCTTCGCGCAAAGACACCAGAGGATTGTATCCTATAATCTGCCTTGCGCGCTCAGTATCGGCAAAAGTATCGCGGACATCACCATATTGCCTGGCATCAAAAATTGTATTGATGGGAGCATCATTAATTTCTTGTAAGAGCTGCACCACGTCGTGTAGGGATACGCGTGAGCCTCCAGCAATGTTCATTGCTTCACCAATAGCCATATCGCTCATAGCTGCACGAATATTCGCCTCAACTACATCAGAGATGTAGGTGAAGTCACGCGTCTGTTGACCATCGCCATAGATGCGAATAGGCTGATGCTCTAAAATGGTCTTGCAAAAGCGGTGAAAGGCCATATCGGGTCGCTGTCGTGGTCCGTAGACAGTAAAGTAGCGCAGCGACACCGTTGGTACCCCGAAATTGCGGTGGTAAAGTGTACATAAATGTTCGGCTGCTAACTTCGTCACACCATATGGTGAAACAGGACGAGGAATGATAGACTCTGTGACAGGTAGTGTAGTAGTGTCCCCATAAACTGACGAAGAGGAGGCATACACAAAACGCCGTAATGCTCTGGCGTCCGTTACAGCCTCAAGTAGCCTCTGTGTGACCAATATGTTACAGTCCACGTACCGTGAAAACTCCTGGCCCCAACTTGCACGTACTCCAGCTTGAGCTGCCTGATGAAAAATCCAATCAACGCCTTCAATGAGTGGAGACAAATCCATGGTGAGCAGGTCACCTTCAACAAAGGTAAAGCTCTTCCATGAGCGTGGCCCCATCAGGTTCTTCTCTTTGAAAGACCGAGGGTAATAGTCGATAAACCCATCGACACCACACACCTCGTGCCCATCGGCAAGGAGGCGTTCAACAAGATGCGATCCAACAAAACCGGCAACCCCTGTGACTAGACAGCGCATATATTCCCCCCTGATGTAATATACGATTAGCGTTTGACAGTCTCGGTCTGTGCTAAGCCAGTAAAATCGTCGTAGGCTCTTCGATTCTTCTCTAAGAAGGCTGACCAACTATAGTTCTTCTCGGCAACACTCTGCCCATACTCTCCCAGGTGCTGTGCTTGCTTTGGATCATTCAATAGTTCCAAAGTACCTTGCGCTAGCCCCTCTGGTGTAGGAGGAACCAGCATCGCCATACGAGAAGTGAGTATCTGGGAGTGCGAAAAAATGTCTGTGGCAAGAATAGGCTTGCCTGAGCGCAGGTAAGTATACAACTTGAGTGGAGTGTTGGTGCCTTCGCTGCGAGGACGGTAACTTTCAAAGGTTCCCGTGTACAACAGGACCGGGTCAGTTCCCAGCTTCCATTGCTGGCGTAATTGTGCTACATCACTCTCGCTTGCGGGCGGTAATGCCTCATCAACTGCAACATTCTCAATCATGTAGACTGGTTTCCCAGGAGCGAGTTTGTTCACAGTCTGCTCTAGATCAGGGCAGATAGCAATTACCATATCCGCTTTGCGCACTATGAGTTTTTGTACTACCTCAACACAATGGATCAAAACTTCGCTTTTTGTGAAGGCAAAGTTGGACATCTGTTGCGAGAGGTCGGAGTGCATATCATACAGATGCTTGCAACCAAAGACAGAAGCAAGTACTACTCCCATCATTCCAGCTTCTTCATGTGTATGGATATAGCGATATCGTCTCAAGCAAAGCCGCCAAACGGCGGTCAGAAACAAGAATAGATCGAGTGGGATCTTTGCCAGTGATGGTCCTATCTTGACCTTGCGAACGAAGGCCAATGCTGGCGCCCGGTAGATCCTTAAACCTGGTAGTGTCACCTGCTTACCAATAGGATAAGTTACCAGATCAACCTCATACCCCAGGGTCACAAGCGCTTTTGCACGATGATACACGCTAAAGGGTGTACCACGCGGCTCTAGAAAAGGTTCAGGAGCAATCATTAAAACTCGCATGGATTACCTTTCTCTTCGTAGAGAAGTAGAGAGCATTTACTTCCTTTCATTCATCTGAGCGTAGCTAGCTATGCATGTAGCGTTGATGAATGCTTTCAAGCTTACCGTTTGTCTCAATGCTGTTTCAATGGAACAGGTAATTCTGCTTCATCTTCGCCAGTCCTGGATTGACGTCCGGAAAGAATGTCCCTCACTACGTAGATTGATTTCCCCTGAGATTCATGATAGGTGCGCATCAGTAGCTCTGCCAACAGTCCCACCATGATGCATTGCATACCAAACCCTGAGAAAAGAAGAGAGATGGGTAGGAGCGGGTTGCGATGAACACGAACATGAGGGGAAAAGCACTTTTGGCCCAGTGTAAAAAGAGAGAATCCGGCTCCCAGTGTTAATGAGAATAGACCTGGTATTCCAAAGGCATACAGTGGCTTGGTGCCAAAGCTTCCCAGGAACTTCAATGTCATCAAGTCAAGAATCACGCGCACCGTACGTGAGATACCATACTTTGACGTGCCAAAGCGCCTGGGATGGTGTGATACCTCCATTTCTACGATGGCTGCCCCTGTAAGCACCGCATAGGCAGGAAGAAAACGATGCATCTCACCGTAGAGGCGAACATGTTGAAACACTTCCCGCCGATATGCTTTCAAGGTACATCCATAATCATGAAGATAAACCCCAGTGACTTTTGAGATGAGGCGATTTGCTAGCCAGGATGGAAGTTTACGGCTCAGTTGAGCATCTTTGCGCTTCTTACGCCAGCCACTTACTACATCATATCCCTCATTTAATTTTGCCAGTAGTCGGGGAATATCGATGGGATCATTCTGCAGATCGCCATCCATGAACACCAGGATTTTACCTGCACTGCAGTCCACTCCTGCCGCAATGGCTGCGGTCTGACCAAAATTTCGACGCAGTCGAATTATCTGCGCCTGCTTATCAAGCAGCGCAACTAATTGTAACTGTGAAAATGTTCTATCAGTACTCCCATCATCGACATAGATGATTTCATACGAAAAGTCCTGTTCCATCAGGACCTGGCTGAGACGTTCATGAAGAATCGGAATGTTCTCTTCTTCATTGTAGACGGGAATGATAATAGACAAATACGTTGATCTGTAAGCCATACTTTATTCTCGATTCTGTTACTAAGTACAATCAAGCAACTTCTGCGGCATGAAATCTGCTCACCAAGTGCGCACAATGCCGCAAAATTTATTTGATTGTACTTAAGTACGATCATATTACTTTCGCGGAATGCTACATCACCGGTTTGGCTTGATTCCTCAGAGTGATTGGTCCATATGCCGTATTTGTTCCGTGACTGTGCTTAAGTACAATCATATTACTTTCGCGGGATAGCACCTGGTGGCCAGGGGATTTCTGTGCAGGCTTATCCCGCATTTGTTCTGTGATTGTACTTAGCTACTGGAGCTAAACTACAAAAGTTTGCCTATCTCCACGGGTTGCGCAACGAGATTATAGCAAGCAAACGATGTTATGTGAATCGGCCTCGCAAGCAATTTCAGCTCTATCGCTTGCTTGCTGATGGTTTCGTGGAAATTCTGCCCCATCGCAGAAAGAGTACATTCAACAAAGCATGGTCTCAAGCCATTTCATTTGATATCTAGCATCTCGTTGCGCAACCCGTGGGCTATCCCCGGTGTTTTCGACACGCGAAAACACCCGGTTCTCCCTTCGTATTATGTGGTAGACCCCTCTATTTGTGTGGTAAACCCCCTTATATTTACATAACGTCCTTATATAACAATAGTATCTTGAATAAGAACTTCCATTACCTTAGTAACGTTGTCTATTTGGATGTGCCAGAACCGAAAATACACGAGTCAACATGTTGTGCTTAATACGTCTAGACCACTGTCCTCCTTATGTCAAGCCATCAGAAATATGGCATTCAAAGCGTTCAGTCGCTGGCGAAACACATCTTCTCAATTTTGACACTTACCCAAAAAGTCCTTGTTGATTGATCTTCTCTAATCTTTACTCTACATTATGTACTGGGGAGCATATGATGTATACAAAAGAACGGCAGCAAGGACACTTTGTATCACTTTCCGGTTCACGTTCAAGGAACAAGGCCGTCCAGGGAATTGCTATGAACTAAAGATTCTTGTATCGCGGCATCGGATACACAGGCTTAGAAGGGGGAGACTTATGAGCAGATTATCACATCAATTCATGAGAAACTATATACCCTGGATGATGACCCGTCCGTCTTCTCTGGACACGGCCCACCTATGACCATCATCGAAGAAAAATATGAGAAGCCATTCATCATTGTAGAGGAGTAGCATTTTGGCAACGATATGTGTTATTGGTACAGGTTACGTGGGTTTGGTGACAGGTGCCTGCTTTTCTGATATGGGCAACCGGGTTACCTGTGTCGACATTCTTCCAGAGAAGATTGAGGGGCTCAAACAGGGTATTCTGCCAATCTATGAGCCGGGACTGGAAGAAATGGTGAAACGCAATGTGCACGCTGACCGCCTCCATTTCTCAACTAGCTACCGCGCGGGATTAGATAACTGCGACTTTATTTTTATTTCCGTCAATACTCCTACCGGCACCAGCCGAGGCAGCGCAGATATGCACTATGTGGAGCACGCAGCTCGCAGCATTGCCCAGGAACTCGATCACATGGCGATCATCATCAATAAAAGCACGGTCCCTGTGGGGAGCGGTGACATTGTCACGCGCATCATACGCAAGAATCTGCAACGCCCAGAAGTTCCTTTCTCCATGGTTTCCAATCCCGAATTTCTGCGCGAAGGATCAGCCTTGCTCGATTTCCAGAACCCTGACCGCGTCGTGCTGGGCTCAACAGACCAGGAAGCTGTACGCAAAGTTGCGACCCTCTACTTGCCCTTGCGCGCTCCTATCGTCATCACCGATTTGTATACCGCCGAAATGATCAAATATGCCTCGAATGCCTTCCTGGCAACGAAAATCTCCTTCATTAACGAAATCGCCCAGATCTGTGAGCGCCTGGGAGCTGATGTCAAAGAGGTTGCCACAGGGATGGGGTATGATAAACGTATTGGGCGAGCCTTCCTGGACGCAGGACTGGGGTACGGTGGAAGCTGTTTTGAGGCGGATGAGACGATTTTTGCGCTCAATAGTCCCAATGTGGCAGCAGAACGCTTCGATACCCTGTTTGCTAAAGGTGGCGCGCCATTTCAAGGTGATGTTGTGGAGCTTGTGCAGCCTCATAATAAGCGTGTGCTTGCTTTTGATCTGGAGGCGGGACAGCCCATCCTTGCCGATGTAAAAGCTATCACACGGCGGCCCTTTAAAGGCACAATGGTGAAAATCAACGCTAGCATGGGGCGCTCGCTGCGTGTTACTGCTGATCATCCAGTTGTCTTGTACAAAGATCAGCAGTTCACAATTCTGCCGGCTGCTGCGGTTGTCCCAGGCGATCAATTAATGGCCTTGTGTGAATTGCCATCCGTCGAGCAAGCCACAAATCTCAACTTAATCGAGTTGCTTCGGGACACTGATCTGGAGGCTGACGTCTATGTGATGCCTACCGATAACACGTTCCGTGAGCAGTATGAACAACTTGTCGCTGCGATTCCGCAGGATATGCTCAAGTACCCGAACGAGATCAAGCGCCATAACCGTATGTCGCTACGCCTGTTCCACTACCTGAGCACGTTACATGTGCTTGACGTTCCTGCCGAGAAGCTGAAGCTGTACACCGCAAAAGGCGCGGCTACGATGATTAATGCGCTGATTCCTATCGATGGAGATCTGCTGCGCTTGTGTGGCTATTTTCTTGCTGAAGGCTCTCTCTCCCAAGACATAGGACGCGCAGGTGTGGTACGGCAGCGCGTCGGCATCTGCTTCCATGAGCAAGAGACTGAATATATCGCGGATGTACAGCGCATTTTGCGCCGTTGGGGCCTCAAATTCATCGAACGACGTGCCACCAGCGCTCTGACAACTATTGTCCCTTCGCGCATCTTCACATGGCTGCTACACGACATCTTACGCTGCGGCACACGCTCAGAAGACAAAGCTCTGCCACGCCTGGCATTTAATGTGCCACTTGAATTAAGAATGGAACTCATCCGCGGCGCATTCAGCGGCGATGGCGCTGTCACCACTGTTCAGAACGGACAGAACCTGATGCTGGAATATGCGACCGTCAGCAAAGAGTTAGCAGATGGCATGACGCTGCTACTGCAAACGCTAGGCATCATTCCGTCTATCCGCACGCGTTGGATGAATAAATCGACTCAGGTGGCGTATATTCTGAGGGTGAGCGGCTACGAACAGATAGCCACGCTCAAAGATGCTTTTGGTGACAAGCGTCTCGCACGAATTGAGAGCATACTATCAGGCTATCAACATCATATTCAAAGCCGTGGCTATCAACGGCACGGAGCCTTTGCGACACTCACTGTTCGTGAAGTCGAGCATAAAGACGTTGAAACGACAGTCTATAGTATGGAGACTAGCACCGGAACCCTGATCGCATCGTCCGGGCTAATTAGCCATAATTGTTTCCCTAAAGATGTACGTGCTCTGGCCCATATGGCCGATGAGGCTGGCCTTCACCCTCAGTTATTGCATGCTGTAATGGACATCAATCACGATCAGCGCCGCCTGGTTATAACCAAGCTCACGAATATTCTTGGTTCGCTGCGTAACTGTACGATCGGTATCCTGGGCCTGGCCTTCAAACCCAACACCGATGATATGCGCGAAGCTCCCTCGATTGATATCATCCGCTGGATCATAGGCCAGGGAGCCCATGTCCAAGCCTACGATCCTGTCGCCACCCAGACCGGGTGTGAAGCACTGGAACGTGAGGGCATTCCCATGGATGCTATCACGTTCTGCCAGAACTCTTACGAAGTGGCAGACGAAGCGGATGCACTGATCATCGTGACCGAGTGGAACGAGTTTAAGTCGCTCAACATGCTCCAGATACGCAGCGCCATGCGCCGACCAGTACTTATCGACGGGCGTAACATCTATGAAGCTGTTGAGATGAACCACCTTGGCTTTATCTATCGGGGCCTTGGGCGCGGCACAGAACCTGCTCCCTCGGTGCTACCATCAGGAGATAGTACAAGTATGCTTGTAGAAGGGAACCTACAGCGATTGGCAGAAACCCTGAGCCAGGTGATACAATAAGAGCATGAAAGCCTCTTCTGAAGATTTACGAGAACGAGTGGTGCGGGCGGTGGGCTAAGGCCGCCCCGAGCCGAGATAGTACCAGGCGACTTCTTCATGTCTGATGTCGGCCCACCAGGCGTGTGGCAGGTCCTCTTCAGAAGGAGTGCAGGGCATCACTCCGCGCAAGTCACGAATCAATGCCACTGCGAGCCTGAGCGGTTCCTCGTCCTGATCAGGGCGAGCCAACAGAAACTGAACGGGAGCAACCTCACGCAGTACTGTGCCGTGTCGATCCACCGTGAGGGGCACGAATGCTCCGACGTTGCTGGTTGACAATTACGCTTATTACTTATCGTGAATTGGTCAAGGAACTGCGCGAACTTGTGAGAGTTCCTCGGGAGGATATAGATAATGTGCATACTACACCTTAATAGTGTACATAAGCCACTATTAGAGTGTCTGAGATCTGAGACACCCTTGCTTCTATACTAAGGGCTCTCACGCCAATAACACGACCAGGAGAACGCTCGCATGCCGCATGGCATAAGCCTATCACAGCAAAAGTTGGTCAGGTTATTTCAGTGAGTCTCCTAAGTACCATCAAAGACATTTTGGCGGATGCATAAGGGCATTGTATTCATTTAGAGATCGGTTTACATACCTACAATACGTCTTTGAAGGTACTTACGCCTGCGTTGTCATACAAGGAACACAATGCTATACTAAGGGCAGAAAGACTCCTGCACGATATCAAAATACCGCACGAAGAGAAAAGGAAACTCACATATGTCAACTAATTCTGATAGTGGCTATTTTCTTGACGCAGAAAGTGCTCCTGAAATGGCACGACTCATTCAACAAGATATGGCGATGACCAGAAAGATGGGAGGCCCTCTGGCAGAGCAGGCTGATCCCTCCTCTTTCTTACGGATTCTCGATGTTGGCTGTGGTTCTGGTGGCTGGGTGCTCGATGTCGCATTTGCCAATCCCGATGCGGAAGTGGCAGGCGTTGACATCAGCGAGACGTTGATCGACTACGCCAATGCCAGAGCGCGCTCACAGGGATTGCAGAATGCCTCCTTTGAGGTGATGGATGTGAGCACGCCGCTCACCTTCACCGATCATACCTTCGATCTCGTCAATGGTCGCTTGCTCGTTGGATCGCTGCACCGTACCGTCTGGCCGCAACTGATCCAGGAATGCTTCCGTATCACACGCTTAGGTGGCGTTCTTCGCATGACCGAACTGGACATGAGCGGCGTGACGACCAGTCCTGCTTTTAATTATTTAGATAGCTTGTTGTTGAAAGCGACGTGGCTTGTCGGCCACGGATTCTCTTCCGATGGACGAACGACCTGCATGACTCCTATGCTTCCAACATTGCTGCGAAATGCCGGATACCAGCATATCCAGCATAGAGCGCATGCGATTGATGTCTCCTCTGGAACAGATACGTTCATGGATTTCTACCGCAATTACGAGGTCTTCTTTCAACTGACACTGCCTTTTCTTGTGTCGGTAGGTGTTGGACTTGGCCCGAAAAGATGGAGATTCCAAAGTTAAAAACTAACTCATCTTTGACTCATTCGCCTGTTCAAAAGCAAGCGGACTCACATACTGTAACGTCGAATGGAAACGAATGGGATTATAAAAGCACTCCAAGTATTCGAAGATCGCCGATCGGGCTTCTTGTCGGCTCTGGAAGCGCATGCGGTCGGTACACTCTTTGGTGA
>WNGD01001366.1_pt1 | contig 26624 bp, 18 predicted proteins | sample 5400671 | NCBI WGS metagenome assembly WNGD01 (sample SAMN13153369, study PRJNA577476) | soil metagenome | isolation source: 40 cm soil or saprolite under grassland replicate 2 | place: USA:California | collected 2016-06-15
CGTCACCGCGCTGCAGCTCGACACCAAGCTCACCGGCATCCCGAGCGAGGTGCTGATCGCCGCGCTGGGGCAGGCCCGCGCCGCCCGCATGGTGATCCTGGACGTGATCCAGGCCGCGATCCCCGAACCGCGCGCCGAGGTCAACCGGCTCGCCCCACGGGTCCACGTCGAGCAGATCCCGGTCGCCAAGATCGGCGAGCTGATCGGCCCCAAGGGCAAGCGCATCAACGAGATCCAGGCCACCTCCGGCGCGGAGATCTCGATCGAGGACGACGGCCGGGTGTTCATCGGCGCCACCGACGGGGAACAGCTCGACATCGCCCTGAAGATGATCCGCGAGCAGATGAACCCGGTCATGCCGCAGGTCGGCGAGCGCTACCTCGGCACGATCGTCAAGACCACCACCTTCGGCGCCTTCATCTCGCTGACACCGGGCAAGGACGGGCTGCTGCACATCTCCAAGCTCGGCAAGAAGGGCCAGCGCGTCCGCGCCGTCGAGGACGTCGTCAACGTCGGCGACAAGCTCCTGGTCGAGGTGACCGAGGTCGACCGCCAGAACCGCATCTCGCTGCGGCGCGTCGACGACGACGAGGCGGCGACGCCGGCTCCGGCGGACGCCTCGGCAGGCGACGGCGACGGCGCCAGCCAGGGTCAGGACGGCTGACCCGCCGATGGAGGCCGACGTCTTCGATCGGACCGAGCTGCCAGCGGCTGGCGGCCTGCGGGTCCTGACTGAGCGCATGCCCAGCGTGCGCTCGGTCGCGCTCGGCATCTGGGCCGGCGTGGGGTCGCGCGATGAGACCCCACGCCTGGCCGGCGCCTCGCACTACCTGGAGCACCTCCTCTTCAAGGGCACCCCGCGGCGCTCCGCCCGCGATATCGCCGAGGTGATGGACGCCGTCGGTGGCGAGACCAACGCGTTCACCTCCAAGGAGTACACCTGCTTCTACGCCCGGACGCTCGACCGCGACCTGCCGCTCGCGGTCGACGTGCTGGTCGACATGCTGTGCTGCTCCAAGCTCGCCAGTGCCGACGTCGAGGCCGAACGCACCGTGATCCTGGAAGAGATCGGGATGCACAACGACGCGCCCGACGACATCGTCCACGACCTGTTCGCCGAGGCGCTGTTCGGCGGGCACCCGCTCGGCCGGCCGGTGCTCGGCTCGGCCGCCTCGATCGGCGCGATGAGCCGCGAGCAGGTGGCCCGCTACTGGCGACGCCACTACGTGCCCGGCAACCTCGTGGTCGCCGCGGCCGGCAACTGCCGCCACGACCAGGTCGTCGAGCTGGTAAGCGCCGCCTTCGCCGAGGCCACCGGCCGCTCCGGGCCAGGTGGGAGCGGCACCAGCCAACTGGTGGCGCCGGGGACCGTTGCCGAGCGCCGCGCCCCTCGCAGCTACCGCGGCGTGCTGGTCCGGCACAAGCCGACCGAGCAGGCCCACGCGGTGCTCGGCACCAAAGGGCTGTCACGTTCCGACCCGCGCCGCTTCGCGCTCGGCGTGCTCAACATCGCCTTCGGCGGCGGCATGAGCTCCCGGCTGTTCCAGGAGGTCCGCGAGCAGCGCGGCCTGGTCTACTCGATCTACTCCTACAACGCGCAGTACACGGAAACCGGCTCGTTCGCGATCTACGCCGGCGCGGCGCCCAAACGCATCCACGAGGTGCTCGCGATCGTCCGCGACGAACTTGACCGCGTCATCGCCGAGGGCATCGGCGAGGAAGAGCTGGAACGCGGCAAGGGCCATCTCAAAGGCTCCCTGGTCCTCGGCCTGGAGGACACCTCCGCCCGCATGACCCGCCTGGGTAAATCTGAGATCACCAGCGGCGAGATCCTCTCCATCGACGAGATCATCAGCCGCGTCGACGCCGTCACCGACGCCGACGTGCGCGCTGTCGCCAAGGAGGTCCTCGGCGACAGCCCCCGCGCCCTCGCCCTCATCGGCCCGTTCGACCCAGAAGGGTTCGAAAGGTACGTCGCTTGACCCACCCCCACGCCCAGCCCGAGCCCCTTTCCGTCTGCGTGTTCTGTGCCTCCGCCAGCGGCCTCCCCGAGCCCTACCACCACGCGGCCCGCCGCCTCGGTACCGAGATCGCCCGCCGCGGCCACCGCCTCGTCTACGGCGGCGGCGACGTCGGCCTCATGGGCGAGGTCGCCCGCGCCGTCCACGCCGACGGCGGCAGCGTCTTCGGCGCCATCCCGCGCTCCCTGGTCGAGCGGGAGCTCGCCTACGGCCCCGCCGACGAGCTGCTCATCACCGAAACCCTCCGGGAGCGCAAGGCGGCGATGGATGCCCGTGCCGGCGCCTTCATCGCCCTTCCCGGCGGCTTCGGCACCCTGGAGGAGCTGCTGGAGGTTCTCACGTTGCGCCAACTCGGCCTCCACGACCGCCCGATCGTCCTGCTGAACGTCGCCGGCTACTGGGATCCGTTCCTCGCGCTGGTCCGCAGCCTCATTGATCTGGGTTTCGCGCCGCGCGGCGAGGGTGAGCTGTTCGAGGTCGCCGACACCCCTGAGGAGGCTGTCGACCTGGCGGAGTCCCGCGCCGGGCTCGGCGCCCGCATGCCCCGCGACAGTGCCCCGACTGCCGCCCTGGCCGAGGACTGGACCGCCGAACCAGACCGCTGACCCGCTGACCGGCAGGTCTGTGGATAACCTTCGCGCGTATTGCGCGCTTCGGGTTATGCTCTGTGGTAGCACGCTGCTACTATGGGGGTATGGCTATGACACTACGGCTCTCCGATGAGGAGACTGAAATCCTGCGTCAGCTCGCCGAGCGTGAGCACCGATCGATGCACGAGGTGGCCCGGCTCGCGATTCTTGAGCGAGCGCAGCGGTCAGAGCACCGAGCGCGTGTGTTCGCCGAAGCTCGGCGTGTTGTTGAGCGCCATGGTGAAATCCTCGACGCCCTGCGCGACACCTGATCATGACCGACTATCTCACCGTCGAGGACCTGGTCGACATTGCCGCCGAGGTGCTTGGGGCACCACCCGCTGTGCGTGACTATGGACTGCTGGACTCTGCTGCCCACCGTCCGCGGGCGAGCGCGTTCAGCCAGGACGCCTACCCAACCTTGGACGAGAAGGCAGCCGCGCTGCTTGAGGGGGTCGCACGAGCCCACGCGCTCGTTGATGGCAATAAGCGGCTGGCCTGGTCTGCCACTGTGGTGTTCTACGGACTGAACGGCTACGACGTCGAACCACCATCGACCGCTGAGGCAGTCGAGTTCGTCGTGGGCGTGGTGACCGCACATCCCGAACTCGACAAGATCGCCCGCAAGCTGGGAAGTTGGAAACGCCAGCGGTCACCGTGACGCGCTGAACTGATAAGAGCCGGCCCTCAGCGGTTGTCGGCCTCGGCGGTGGTGTCGTCCTCGCCGTACTCGGCGCCGAGGCGGCGGTCGGGGACGATGGCGTGGTAGCGGCCGAATTCGTGGAGGCCGACGGATTCGGCGACGCGGGCGGAGGCGTAGTTGTCAGGGGCATGGTTGTAGAGGACCGCGCGGCCTTCGCTGAGGACGGCGCGGGCGGCGGCGGCGACCACCGCGCGGGCGAGGCCCCGGCCGCGGGCGGCTTCGGTGGTGCCGACGGAGATCTCGCGGAGGCGGTCGTCGTAGCGTTTGAGGACCGCGGTCGACAGCACCTCGCTGTGGTCGTCCAGGACCGCCCAGGCCTCGCCGGTGAAGTGGCCGTGGACCCAGTCGGGGAGGCGGGGGTCGGTGGCGTCGAGGACGGTGACCTCGGCAGCGGGCGGGGGGATGGCCACGCCGGTGCGGGCGACGCCGGAGAACAGATGCCCGGGGAGGCGTGCGGCGACCGCCTCCAAGGCGGGGAGCAGCGTGGCCGGGTCGTGCAGGTAGCGGCGCAGCAGCGGCGCGTGGCGCGGGGCGACCGCGAGCACCGCGCCGCCCTCGCGGCTGAAGGCGCGGATCGGCAGGCTGGGGTGTTCGACCTCGGCGATGGCGACCTCGCCCGGCACGAGCCGGTCCATCGGCAACCGGAAGCGGTCGGCGAGCACCGCCATGACGACCGCTTCGTTGTCTACCGACGCGAGCATAGTGCCAGCGTAGCCGCCAGCAGCCGCCAACCGCTATGGCCTCGGGCTGGTCGCATGCGATAGGCGGCGGACCAGCGCCCTGCCTGAGTTCGCAAAGCCATGAAACGGGTCCTCTGGCCGCGTCAGGCCGTCGCATTCCGACAGGATGGACGCAACGCGGTATCCTGACACGCCGTCGGCCGTCAACGACGTCGGCCAGAATCCCGGAGTCGAGCCAGCCCCCAGGCTCGCGATCGGCGGTACGACCCCACCATGGGAGGGCAGATGCGCATCGGAGTCCTCGGAGCGACCGGGCGGATGGGGCAGGCGACCTGCCGCGCGGTCGCGGCCACTCACGATCTCGAGCTGGTCGCCGCCGTCGCGGGCCAGCGGGGGAGCGGGCAAGACCTGCGAGCACTGGTCGCTGAGGCGCCCGGCGGCCTGGTCGTGGGCGGCGCGGTCGCCGACCTGCTGGCGGCCAAGGCCGAGGTGGTGGTCGACTTCTCCACCCCCGCCGCGACCATGGCCGCGGCCAGGGCGCTCCTGCCCGAGGGGGTGCAGCTGGTGTCCGGCACCACCGGTCTGGCGGACGGCGCCATGGAGGAGCTGCGCAGCCTCGCCGGCCCGTCGGCCGGCAACGCGGTGTGGGCACCGAACTTCGCCCTCGGCGCGGTGCTGGCGACCTATTTCGCCACCATCGCGGCGCGCCACTACCCGGCGGCGGAGGTCATCGAACTGCACCACGCCGGCAAGGCCGACGCCCCCTCCGGCACCGCGATCCGCACCGCCCAGGCGATCGCCGCCGCGCGGCAGGGACCGGACCAGCGCCAGCCGCCACCGAGCCGCGAGTCCGTCAGCGGCGCCCGCGGCGGCGAGGTCGACGGAGTGCGGGTGCACTCGGTCCGCCTCCCCGGCCTGGTCGCCCACCAGGAGGTCATCTTCGGTGGCCAGGGCGAGCTGCTCACCGTCCGCCACGACTCCCTGGACCGCGTCTCGTTCATGCCCGGCGTGCTGCTGGCGGTCCGCGCGGTCGCGGCCCGGCCCGGCCTCACGATCGGCCTCGAACCGCTGCTGGGGCTCGCATGACCGCAGCGCCGTCCTGGTGGGTCGAGCCGTTCACCGAGGAGGAGCGGGCCATCCTCGCCCCCTGGTTCACCAACACCGACCGGCCGGTGTTCGCACTGCGGAACCTCCCCGAGGCGGTCAAGGGGGCGCTGTTCTCGCGCTACTCCCGCAGCGGCAAGAGCCTGCGGCGGCTGTTCCTGGACGAGTTCGCCGGCGAGCTGCCCACGACGCCGCCAACGAGCGGCCCGGTGGGGGAGGCGCGCGCCGCCGCGCTGTACCATCGCGTCCTGGACCAGTACGGGGACGACTCGGTGGCCCAGCTCGGCGGCGCCCACGTCGCCTGCGAGCAGGCCTCGAACCTGCTCACCAAGGCGCTGGAGTGGGGCCGGCTGGCCGCCTACCTGGAGCAGTCCACCCGCTACGTCTCCTACACCGACCGGCCCGGCGGTCGCTGGCGCTACCACCTGGACCCCGACGTCGACGCCGACCCGGCGCTCGGCCCGGAGTACCGGCGAGTGCTCGACGGGCTCTTCACCGCCTACAGCGAGCTGGTGCCGGCGCTGATCGCCGCTCTGGAGGAGCGGCTGCCGCGCGACCCGGCCGCCAGCGAGCCGGCCTGGCGCCGCGCGGTCAAGGCGCGTGCCCTGGACGGGCTGCGGGGCCTGCTGCCCGCCGCGACCACCTCGAACGTCGGCATCTACGCCAGCGCCCAGTCCTACGAGGCGCTGCTGCTGCGTCTGCGCGCCCACCCCCTGCCGGAGGCCCGCGCCGCCGCGGAACTGCTGCTGCGGGAGCTCCGCCAGGTGATCCCGGTGTTCCTCACCCGGGTCGACCGTCCTGACCGCGGCGTTGCCTGGTCCCGCTACCTGGCCGAGACCGCCGAGGAGACCGCCAAGGTGGTCGACGCGCTGCTCGGTGACCCCGACCGCGGCGTGGGCGACCAGGCGCCGTCGGTGCGCCTGGTCGAGTTCGACCCGGCCGCCGAGGACAAGATCCTCACCGCGATCGCCTACCCGCACCTGCGGGTGGGGGAGGAGGCGGTCGCCGCCCGCGTCGCACGGCTCACCACCGAGGAGCGCGCGCGGCTGCTGGCCGCCTACGTCGGGCGGCGCGGCAACCGGCGGCACCGGCCCGGGCGGGCGTTCGAGCGCGCCCTCTACACCTTCGACGTGGTCGCCGACTACGGCGCCTTCCGCGACCTGCAGCGCCACCGCATGTGCACGATCGTCTGGCAGCCGCTGCGCCCGGACCTCGGCTACGACGTCCCCGCCGACGTGGAGGCCGCCGAGCTCGGGGACCGGTTCGCTGCCGTGATGCGCGCTTCTGCTTCGCTGTACCGTGCGCTGGAACCACGGTTCCCGGCACAAGCGCCCTATGCGGTCAGCCTCGCCCACCGGGTTCGCTTCGCCATCACCCTGAACGCCCGGGAGCTGCTGCACCTGGCGGAGCTGCGCTCCGAGCCACAGGGCCACCCCGCCTATCGGCTGGTGGCGCAGCGGATGCACCGGCTGATCGCCGAGCGGGCAGGCCATCACGGCCTCGCCGCGGCGATGCGCTTCGTGGTCCACGACGAGGAGGACGCCGGGCCCGGCGGCGACTCCGGCCTTGGCCGCCTTGCCGCCGAGGAGCGTACCGAGGCCCGCCGCGGCGGCAGCGGCGGGACTGGAAGTGAGGGGATGCCGCCCTGACCCTCCGCCGTCGCGGGCTGCGGTTGCCGCAGCGCAGCACCGGACCGGCAGGGCCGCGCGACCGCGGGGTCCTGATCGGGCTCGCGTTCATCGGGCTGGTGCTGGTGCTGCTGTTCTGCGGTGGCGCCCTTGGCGTGCTCATCACCAAGGGGACCGCCACCACCACCGCCACGCCGCCGGCCAGCGCGCCGCCGTCCTCGGGCGACCAGGCCATGCGTACGCTGCAGGCCGCTGTTGTGCAGCGCTTCCGCCACCTCATGCAGATCCGGCAGGTGGCCCTGCTGCGCCGCGACGCCGCCATGCTCGCCGCGATCTATACCCCCAACTCCCCGAACCTGCGCCGCGACCGGCACGAGATCGACGCGTTGCTGCAGGCCCATAAGCGCTGGGTCGACCTCACCCTGCCGGTCGGCGTGCTCCACGCCTACCAGGTCTCCAGCGGACGCTGGATGGTGGTCGCGGTCCTTGGCCGCTCCGGCGCCCGCCTGGTGACCGACGATGGCCAGTTGCTGCGCGACGTCCCCGGCGCCGAAGCGGTGTACTGGTGCACGCTGCAGCGGGTCCAGGGCGCGGCGGCGGGCGGCGCTTTCCGGCTCTACCAGATGCTCGGCACGACCTGACGCCCGACGCCCTTGCCGGAGGCCGGCCCCGGGTCAGCCTCCCGCCTCTGACGCCGGCAGCGTCGTCCCAGACCCGGAGCCCGACCGTGCCGCCGACGCGGCGGTGCGGCGCCCGAGCAGGTAGAGCAGCGCCCCGACCACCATCGAGGCGAGCGCGATGCCGCCGACCCAGTAGAACCAGTCGCCGTAGGTGATCTGCGCGCCGAACACCGAGACGGTGCCGGCATCGTTGGAGATCAGCGGCGTCCACGAGCCGCTGAGTGTGGCCACGATGCCGATCAGGGAGGCCAGCGCGCCGATCACCGAGCAGACCCAGAACACCCCCGCGTTGGCGGCGCCGCCGAGCCGCCGCGCCGCGAACACGCCGGCATAGCGGCGCACGATCACCAGCACGTCGATGAACAGCACCACCATCGACACGCACCAGATTACCGTCACCGCCGCCTGCAGGATGTCGTAGACCTTGGTCTGGACGTCGACCTGCTTGGCGCCGCCCGAGGCGACCGGCAGGATCACGAAGGCGACCAGGGTGAACAGCGCGGCGATACACGACTGGGTCCAGACCGCCACGTCCGGCACCTTGGCGGCGTTGACGCGGCTCAGCGCGCGCGGCAGGCGCCGGTCCAGCCCGGAGACAAAGATCAGCCGCGCGAACGAGTAGTTGTAGACCACGGTGATGAAGAGGAAGAAGCCCGCCAGGATCAGCCCCACCAGATCGCCCCAGAAGGTGCCGAGCGAGATCTTCACCGCCGCCGCCGCCACCGGCGCCGCCGACTGGCCCGACGCCGCCGGGACCGTGACCATCACCGCCCAGGTGGCGACCAGGTAGGCCACCATCACCCCGATCGAGCCCCAGAACAGGTAGCGGGTGATCGATCGGACCTCGCGGATCTCCACCCCCATGTTGAGCGGCACCTCCACGCCGAGCAGCGCGAGGATCACCAGGCCGAAGAAGGTCCAGTTGGTGAAGTTGATGCCGCTCTTGCTGCCGGGCGCCCAGGTCGACAGCTGCGCCGGGCTGACTTCGGCGGCGTGCCCGCCGGCCAGGTGCACGATCCCGGCCAGCAGCATCAGCAGGATCGCCAGGCCGTAGAGGACCACCACGACGTTGACGATGTTCTGGGTGACCCGGAAGCGCTGCACCGCCAGCAGGGCCGACAGCACGATGAACCCGATGATCGCCGTACCCTGGGTCTTGACGCTCCAGGCGCCGACCGTGCCGGGGAACACGAACCCGAGGAACGCCAGCGTGCCGACGCCGGTGGCCACCATCACCAGCACGCCCGGCCACCAGGCGCAGAACCCGGCAAAGAACCCCCAGAAGGCGCCGAAGGCCTTGTGGGTCCACAGGTAGATCGAGCCCTCGCCAGGGAACATCAACCCGAGCTGCCCAGTGACGATCGCACCAGGGATCAGGAAGGCGACGAACCCGAGGATCCACCAGCCGAACGCGGCCGGCCCGGCCGACTGGATCACCGCGGCGTTGGTGATGAACAGCACGATGGCGAGAAAGATCGCCACCATGTCGAACGAGTTGAGTACCTTCGGCAGGATGCCGCCCGCGACCCGCTCGGAGAGCAGCTCGCCGCCGGCAACCGGCTCCACCGTCGCCATCGTCCGTTCCCCCTTCCCGGTTCCATCCCCCTGGCACTTGGCACTGGTGCGGCTAGAACTTCATGAAGTGGTGGTAGCACTCGAACGCGGCGTCCCCGGCGGCGAAGGCGGCTGCCTCGGCGCGCTTGACGCGCAGGTAGGCGTCGCGGCGGAGCGGCCCGAGCGCCTCCATCAGCAGCTTGTCGGCCGCCAGGGCGTCCAGGGCCGCCGGCAGGGAGTCGGGCAGGCGGTCGATGCCACGCCGTCGCCGCACCGCCGCCGGCAGCGTGTCCGGGTCGGCGTCGGCCGCCTCGCCCGGGTCGAGCTTGTTGCGGATGCCGTCGAGGCCGGCATGGATGTAGGCACCCAGCGCGAGGTAGGGGTTGCCGGTGGCGTCGGAGCACTTCAGCTCCAGGTTGGTCGACGCCTCCTCGGCGCCCCACATGGGCGAGGCGATCCGCACCGCCGCCTCGCGGTTGTCCGGGCCGTAGCAGCGGTAGGCGCTCGACCAGGACCGCGGGCCAAGGCGCCGGTAGCTGTTCACGCTGCCGCAGGTGAGGGCGACCAGCGCGGGCAGGTGGGCGAGCAGCCCGCCGACGAAGTGGTAGGCAAGCTCCGACAGGCCGTAGCGGTCACTCGCGTCGTGGAAGAGGTTGCGCCGCAGCGCGGCGTCCCACAGCGAGGCGTGCAGGTGGCAGCCGTTGCCTGCCTGGTCGGGGATGGGCTTCGGCGCGAACGTCGCCCACAGCCCCTGCCGCGCCGCCACGCCACGGGCGGTGTCCCGGTACAGGACCTGGTTGTCGGCGGCGCGCAGCGCGGGCGCGTAGCCGATCGACAGCTCCTGCTGGCCCCAGCCGAGCTCCGGGTAGTACTGCTCCACGACAAGCCCCTGCGCCTCCAGCGCCCGCACCAGCTCGATCACGTAGCCGTGCGCCGCATCGAAGCCGGTGGTCGAGAAGCAAAGGCTCCGGTCGAGCGGCTCCAGCCGCTCCAGCCCCGGAGCACCGCCGCTGGCCGCTGGTGCGTCGGGGGCCAGGACGCGGCGTCCCAGGGTGAACTCCGGCTCGAAGGCGGCCTGCAGTGCGTAGCCCTCGGCGGCCAGCGCCGCCACCGCCTGCTTGAGGAAGCCGCGCGGGCACGCCGCCCACGGCTCGCCGTCCAGCCGCACCATGTCGGCCAGCATCGCCCCGGCACCGGGCGCGTACGGCAGCACCACGAACGACTCGGGATCGGGGACGAGGCGGATCTCGCCGACCGGCCCGGTCCCCTCAACCGGCTGCAGCTCGTCGAGCATGGTCATCGCCTGCATCGCCAGGGTCAGCCCGATGCCGCTGCGCAGCCGCCCGCCAAGGCCGTGCCGCCCGCTCGCCTTGCCGCGCACCACGCCGCCGTGGTCGACGTAGAGGAACCGCACCAGCGCGAGCCCGCTGGCCTCGGCCAACTCCAGGACCCGCGCGGCGGCGGTCCGCTGATGCGCCTGCTGGTCCTCCTGCGCGGTCGCGTTCGTCATCACGCTGCCGACTGCCGGTACCGGTTCAGGTCTCGCCATCGCCACCCCACCCTCGACGCCGCTATCAAGCATTATGTGGTCTTCAGCGTCCACGTCCCAGCTTCTCGAGGCGATCGCGCGGACTGTCGGGGCGGAGCGGAGGCCAGAGGTGCCACAGACCAGCCCATACACGCGGATCGCGGCGATCGTATCCAGGATCCCGCTGAGCGTCGCCAGCAGAGAGATGGCCGCGGCGTTCCGGTCGGAGATCGCCGCGCTGGAACGGCTGCCCGGCGCCTCCCAGGACGACGTCCTGGAGGGCGTGCGGCGCAGCCTGCTGCGCTGGTGGCGCTGGCTGATCCTGGGGGTGGCGCCGCCCGACGAGGAGTTCGCGCCGCTGCGCGCCTGGGCCCGCGCCAGGGCCGGCGAGGGGGTACGGCTGGAAGACCTCCTGCGGGCGTTCGGGATCGGCGGGCAGGTGGGTTGGGAGCTGATCCGGCGCCACGCGCGCGCCGACGAGCACGACGCGCTGCTGGACGCGGCCGGGCTGCTGATGCGCTACGTGGACCGGATCTCGGCGGTGGTCGCCGACACCTACCTCGCCGAACGCGACCTGCTCCTGTCGGAGGAGGAGCGCCAGGCGCGGGACCTGCTGGAGCGGCTCACCCGCGGCGACGCCGCGCCGCTCGACCTCGGCGACCGCGAGCTGGCCGAGCGGCTGGGCGTGACGGTGGAGGAGGCCTACGCGCCGTTCGTGGTGCTGCTGCCCGGCCAGCCGCTGCGGCGCCACGCCGCGCTGGCCGCGAGGCTGCGGCGCCGCGGCTGGAAGCTGGCGGTCACCGACGGCGCCCGCGTCGTCGGCCTGACCAGCGCCACCCGCCCGCTCGACGTCGCCGACCTCGGGGAAGGGCCGGACGTGCTGCTGGTGACGGCGTCCGCAGCGCCGCGCGACGACGCCGCGCTCGCCGATGCCCGCGAGGACGTGGCGGCGCTGGCGGAGCACGGTTGGCGGGCCGGCCTGCGGGGCCGCCTCCGGGCCGAGGAGCACCCTGTGGAGCTGCTGGTGGCCCGATCGCCGGGCCCGGCGGCGCGGCTGCGCGCCCGGGTGCTCGGGCCGCTGGCCGCTCCCGATCACGAGGAGCTGCTGCGCACCCTGCGCGCCTTCGTCGCCCACCAGTACGACCGCGCCGCCACCAGCGAGGCCCTGCACGTCCACCGCAACACGCTCGCCTACCGCCTGCGCCGCATCGAGCGGCTCACCGGCCTGGACCTGACCACCGCACGGGACCTCGCCGGTGTCTACCTGGCCGTCGCAAGCACCCCCAGCCCCGGCCCCGGCCCTGGCGGGCCGGCGACATCGGAGCGGCGGCCACAACCCTGATCCCCACGCCTTGTGCAGCTGCACAGCCACGGCGCACGAAATTCGTCCAGGCGTCGTTGAACCGCCCCCCACGCGGCCAATAGCGTCGCGGTGGGAGGCAGGCGGTGGGCGGTGGGCGGCCAACGAGGGGCGAGCCGCCCGCCGCCCGCCGCCACCGCCCGTGGGCGGGTGCCGGCCACCCCGCGCCCGCCACGGTGCCGAAGGTGCTGAATGGAGGAGCAGCGCATGCGCCACCACAAGGAGCGGTTCCGCCAGCTCGCAGTCACCCTCGCCCTGGGCCTGGTGGTGGCGGCGTTCGCAGCGCCAACGCCGGCGCTGGCCCAAGCCACCGCCACGGCCACCACCACCACCACGGCGCGGCCCGACGCGGCGACCGAGATCCACTTCACCTGGCTCCAAGGGTTCGACGACCCCGCCACCCCCGCCAGCCTCAACCGTGTCGGCGTCCTCAAAGTCGGCTCCGACCGCGCCCGCAACGTGCTCGTCCTGAGCCCCGGCACGTCGGCGGGCGCCGGCTACTTCCTGCCGCTCGCGCGCGACATCGTGCGGCGCACCCCGGGCCGCTGGCAGGTCTGGTCGGTGGAACGCCGCGAGAACCAGCTCGAAGACCAGTCCGTGCTCACCCAGGCCAAACAGGCCAAGGCTACGCCGCAGCAGCTGTTCGACTACTACCTCGGCTGGCTGGTCGACCCCGGCATCACCACCCATTTCCAGCCGATACCCGACGCGGCGGTCCCGTTCGCGCGCGGCTGGGGCATGAACGTCGAGATCCAGGACCTCCACCGCGTGGTCGAGGCCGCCGGTCAGCACGGCCGCCGAGTGGTGCTCGGCGGCCACTCCCTTGGCGGGACGATCACCACCGCCTACGCCACCTGGGACTTCAACGGCAGCCCCGGCGCGCGCGGCCTCTCCGGTCTGGTCTACATCGACGGCGGCAGCAACCCGGCCCCCATCTCCGCCGACCAGGCCACCCAGGCCCTGCAGAACCTCCAGGCCAGCTCGCCATGGCTGGCGTTCGGCGGCATCCCAGCGCCGTTCCTCGGCCTGTTCGCCGCGACCGGCTCCACCGCCGCGGTGATCGACCCCCACGGGCCCTCCCTGGCGCAGAGCTTCCCGCTGCTGCCCGCCGACCTGAGACCGCCGGTGCCCACCACCAACGAGGCCCAGTTCGGCTACGGCGTGGACACCGAGACCTCCCCACCAGCACTCATCGCCGCCCAGGTCCACGCCGGCCACCTCGCCGCCAGCGGGACGCCGCGCGGCTGGGTCCGCGCCGGCGAGCTCACCCCCATCCAGCGCTACGCCCGCATGCTCTCCGGAACCAGCCTGGCCGGCGTCGACGGCAGCGCCTGGTACCACCCGCTACGCCTCACCATCGACGCCGGCGCGGTCGCCGACGGCAACGCCAACCCCGCCCAGGCCATCCTCGGCGTCGACGCGATCCACGGCCACGACCTCGGCGCCCACCTGCCCATCTACGCCTTCGGCGCCGCCCTCGGCGGCCAGGGCGTCCTGGACACCGCCGCCATCCTCGCCCAGCAGTCCAGCATCCCCTCAAGCGACCTGACCCTGATCAACCGCCAGGCCACCTACGCGCACAACGACCCGGCCGCCGCCAGCCCCAACAACGAGTTCCTCGACAACCTCATCCCGTTCCTCGCCAGGGTCGCTCACCAGGCAGCGACCCCGCCCCCCGCAACAGTGCCGTAGCCAGACCGTCGCCGGTCACAGAAACTCGAACAGCCCCGCGACCTCGAACTCGTCCACCCGGTCGGCCCAGTCGCCAGCGGCATAGTCGCGGGCGTGGTCGCCGGCCTTGGCGACCTCGTGGCGCTTGACCGCCAGGAACAAACGGATCAGCTCCTCGCCGAGGAGGCCCCGCAACGCCATGTCCTTCTCCAGCTCGTCGAGGGCGGCCTCCAGCCGGGTCGGGATCAGGGCCGGGCCCTCCAGCCCATAGGCGAGCCCGTCGGTCTCGGGCGGCGGCTCGACGCGGTTGCGGATGCCGTCCAGCCCGGCGGCGATCGCGGCGGCGCCCACCAAGTAGGGGTTGGAGGCGCCACACGGCACCCGGTTCTCGAGGTGGAGGCGCTCACCCGCGAGCCCCTTGACGCGGATCGCGACGGTGCGGTTCTCAAGACCCCACGTCCGGTTGACCGGTGCGAAGCTCCACGGTTTGAAGCGCTTGCCGCAGTTGACCGTCGGGGCGAAGAAGGCGGTCAGGGCGGGCAGGTGGGCGAGCTGCCCGCCGATCCACCAGCGGCCGACGTCGGAGAGCTTGCCGGGGGTGATGTCGTCCACCGCGAAGGCGTTGCGGCCGGTTTCGCGGTCGAGCAGGCTCTCGTGCAGGTGGCAGCCGGAGGCGCTCTGGTCGGCGTAGGGCTTGGTCATGAACGAGGCCAGGTAGCCGTGGCGGCGGGCGATTTCCTTGATGCCGTTTTTGAAGGTGAACGCCTGGTCGGCGGCGGCGACGCCGATGGCCGGCGCGAAGTTGATCTCCAACTGGCCTGGGCCGTACTCGGCGTTGGCGGTGATGATGTCGACTCCGACGCGTGGCATGGCGCGCAGGACGTCGCTGACGAAGGCCTCGTCGAAGGTGTTGCGCAGCGTCGCGAAGATCTGGATGCCGGGAAACGGCGGCTGGCGGTCGTCGGCGCGGACCAGGTACAGCTCGTACTCGTAGCCGGAGAGGTGCAGGAAGCCCTCGTCGGCCAGGTCCTGGCAGAGCCGTTGCATGACCAGGCGGGGCGAGGCTGGCGCGGGGGTGCCGTCGATGAAGTGCGGGTCGCACAGCAGCCGGGCGGTGGCCACCGCCCAGGGCAGCACCGCGTAGGTCTCGGGGTCGGGGAACAGCCGGGAGTCGGGGAAACCACGTTCCTCCAGGTAACCGGTGCCTGGCGCCACGCCGCCCTGGGCGTCGAGGCCGAGCTGGCCGAGCAGGAAGTTGAGCCCGTCGCGGGCGAAGGCGCCCACGTGGCGGGCGGGGATGGTCTTTGAGCGGGAGATGCCGTGCAGGTCGGTCTGCTCGAAGCGTACGAACTCGACCTCGTCGGCGGCGATCTTTGCAAGGACCTCGTCCAGATCCATACGCGGTGACCTCCGCGTCGTCGCTGATGGGCGGATGCTATCCCAGGCCTCGGGCGTCCGCGCTGGTGCTGACGTCGGGAAGGATCGCGGGCAGCACGTCGCGGACCGAGAGCACCCCGAGGAGCTGGCGGCCGTCGTAGACGACCAGGTGGCGGATGCGCCGCCTGGCCATCTCGCCGGCCGCCTCCAGCAGGTCCCAGTCGGGCCCGACGGTGACCACGTCGGCGGTCATGATCTCCTGCACCGAGACGTCCTCGGGCGTGGCGCCGCCGGCGACCGCGTTGAGCACGTCTCGTTCGGTGAGGATGCCGATCAGCTGCTCGGCATCCTGGACGACCGCCGAGCCGACCCGGTGCCGCGACATGACCTGCGCCGCCTCCCGCAGCGACTGCATTGGACCCACCGTCACCACCGCACTGCTCGCCACCTGCCGGACCTTCATGGCGATCGCCTCCTCAGCTCATGGTCGCGGGCCGCCGTCGGAACGTCGAGGGGGTCGTCGGATCAGGATCGTTCGGGGATTATTCCGCAAAGGCCCGGTCGAGAACCTCCTGTTGCTCGCGCTGGTGGATTCTGGGGCTGCCGGTGGCTGGCGCCGCCGCCGCTGGCCGGGTGACGCCCTTCAGCTCGATCCCAAGCGCCCGCCGGGCGTGGAGGCGCAGATGCCGCCAGGCGCCCATGTTCTCGGGTTCCTCCTGGACCCACAGCACCCGGTCGGCGTTGGGGTAGGCGTCCAGCTGGGCGCGGAGCTGCTCGGCCGGCAGCGGGTAGAGCTGTTCCACGCGGACGATCGCGACCGCCCCGGCGCCTTGGTCGGCGCCCTGGTCGGCACGCCGCTTGGCGAGGTCGTAGGAGACCTTGCCGCTGCACAGCAGCACCTGCCGGACCTGTTGCGGGTCGGGGTTGGTCGGGTCCGCCAGGATCTCGTGGAAGCGTCCATCGCTCAATGCGGCGGCGGTCGAGCGGGCGGCGGGCAGGCGCAGCAGCGACTTCGGGGTCAGCACCACGAGTGGCTTGCGGGTGGCGCGCAGGGCCTGGCGGCGCAGCAGGTGGAAGTACTGCGCTGGGGTGGAGGGCACCGCCACCTGGAGGTTGTCGTCGGCGGCGAGCTGCAGGAATCGCTCCACCCGGGAGCTTGAGTGCTCGGGGCCCTGGCCTTCGTAGCCGTGGGGGAGCAGCAGCACCAGGCCGCAGCGCTGCCCCCATTTGGGCTCGGCGGCGACGATGAACTGGTCGACGATGGTCTGGGCGCCGTTGACGAAGTCGCCGTACTGCGCTTCCCACAGCACCAGCGCGTCGGGGTTGGCGACCGCGTAGCCGTATTCGAAGCCGAGCGCGGCGAACTCGCTCAGCAGGCTGTCGTAGACGAAGAAGCGGCCCTGGTCGGGCGCGAGGTTGGCGAGCGGCGTGTACTGCTCGCCGTTCTCCTGGTCGACCAGTACCGAGTGGCGCTGGCTGAAGGTGCCGCGCCGGGTGTCCTGCCCCGACAGCCGCACGATGCGGCCGTCCAGCAGCAGCGAGCCGAACGCCAGCGCCTCCGCCAGCGACCAGTCCACCACCTCCCCGTCCTTCCCGAGCGCCTCGGAGCGGTCGCGGAGCCAGCGGATCAGCTTCGGATGGACGTGGAACTCGTCCGGCACCGAGGCGAGCTTGGCGGCGATCTGGTGGAGGCGGTCCTGTCCGACGGCGGTCTCCACCGGCGGGTCGCTTGCCAGCGATCCCGTCCGCCGCTCGACCGAGCTCGCACCCGGCAGCGAACCGCCGTCCTCGCCGTCGTCGTCCCCGCCGCCTCCTTCCTGGTCGTGTTCGTGGCTGTCGTCGAAGGCCTGCTGCAGGCGCTGGCGGTAGGCCTCCAGTGAGCGCTCCGCCTCCTCCAGCGACAGGTCGCCGCGGTTGACCAGCGCCTCGGTGTAGAGCTTGCGGACGCTTGGCCGCGCCTTGATGCGCGCGTACATCAGCGGCTGGGTGAACGCCGGCTCGTCGCCCTCGTTGTGGCCGAAGCGGCGGTAGCACCACATGTCGATGACGACGTCCTTCTTGAAGCTCTGGCGGTAGTCGAACGCCAGCCGCGCGACCCGCACGCACGCCTCCGGGTCGTCGCCGTTCACGTGGAAGATTGGCGCCTGGATCATCTTGGCCACGTCGGTGGCGTAGGTCGAGGAGCGGCCGTAGTCCGGGCTGGTGGTGAATCCGAGCTGGTTGTTGACGATGATGTGCACTGTCCCGCCGGTGCGGTAGCCGCGCAGCTGCGACAGGTTCAGCGTCTCGGCGACCACCCCCTGCCCGGCGAAGGCCGCGTCGCCGTGCAGCAGCAGCGGCAGCACCGGCGCCTCCTCGCCCCGGTCGAGCAGGTCCTGCTTGGCCCGCACCAGGCCTTCGGCCACCGGGTTGACGGCCTCGAGGTGGCTGGGGTTGGAGGCGACCTCGATGCGCACCTGGCGGCCGGAGCGGGCGGTGTGCTTGCCGGCCGCGCCGAGGTGGTATTTCACGTCGCCGGAGCCCTGCGCCAGGGCGGGGTCCAGGTGCCCCTCGAACTCGTGGAAGATCTCGCCGTAGCTCTTGCCGACGGTGTTGGCGAGGACGTTGAGGCGGCCCCGGTGGCTCATGCCGACGACCACGCCGTCCATGGCGGCGTCGGCGGCGCGGTCAAGGACCGCGTCCAGCATCGGGATGAGGCTCTCCGCGCCCTCCAGGCTGAAGCGCTTCTGGCCGACGTACTTGTTGTGGAGGAAGCGCTCGAACACCTCCGCCTCGATCAGCTTGTTGAGGATCTGCAGCTGGTCGTCCTTGGGCAGGGTCGCCGGTGGGACTTCGACCCGTTCCTGGATCCAGGCCTTCTCGTCGGCCTGGGAGCTGTGCATGTACTCGACGCTGGCGGTGCGGCAGTAGGCGTCGCGGAGGATCCTGAGGATCTCGGCGAGCGGCAGTTCCCGCTCCCGGCACAGCCCGCCGGTGAGGAAGCGGCGCTCCAGGTCCCAGATGGTCAGCCCGAAGCTGGCCGGGTCCAGCTCCGGGTGCATCGACGGCGGCTTGACCTCCAGCGGGTCGAGGTCGGCGATCAGGTGGCCGCGGACCCGGTACATGTTGATCAGCTGGTAGACGCGGGCCTGCTTCTCGGCGGCCTCCAGGTCGTCCTCGGCGCGGGCGTCGGCGTGCCAGCGCACCGGCACGTAGGGGACGCCCATGCTGCGGAAGACCTCTTCGTAGAAGCCGTCGGAGCCGAGCAGCAGCTGGTGCATCCTGGCCAGGAACTCGCCGCTCTCGGCGCCCTGGATGACGCGGTGGTCGTAGGTGGAGGTCAGCGTGACGGTCTTGCCGATGCCGAGCTCCGCCAGCGTCTCCGGGTCGGCGCCCAGGTACTCGGCCGGGTAGCCGATCACGCCGACGCCGATGATCGCCGCCTGGCCGGCCAGCAGACGCGGCACCGACATCACCGTCCCGACGGTGCCCGGGTTGGTGATCGTCACGGTGGTGCCCTGGAAGTCGGCCACGGCCAGCTTGTTGGTCCGGACCTTGGCGATGAGTTCCTCGTAGGCGCGCAGGAAGCTGGCGAAGTCGAGGCGGTCGGCCTGCTTGATGTTCGGGACCAGCAGGGTGCGGGAGCCGTCCGGGCGCCGGGTGTCGACCGCGAGGCCGAGGTTCACGTGCTCGGGCCGCAGCACCTGCGGCTTGCCGTCGTGCTCCTGGTAGATCGAGGTCATCGCCGGTAGGGCCTGGAGCGCCCTGACCGCCGCGTAGGCGATCAGGTGGGTGAAGCTGACCTTGCCGCCGCGGTGGCGGCGCAGGTGCCCGTTGAGGACATTGCGGGTCACCTCGAGCAGCCGCGCCGGCACCACCCGGAACGAGGTCGCCGTCGGCACCGCCCGGCTGGCCTCCATCGCCTCCACGATCCGCGCTGCCGCGCCCCGCAGCGGTACGGGGCGCACCCCGTTGCTGTCGCCGTCCCCATCGGCGGCGGGTCCGGCCTTGGGCGGCTCCGCCTTGGCAGCCTCCGCCGTGGCCGGTGCGGCCGCAGCGTTGGCGGGTCGCGCCGGTGGCGGCTCGGGCGGTGCCGTTGGGGTCGCCACCGTCGCCGGGGCCGCGCCGTCGCTGTCGCTGTCGCCGTCGGTGTCCTCGGGCTCCTGCTCGGCGAAGAACTCCTGCCAGGCCTCGCTGACCGAGGTCGGATCGTCGAGGTATTTGCGGTAAATTTCGTCGATCAAACCGATATTGGGTCCGAACTCCGGTCGATCGAACCAACCCATCTTCTGTTCGCCACCCCTCGGCAATTAGATCCCTTGGCCCAGTGTGCCACCCTCAGCCATGCGTTCCGAGAGGCGGCGGCGCGACATGGGGCCGCAGAATGCCGCGTTCTGGGCTGTGGATACCGTCGGCGGGCTGTCACGGCCGCGATCTAGCATGTGGCTATGAACACCACACCCGCACCGATCACGCCGAACACGCCCCTGGAGCATTTCTCGCCGCTCACCCGGGCGTGGTTCCGGGACGCCTTCGCCGCCCCGACCGCGGCGCAGGCGGGCGCTTGGGCGGCGATCGCCGGCGGCCAGGACGCCCTGGTGGTGGCGCCCACCGGGTCGGGTAAGACGCTGGCGGCGTTCCTCTCCGCCATCGACCGGCTCGCGACCGCCCCGCCGGTCCCAGCGCGGGAGCGGTTGCGGGTGCTGTACGTCTCGCCGCTGAAGGCGCTGGCCGCCGACATCGAGCGGAACCTGCGCACGCCACTGGCGGGGCTGCGCGCGGCGGCCGCCCGGCTCGACCTGCCGCTGCCGCAGCTCAGCGTCGCCATGCGCACCGGCGACACCCCCGCCGATGCGCGGCGGCGCTTCGCCCAGGCGCCGCCCGACATCCTGATCACCACCCCCGAGTCGCTGTTCCTGCTGCTCACCTCCCAGGCCAGGGAGGCGCTGCGCCACCTCGACACGGTGATCGTCGACGAGGTCCACTCGGTGGTCGCCACCAAGCGCGGCGCGCACCTCGCGGTCAGCCTGGAACGCCTCGACGAGTTGCTGGAGCGCCCGGCGCAGCGGATCGGCCTGTCCGCCACGGTCCGCCCCCTCGACGAGGTGGCCCGCTTCCTCAGCGGCGGCCGGCCGGTCACGGTGGTCGCCCCGCCCAGCCAGAAGACGTTCGATCTCTCAGTGGTGGTCCCGGTCGAGGACCTGGCGGCGATCGGCGCGGAACCTTCGCGGGGCAGCGACGCTGACGACGCCGACGGTGTGGAGGGCGCGGCGCCGGAACGCACGGGAATCTGGCCGCACATCGAGGAGCGGCTGCTCGACCTGATCCGCGCCCACCGCTCCACCATCGTGTTCGCCAACTCGCGCCGTCTGGCGGAGCGGCTCTGCGCCAGCCTCAACGACCTCGCCGGGGCCGAGATCGCCCGCACCCACCACGGCTCGGTCAGCCGCGAGCAGCGCGTCCGGACCGAGGAGGACCTCAAGGCGGGCCGCCTCCCGGCGGTGGTGGCGACCAGCTCACTGGAGCTCGGCATCGACATGGGTACCGTCGACCTGGTCGTCCAGGTGGAGGCCCCCACCTCGGTGGCGCAGGGCCTGCAGCGGATCGGCCGGGCGGGGCACCAGGTCGGCGCCACCAGCCGCGGGATGGTGTTCCCGAAGTTCCGCGGCGACCTGGTCGAATGCGCGGTGGTGGTGGAGCGGATGCACGCCGGGGCGATCGAGGCCATGCGCTACCCCCGCAACCCCCTCGACGTGCTCGCGCAGCAGGTCGTGGCCATGGTGGCGATGGACGACTGGCCGCTCGACCGGCTGGAGGCGCTGCTGCGCCGCGCGGCAACCTACGCGGAGCTGCCCCGCAGCGCGCTGGAGAGCGTCCTGGACATGCTCTCCGGCCGCTACCCGTCCGACGAGTTCGCCGAGCTGCGCCCCCGGCTCAACTGGGACCGGGGCACCGACGTGCTCAGCGGCCGGCCAGGCGCCCAGCGGCTGGCGGTGACCTCCGGCGGCACCATCCCCGACCGTGGTCTGTTCGGCGTCTACCTGGTGGGGGAGGGCCAGGCCCGCGTCGGCGAGTTGGACGAGGAGATGGTCTACGAGTCCCGCGTCGGCGAGGTCTTCACCCTCGGCGCCTCCAGCTGGCGGATCGAGGACATCACCCACGACCGGGTGCTGGTCAGCCCCGCGCCGGGCCAGCCGGGCAAGCTGCCGTTCTGGCACGGCGACGCGCCCGGCCGGCCGCTGGAGCTGGGCCGCGCGCTCGGCGCTTTCCTGCGCGAGCTGGTGGCGCTCGACCCGGCGACGCGGCTGGAGCGGCTCAGCGGCGCTGGGCTGGACCACAACGCCGCCAGCAACCTGCTCGCCTACCTCGGGGAGCAGCTGGAGGCGACCGGGGTCCTGCCCGACGACCGCACCATCGTGGTGGAACGCTTCCGCGACGAGCTGGGCGACTGGCGGGTCTGCGTCCACTCGCCGTTCGGGGCGCCGCTGCACGCCCCCTGGGCCCAGGCGATCGAGGCGCGCGTGCGTGAGCGTCTCGGCCTGGAGGTCCAGACGATGTACTCCGACGACGGCATCGTGGTCCGCCTCCCCGAGGCGGACGAGGCGCCACCGTCCGACTCGATCCTGTTCGAACCCGAGGAGGTCGACGATCTGGTCGTCGGACAGGTCAGCGGCTCGGCGCTGTTCGCCAGCCGCTTCCGGGAATGCGCCGCGCGCGCGCTGCTGCTGCCCCGCCGCCGCCCCGGCCGCCGCACCCCGTTGTGGCAGCAGCGCCAGCGCAGCGCCGGGCTGCTGCAGGTCGCCGCCGGCTACGGGTCGTTCCCGATCGTGCTGGAGGCCATGCGCGAATGCCTCCAGGACGTCTTCGACCTGCCCGGCCTCGCCGAGCTGATGGCCGCCGTGGGCCGCCGCGAGGTCCGCGTGGTGGAGGTCGACACGCCGTTCCCGTCGCCGTTCGCGAGCAGCCTGCAGTTCGGTTACGTGGCCGCCTTCATGTACGAAGGCGACGCCCCGCTGGCCGAGCGGCGCGCGCAGGCGCTGTCACTGGACCGCACCCTGCTGGCGGAGCTGCTCGGCCTCCAGGAGCTGCGCGACCTGATCGACCCGGCCGCCCTCGCCGACCTGGAGCTGGAGCTGCAGCTGCTCACGCCCGAACGCCGCGTTGGCGACCCGGACCGGCTGCACGACGCGCTGCGGCTGCTCGGCGACCTGACCGTGGCGGAGGCGACCGCCCGCGCCGCAGACCCGGCCGCGCTGCCCGGCTGGCTGGCGGAGCTGGAGGGCACCCGCCGCGCGCTGCGCCTGCGGATCGCCGGTGAGGAACGCTGGGCCGCGATCGAGGACGCGGCCCGCTTCCGCGACGCTCTCGGCACCGCCATGCCCCCCGGGGTGCCGACCGCCTTCCTGGACCAGGTCGCCGATCCGGTCGGCGACCTGGTGGGCCGTTTCGCCCGCACCCACGGCCCGTTCCTGGCCGCCGACGTGGCCCGCCGCCTCGGCCTCGGCGTCGCCGTGGTGGAGCAGACCCTGATTCGGCTGGAGGGCGCCGGCCGGGTGGTCGCGGGGGAGTTCCGCCCCGGCGGCGCCGGGCGGGAATGGCTGGACGCGGAAGTGCTGCGCCGGCTGCGCCGCCGCTCGCTGGCCGCCCTGCGCAAGGAGGTGGAGCCGGTCCCGCAGGCGGCCCTGGCCCGCTTCTTGACCGCCTGGCAGGGGGTCGCTCCGGTCGCGTCCCGCGGCAGGGTGGCCGCCCTCGACGCGGTCGGCCGGGTCATTGAGCAGCTCCAAGGCGTGGCGGTACCCGCGTCGGCGCTGGAGTGGCAGGTGCTCGCCACGCGGCTGCCCGGCTATGAGCCTGGCCTGCTCGACCAGCTGTGCGCCTCGGGCGAGGTGGTCTGGGCGGGTGCTGGCGCGCTCGGCGGCGACGACGGCTGGGTCAGCCTCTACCTGGCCGAGCAGGCACCGCTGCTGCTCCCCGACCCGCTCCCGGCTGAGCTTTCACCGCTGGCTGTGGCGCTGCACGAGGCGCTGGAGGACCGGGGTGCGCTGTTCTTCCGCCAGCTCTCCGACGCGGTCGCCACCAGCACCAGCACCACAAGCAGCGGCGGCGCCGGCTCCGGCAACGACACCGAGCTGCTGCTCGCCATCTGGGAGCTGGTCTGGGCCGGGAAGGTCACCAACGACACCATGGCACCCCTGCGGGCACTCGTCTCCGGCGGCGTCCGGGCACCCGGCCGCCCGCCACGCCTGCCCCGGGCGGGCAGGCCACGGCGGCCCGCCATGCCCAGCCGGCTCGGCCCGCCGGCGGGCGCGGGCCGCTGGAGCCTCGTCCCGGAGCGGTCCAGCGACGCCACTCGGCGCCTGCACGCCGCCGCCGAGCAGCTCCTGGAACGCCACGGCGTGGTCACCCGCGGCGCGGTGGTCGCCGAGCGTATCCCCGGGGGCTTCGCCGGCGTCTACGCCGTTCTCAAGGCCATGGAGGAGTCCGGCCGCTGCCGCCGCGGCTACTTCGTCGACGGCCTCGGCGGCGCCCAGTTCGCCGTCCCGGGCGCGGTCGACCGCATGCGCGCCCTGGAGGGACCGGCAGAACGCGACCCGCACCCACAGACGCTGGTGCTGGCGGCCGCCGATCCCGCCAACCCCTACGGGGCGGCGCTGGCCTGGCCTGACCGGGCGGTGGGCGCCGACGGCAACCTGGCGGACCGACCCGGGCACCGGCCGGGGCGCAAGGCGGGCGCGGTGGTGGTGCTGGTCGACGGGGCGCTGGTGCTGTACGTGGAGCGGGGCGGGCGCACCCTGCTCACCTTCGACGACCACCCGGACCACCTGCGGCGCGCGGCCGACGCGCTCGCCCTGGCGGTCCGCGATGGGGCACTCGGGCGGATGGCGGTCGAGCGTGCCGACGGCGAGACGGTGTTCGACAGCCCCCTCGCCCAGGCCCTGACCGAGGCGGGCTTCCGCCCGACCGCCCGCGGCCTGCGGATCCTCGGCCGGCCGGGAAGCGCCAGCCTCGGCCCCGGCCACGGAGGAGCACGGCCCGATGCCGGAAGGTGACACCGTCCACCTTCTCGCCGCCAAGCTCGACGCCGCGCTGGCCGGCCAGCGGCTGGTCGCCACCGACTTCCGGGTGCCACGCTTCGCCACCCGCGACCTCGCCGGGCAGGACGTGGCGGCGGTGGTCGCACACGGCAAGCACCTGCTGCTGCGCACCGACGCCGGAGTCACCCTGCACTCCCACCTCAAGATGGAGGGCGCCTGGCATCTCTACCGCCCGGATGAGCGCTGGCGCGGGCCTGACTTCCAGGTCCGGGCGGTGCTGCGCACCGACCCGTGGGTCGCGGTCGGGTTCCGCCTCGGCACCTGCGAGCTGCTGCCCACCAGCCGGGAGCACGAGGTCGTCGGGCACCTCGGCCCGGACGTGCTCGGCCCCGACTGGGACCTCGCCGAGGCCGCACGGCGCCTGCGCGCCGACCCAGACCGGGCGATCGGCACCGCCCTGCTCGACCAGCGCGCCGTCGCCGGTCCCGGGAACATCTGGAAGTGCGAGATCTGCTTCCTGCGCGGCGTCGATCCCTGGACGCAGGTCGGCCAGGTCGCCGACCTTGAGGGCATGCTCGCCCTGCTGAAACGCATGATGGAGGCCAACCGCACCATCGGCCATCAGGTCACCACCGGCGACCCGCGTCCGGGCCGCTCCCACTGGGTCGCCGAACGCGCCGGCAAACCCTGCCGCCGCTGCGCCACCCCGATCCGCAAGGCCCCCCAGGAAGGCTACGGCGGCGAGCGCGTCACCTGGTGGTGCCCGAGCTGCCAGCAGCGGCCGGCGCTCGACTACGAACACGCCGGTCGCTGCTGAGCCCCGCTCCCTACCGAGTTATCGAAGTTGCCCGATCTTGTTGGCGGAGCCTTCGGTGAACCAGAGAGCGCCGCTGTGCGGCTCGGCCGCGATGTCAAAGAGATTGCCAAAAGGACTTGCATTGGCGGTCGGGACCGGGAACTCCGAAATGGCGTGGTCGCCGGTCGGGCTGATGCGACCGATCTGGTTGCCGGTGAGTTCGGTGAACCAGAGCTTGTGATCCGGCCCCACCGTGATGCCATGCGGCTGGCTGTCGGCCGTCGGCACCGGGAACTCGCTGATACGACCGGCCGTGGTCATGCGGGCGATCTTGTTCCCAGTGCCCTCGGTGAACCAGAGGGCGCCGTCGGGCCCCTTCGTGATGCCGGAGGGCCCGCTGTCAGCGGTCGGGACCGGATACTCGGTGATGGTGCCCGCTGGGGTGATGCGGCCGATCTTGTTGCCGATGCCTTCGGTGAACCACATGTTGCCGCCGGGCCCGGCGGTGATGCCGATCGGCCCGCCGCCCGCCGTCGGGACTGAAAATTCCCGGACCTTGCCCGACAGCGCCTCTGCGGGAGCTGTTATCGCGGTGAGGCAGAGCGGCAGGACCGCCAACCCGATGAGCAGGAATGAACGACGTGAGCGGTGATGCTGTGTCATGGGCGAACCGGCCTTTCAACCTGGCGGGGGACGAGGACGACGGAGCCTGCGGGGACAGATACCTGGTCGGGCCTGGCGATCAACCGAGTGTTCCCAGGTGAGCACCTGCTGGCTTGCGGACGCAGAGCACCGTCAGGGTGTTGCTGGCGAAGTTGGAGACGTAGGCGGTTCCTGTCCGGGTGTTCACCCCGACGCCCCGCGGTTCACTGCCCACAGGGATCGTGGCCACCACCATGTTCGTGCGCCCGCTGAGCACCGACACCGTGTCGTCGGAGATATTGGTGACGTAGACGGCGCCGGCCCGCTCGTCCACGGCGATCCCGAACGGGCTGCGGCCCACCCCGACGGTGGCGGTCACGGTGTTGGTCCGCCCGTCGATCACCGACACCGCGTTGTCCCCGATGTCGGTCACGTAGACGATGTCGGTTTGCGGCATCACCGCGACCCCGGACGGGAGGTGCCCGACAGGGATGGTCGCGGTCACGGTGTTGGTCCGCCCGTCGATCACCGACACCGTGCCATCCCCGGTGTTGGTGGCGTAGATCATGTTGGTCACCGGATCGACCGCGACCCCGGAGGTGCCATGCCCCGAGGCCACGGTCGCGACCACGGTGTTGGTCCGCCCGCTGATCACCGACACCGTGCCGCCGGCCTGGTTGGCGACATAGATCCTGTCGGTCGCTTGGTTCACGGCGACGTTGATGGGCTGGGTGCCCACGGGGACCGTTGCGACCACCGCGTTGGTCCGCCCGCTGATCACGGACACCGTGTCGCGGAACTCGTTGGTGACGTACACGGTGTCGGTGTGCTCGTCCACCCCGACACCGACCGGCGACTCGCCCGCTGGGACCGTGGCCGTGACACCGGTTCCGGTTGTCGACTGGGCGGAGGCGCCGCTCATGGAACTCGCCCGCGCGGATGGGGCGGATGGGACTGTCGCGAGGACCACCCATCCAGCGAGCATCGTCGCGATCACGATGCAGGTTCGCCAGGTTCTCATCGATACCACCTCATGCCGTCTCATGCCGTGTCCTGGCCCGTGGCCGGCGGCGCGTCGGTGGGGATCGCGTCGAGGGATACTGAGACGCCGAGGAAGGGCCGGCCCGCGGGGTGGGCCCAGCCGTGGTTGGCGCCGCGCACGACGATCGTGTCCCCGGCTCTCAGATGGATCTGGTCTCGATTGGTGACCAGGGTCGCCTCGCCGGCAAGCACCACC
>WNGD01002461.1_pt1 | contig 26598 bp, 28 predicted proteins | sample 5400671 | NCBI WGS metagenome assembly WNGD01 (sample SAMN13153369, study PRJNA577476) | soil metagenome | isolation source: 40 cm soil or saprolite under grassland replicate 2 | place: USA:California | collected 2016-06-15
CAGTGCGCCGCTATCGCGAAGCTCGTTGGCAACATCCGTCAGCACGCGACGCAAAACCTCATCGCGACACCAACTCTGAAAACGCCGATGCACAGTTTTGTAGTTCGGGTAGCTCTGCGGCAGCATGTGCCATTGCGCCCCTGTGTTGAGAATCCACAGGACCGCTTCGAGCACACAACGCGTCGGAGTCGGTTTGCGCCCAGGACGTCCATCGGCAATATTCTCCTCCGGAAAATGATCCCGGATGCGTTTCCACTGCTCGTCCGTGAGCCGAATCATTCGACATTTATATCGGATCGACAGCAGTCGGCAATTTTGAGATAGGTTCTAGTCTCCTTCCGTCGTCGCTTTGAAGTGCCGAGCGCACTTCATTGCGCGACACATCTGTGCGTCGCAGCAGAACTCGCTTGATCCCGATTGCTGGGATTTGTGCAATCTTGCCGGGTTCGGCCCCTCGGACGGCGGTCCGCAGGAAACAGGAACCATGAGAGGACGATGTTGATAGGCTAGCGCATCCGTCAGACGGGTGATTTAGGCGAGGTTGGTCGTCGGCGGGGTTCGGGCACAGCCGCGCGACATCATTGCTGCGGTCCCCCGAGTGCGATGTCGCGTTCGGCGCGAAAAACATTGGAGTAGAGATTGGCAATCCATTGCCGGCCGTTCGCCGTGACGTGGAGATAGCGAATGGCGGATCGAATGTATGGTGCCACGCTGTTCCAATAGAACTGTGGATACTTGTGGACGAGGTCGGCGGGGTTGTCGTAGCCGAGCTGGCGGTTGAGGCCCGCTTCCTCGAACTCGTGATAGAGCGCGTTGGCCTTGCGGATATAATGCGGATCGCCGAGTTGCCCGATCAAGTCGGCGGCCCGCAGCAGCGCGGCCTCCTCGTCGATGCGTTCGACCTCCGCAGGCATGCTGCTGGGGAAGCGAGAGCCCTCGACCGCGCGCGCGATGCGGGCAGCATCAAGCTGCTCGATGCCTTGGAGGCGCTCCATGACGTAAAGCTTGGAACGATCGACGTGATACGGCAGCAGCGCCGCATCCGAGGCTCCGCGCGGCAGCTTGGCCTTGTGGCCGGCGGCGTCGATCAGAAACCCGTTTTCATCGTCCTGCAGGAAAATGCCGCGCACATAGCCGATGTCGTGCGTCACGCATGCAAGGATGAGATGCGCGTAATCCTCCGGCGGCATGTGGGCATGCAAGGCCCGGCCGCGCAAAATGTCATGGCCTGCGAGCGTTGACCAACATTGTGTGCTCGACGTTGTGGTAGAGCGCGTCGCTATTGCCGATGCATTCCAGCGCGACACGTGCAATCGAGGGAACCAGCTCGACCAGGCGGGTTTCGGTCGCGCCATACCGCCGTTGCATGTAGTTCGCGAGAAAAGTGCCAAGTGCGTCAGCCGCGAGCTCTGGCACGGTTATCATGATCGCTCCCCATCAGCGCGGGGCTTCGACGCCGACCGAATAGCGTGGCATCCATTTATCTCGGCCGGATGACAGCGCGTGCGCCCGCTCGGCGGTCGTGCGCCAGCTCAATCGTTCGCGCATCCAGATCGTCATATTCGGGCTTTTTCGAACCAGTGATGCGCATACGGCTCATCGTTGAAGGGCTCGACTTCAACATATCCGCACTTGCGATACAACGCCTGCGCTTCTTTGAGCGTCCGGTTGGTCTCGAGCCTGAGCGTGCTCACGCCAAATTCTCGTGCACGCGCTTCCAGCGTTTCGAGAATGCGTCGACCGACGCCGAGACCGCGCGCATCGGCAGTGACCCACATGCGCTTGACTTCGCCGATAGTTCGATCTTTCGCTCTGAGCGCGCCGCAACCGATTGGCTTTCCGCCGAGGCGGGCGACGACAAAGACGCCAGCCGGAGGCGTCAGTTCATCGGCGTTCGCGGGGATGCTCTTTGCCGGGTCAAATCCGGTTTTGAAGCGGTTGCCCAGCTCGCGAAAGTATTGTTCGAGACACAGACGCGCATCGGCGCTGTCCGGCGCTTCCGCCGTTATTTGAACGGCGGATGCGCGCATCAGTCGCTCGATCTCCGCCATCGCCGCGATCAAGCGATCCCTTTGCGCAACGCTGAGCGGGGCCAGAACGGATTTGGCCAGCGCGTCGGCACGACGATCAAGCTCTCTCAGCTCGCGCAACCCGGCGCGGGTCAACCTCACCCAACGAACCCGGCCGTCGTTCGCCGCCGGTTGCGCTTGCACCAGCCGTTGACGCTCGAGCGAGCGCAAGAGGCGGCTGACGTAACCGGAATCCAGCTCCAGTCTCGCGCGTAAATCGCGCACTTCCGCGCCGGCGCGGCCGATCTCGTAGAGGAGCCGCGCTTCGCCGAGCGGACGGTCGCGATCGAGAAAATGGTCCTTGAGCGCGCCGATCCGCTGACTGACCGCGCGATTGAAGCTGCGCACGCGGCGCACTTGCTCCGCCTCCATTCTCTGACTTTAGTCAGGTAATCCGCCGGGATCAACCTTTTCGCCCCCTGGCACAGGCCTGCCGCACCCGTCGCGGCGTGCGCGCAAAGAGGACTCTGCATCCGGTCGGCCGCCGGAGCGCGATTGCGCGAAAATTGCGCCGCAAGAAACGGATCGCCGTACCTTACGCCGAGATGCAAGGAGTAGGGCAGTCAAGGGCGGCGGAGTTTTTTTAACAATGGCAAAATCCTACTACAGCGTCATGCTCTATCACCCGGCTGATGAAGTGTGGGCGGTGATTCGCCCGTTCGATCACTATGCTTGGGCAGGCGTCGAGAGCGAGACCATCATCGAACACGGCAAGGCTGGAGATCAGGTCGGGGCAGTGCGCCGCGTCACCTATGGAGGAAACATCATCCGACAGGTTCTGCTGGCCCATTCCGACATGGACCGTTCCTATACCTACGGATTCTGCGGCGCTCCACCTTTCCCGGTGCAGGACTATGTCGCGACGATATGCGTTAGTCCGATCATTGCCGACGATGCCTCATTCGTTGAGTGGTGGGCAACGTTCGACTGCGCCGCCGAGGAACGAGACAAATGGGTGAGGCATTTCGAGCAGGAGGGCTTTGCCAAATGGCTCGCCGCCCTTCGCCAGTTCATGTCGAACGGCGGCCGCCACGCGTGAAGCAAAATCTCAATCCAGCCCCAAAGGGGGTGCCCGTCCGCACGAGGCGGCCGGGCGCAGCCTCCCCGTTACCGAGCCGAAGGAGTCGGCTAAATCCATAAGCGCCATGTCGGACAAGCAAGCTTCCGGTTCCGGCGGGGATCCGGTCTACGTCTACAAGCCGTCGCTGATGGGCGCGGCCTGGGAGCTTCGCCTGCGGCCCGACGCGCTCGAATGGCAGGCGGGCCGGCGGTGCGGCCGCATCCCCTATGCACGCGTCACCTGGGTGCGGCTGTCGTTTCGGCCGGTGACGATGCAAACGCGGCGCTTCGTCACCGAGATTTGGTGGCCCGGCGGTCCGCGGCTGTCGATCGCCTCGACCTCGTGGCGATCGCTGGTCGAGCTGCACGCGCAAGACCGCGCTTACGGCGACTTCGTCCGCGAGCTCAACCGGCGCATCGCCGCCGCCGGTGCGACGGCCGCGTTCGAGACCGGCGCGCCGGCGCTGCTCTATTGGCCGGGGCTCGCGGTATTCGTGGGCGTGGCATTGGCGCTGGCGGTGCTCACGGTGCGCGCGCTCGAGATCGGAGCCTTTGGGGCCGCGGCCTTGGTGGGCGGCTTTTTCGCCGTGTTCGTGTGGCAGAGCGGCACATATTTCAAGCGCAACCGGCCCGGCCGCTATCGGCCGGACGCCGTGCCGAAGGAGCTGGTGCCGGGATAGTTAAATCGGCCAAAAAAAGCTCTCGACAACGTTACGCGAATCTTTGACGATTCGAGACTCACCAAAATTGTGCCAAGGCTGCCGCTTCGCCTGCGCCGTCGATTTATCGACAGCGGCCGGCGGGCGCGCGTGCGCGGTCTCCTTTGTCAGGCCTGCAACCTGGGTCTCGGCAGCTTCAAGGATCGGCCGGCGCTGTTGCGCGCCGCAGCGGATTACGTGGTGGCTGCGCGCGAGCGCGAGTCGAGCCGAGCTCTTCCGCGCCGCACCGGCCTTTCAGTTTCGCACCACCAGCACCGAGCACTTGGCGTAGCGCACCACGTGGCCGGCGTTGGAGCCGAGGAAATAGGTGCGCACCGCGTGCCGCTGCGGCCGGTGCGAGCTCATGACGATGAGATCTGGCTGCATGCTGTTCGCCTCTTCCAGGATCTCCTGGTAGATGCCGCCCTGGCGCACCGTCGACGACACCCGCGCAGAGGGCAAGCCGGTCTCCTTGACGACGATGGCGAGCGCATCTTCCGCCGCCTTCCTCTGCTGCACCTCGAAGTCGGGCGGCACGTATTCGGCGAGCATCACCGGCGTGAGCGGCAGCACATTGACGAAACGAATCATGCCCTCGGATGGACCCGCCATCATCAACGCGGTGGCGACCGCGGGCTTGGCAAGGTCCGGGTCCGCGAGGTCGATCGGAACCAGGATTTTCTTGTACATGGCACCGTCCCACTCTGTGACTTGGTTTTCGGACATATTGCCACGTTTGCCGACGGACCGTGAGTGGGGCGCGTCGCCGATGCCGCCGTCCGCGGTGGGGCGGGCGGGCTGGCCGCGGGGCGCCAATGGGCCGCCCCGCGCGCCGCTTTGGATTGGCGCCAATGGGGCAAGCCCCACGCGCCATTTTTGACTGGCGCGAATGGGGCAAGCCCCACGCGCGCTTTCAGACCCGATCGGCCTCTGCCAGCGAGCGGGGGCTCACGAAGCGCTCGAGCCGTCCGCCGTGGGGATGCAGCTTGCGCCAATCCTTGCCGGCAAAATCGATCACCGCGAGGCCGGACGTCGGCAGCCCTTCATTGAGCCGCTCGCGGGCCTCGACATCGCCGGAGGCGATCAGCTGCCGCGCCGCGTCATGCAGCCCCGGATTGTGTCCGATCACCAGCAGCGTGCGCACCGCCGGTGCGGTCTTCTTCACTAACGCGATGATCGCCTCGGCGCCGGCGTTGTAGAGGCGCTCCTCGTAAACAACCCGCGGGGGCTTCGACAGCGCGGCGGCGGCGCGCTCCCACGTCTGCCGCGTGCGTTCGGCCGTCGACACCAGCACGAGGTCGGCGGCGAGCGCATGACGGGCCATGTAGGCGCCGATCACCGAGGCATCGTTTTTGCCGCGCGCATTGAGGCGGCGCGGGTGGTCGCTCATGCCGGGTTCGGCCTTTTCCGACTTGGCGTGTCGAAGCAGCATCAAGCGCATGGCAGCAGCATCGATGTCCCGCGCGGCGCAGGCTAGTGTGGTGGATTTGAAGTTCCGACCATTGTATCAGCAAGCTCGCATGGCAACTTCAAATCCAAAACCGAGGGTGCCGCAAGGGTTTGCGAACTTCGGAGCCGGGACACTAGCATGGCGGGCGATGACTTGGCCCCCGGGGAAGAAAACGTGAACGCGTCCGAGCGAGCGTCCTACGTGCCGACCTGGTACACGGCGACCATGGTGCCGGCGTCCGCGCGCGGGCCGCTCACCTTCGATCTCGACGTCGAGGTCTGCGTGATCGGTGCGGGCCTTGCCGGGCTCACCGCCGCGCGCGAGATCGCACGGCGCGGATGGTCGGTGGTGGTGTTGGAAAGCCGCCGCATCGCCTGGAGCGCGTCCGGCAGCAACGACGGTTTCGTCCTGCCCGGCTTTGCGGCATCCATGGACAGGCTGATCAGCCGCGTCGGATTGGAGCACGCCAAGGCGCTGTGGGCGCTCTCCGAGATGGGCCTCAAATACGTGCGCACGACGATTGCCGAGGCGCGCATGCCGGGCGTCGCGCCGATCGCCGGCTGGCTCAAGGCGTCCAAGGTCGACAACGGCGATGAGGTGTTGGCCAAGGTTGAGCTCTACCGGGAGGAGCTCGGCGCCGAGGTCGAGGCCTGGCCGACCGAGCGCGTGCGGGAGGAGCTCAGGACCAATCACTATTTCCACGCTATGCATCTGCCGCGCGCATTTCACATCCATCCGCTCAACTATGCGCTCGGGCTCGCAGAACTGGCGGAAGCGGCGGGAGCGCGCATCTTCGAGGATACGCCGGCGCTCGCGATCGACGGCGAAGGCGTGCGCAAGCGGGTCGTCACGCCGTCCGCCCGCGTGCGCGCTGGCCATATCGTGCTCGCCGGCAACGTCCATCTCGGCTCGCTGCTGCCGCGCATCGCCGGCACGCTGATGCCGATCTGGAGCTACACGATCACCACCGCGCCGCTTGGGCCGCGCCTCGCCGAAGCCATCGCCTATCGCGGCGCGGTGACGGATACCGACCTTGCCAACAATCACTACCGCATCGTCGGCAACGACCGGCTGCTCTGGTCGGGACACACGACCACGTGGGAGGCCGATCCCAAGCGCTACGTGCGGCGGCTCAAGGCCGACATGACGGCGGTCTATCCGCAGCTCGGCGAGGTCGAAGTCGAGCACGCCTGGTCGGGCGTGCTCGGCAATGCGTTGCATCGCATGCCGCAAATCGGCGAGCTTTCGCCGGGCGTTTGGCTGGCGAGCGCCTTCGGCGGTCACGGCATAAACACCACCGCCATGGCGGGCGATATTCTCGCCCAAGCCATCGTCGAGGGCGACGACACGTGGCGATTGTTCGCGCCGTTCGAACTTGTCTGGGCCGGCGGCAGGCTCGGCCGCGCGGCGATGCAGGTCTTTTATTGGTGGTTCAACGGGCTCGAGCGCTTCGAGGCGCGCGCGGCGCGCCAGCGCGAGGAAGAAGATCAGCGTGTGGCCGAGCGCGCGGCGCGGCGCGAAGGGGACGATGAGATGGAGGTCGAAGCACGGCTCGGGGCGGTGGTGCCGCGGGCGGACTTGCCGGAAGAGCCGGCGCTCGCCGCGTTGCCCGCCGATCCGATCGCGCCCAAGGACATTGCCGCGCCGCCGATCGAGCGCGACGGCGTCGACGCGCGCGCGCAGGAGAGGTTTGCGCGCGCCGATTTGCCCGACGTCTCCGTCGTCGAGGACGATGCCGCGGGCGGCCGTGCCCCTCGCGGGGACGAGCGGACGCAGCGCAAGGACTCCTAGGTTCGTCCCTCGCGTCGCGCCAAGAACGCCAGCCGCTCGAACAAGTGCACGTCCTGCTCGTTCTTGAGCAGCGCGCCGTGCAGCGGCGGAATAAGCTTCTTCGGGTCGCGCTCGCGCAAGGTTTCAGGGCCGATATCTTCGACCAGCAGGAGCTTGAGCCAATCGAGCAGCTCCGAGGTCGAGGGCTTCTTCTTCATCCCCGGCACGTCGCGGATTTCGTAAAACAGCTTGAGCGCCTCCGACACCAGGCGCTGCTTGATGCCGGGGAAATGCACCTCGATGATCGCGCGCATGGTATCGGCGTCCGGGAAGCGGATGTAGTGGAAGAAGCAGCGGCGCAGGAAAGCGTCGGGCAGCTCCTTCTCGTTGTTGGAGGTGATCACCACAATCGGCCGCCGCCGCGCCTTGACGGTTTCGCCGGTCTCGTAGACGAAGAACTCCATGCGATCGAGTTCCAGCAGCAAATCGTTGGGAAACTCGATGTCCGCCTTGTCGATTTCATCGATCAGCAGCACCGGTCGTGCATCCGAGACGAAGGCGTCCCACAGCTTGCCGCGCTTGATGTAGTTGCGGATGTCGCGCACGCGCTCGTCGCCGAGTTGGCTGTCGCGCAGCCGCGACACCGCGTCGTATTCGTAGAGCCCCTGCAGCGCCTTGGTGGTCGATTTGATGTGCCACTCGATCAACGGAGCGCCGAGGCTCTTGGCGACCTCGAGCGCGAGCACGGTCTTGCCGGTCCCGGGTTCGCCTTTGACCAGCAGCGGGCGCTCGAGCGTGATGGCGGCATTGACCGCGACCTTGAGGTCGTCGGTTGCGACATAGGCGCTGGTTCCTTCGAAACGCATGATGGTCCCTTCCAACCCAGCAGCCGTTGTTCTCGAATCGTCATGCCCGGGCTTGACAACGCAAGTCGGGTTTACCCGACTTGCGGCGCCTTGATGCACAGAACTCGGGCAGGCCCGAGTTCTGTGGCATCCATCGAAAGAAAAAGCGCTTCATTTGAAGAGGATGGATTGCCGGGTCAAGAGCGCGTTTACGCGCGTCTTCCGACGCGCTATGCCCGGCAATGACGCTGGAAGGGGTCAACGTCAACAGAGCGGCAGCGGTTCACGCCGTCATCGCATGAACGTGAGCCGAATTGCCGCGACCGAAGATGGCAAAATGCCGTATATACCGGCAGTGAGCACCCGCTTGCGCCAACCCCAGGAGAACCGCATGCGGCGCCCAACAAACAAAAACGCCGCCGGCCGACGGATTGCGCTCGGTTTGTTGTTCTCCCTCGGCCTCCTTGCGAGCGCAGCAGGGCAGGGGAGCGGGCCGCAGAAGACCGCGACTGCAACCTTCGCCGGCGGCTGTTTCTGGTGCGTAGAGGCCGATTTCGACAAGGTCGAAGGCGTGATCAGCACCACCTCGGGCTATACCGGCGGGCGCACCGCCAATCCCAGCTACGAGGAGGTCTCGCGCGGCGGCACCGGCCACGCCGAAGCAGTGGAGATCGTGTACGACCCGGCCAAGGTGGGCTATGAGAAGCTGCTCGACGTGTTCTGGCACAACATCGATCCTTTGGCGAAGGATCGGCAGTTCTGCGACCACGGCGACCAATACCGCAGCGCGATCTTCTATCACGGCGACGAGCAGCGCGCGCTGGCGGAAGCATCGAAGGCGGCGGTTGCGAAACGCTTCAAGCAGCCGATCCAGACCGCAATCGTGGCGGCCGGTCCGTTCTATAAAGCCGAAGAGTACCATCAGGATTACTACGTGAAGAATCCCGTCCGCTATAAATTCTATCGTTTCAATTGCGGCCGCGACGCCCGGCTCGAAGAGCTGTGGGGCAAGAAGGACTAGCACCATGACCGATCGTCGTCGCTTGCTAGCGGGTGCAGGGATGCTGGCGCTGATCGCGGGCCCGCGCGCGCTCTGGAGCACGGATGCCGAAGCGGCCGACAGCTTCGAAATCCAAAAGAGCGACAGCGAATGGCGAGCCATCCTGACCAAGGCGCAATACGACGTCCTGCGTCGGCACCGCACCGAATCCCCGGGCTCGAGCCCGCTCAACGACGAGAAGCGCAAGGGCACGTTTGCCTGCGCGGGCTGCGATCTTGCGCTGTTCTCGTCGGAAACCAAATACGACAGCAAGACCGGCTGGCCTAGCTTCTATCGGCCGCTGCCGAACGCGATCGGCACCGCCACCGACCACCTGTTGCTGCTGCCACGCACCGAGGTGCATTGCCGGCGGTGCGGCGGACATTTGGGCCATGTCTTCGAAGACGGACCGCCGCCCACGGGATTGCGCTACTGCATCAACGGCGTGGCCTTGAAATTCCTGCCCAACGCCCCGGCTTGACCGCGGCTTTTCCATAAGGACGCGGACGCCGACGGGCCGCTTTCGCGGCCGGCGCCGCGGGCGTAAGTTTTCCCACGGCGCAGATGCCGCGAGCGCAATGAGGGCCGCCGTGACCCATAGAGTCGGGATTTGTCTCGCCGCCGCCATCGCGGGATGGCTCGCAACCATCCCCGCTTTCGCCGCGGACAAGCTCAAGATTGCGGTCGGGCAGCGCGAAATATGGCACGGGGCTCCGGCCGCGCTGGGCGAGCGCGCCGGCATTTTCCGCAAGCACGACCTCGATCTCGAGCTGCTGTTCACCAGCGGCAGCGGCGAGACGATGCAGGCGGTGATCGCCGGCAGCGTCGACATCGGCGTCGCCGCCGGCACGCTCGGCGTCATGGGCGCCTACGCCAAGGGCGCGCCGATCCGCATCATCGGGGCGGAATCGACCGGAGAGGATTCGTATTGGTACGTGCGGGCGGATTCGCCGGTCAAATCGATGGCCGACATGAAGGGTCGGACCATGGCCTACTCGACCAACGGCTCGTCCACCCATGCGAATGCGCTCGCCTTTGTCGAGCTTTACAAGGTCGACGCCAAGCTCATCGCGACCGGCGGCTTCCCGGCCACGTTCACCATGGTGATGTCGGGCCAAATCGACGCCGGCTGGTCGGCGCCGCCCTACGCCATGGAGGCGCTGCGCAAGGGCGACATCCGCGTCATCGTGCGGTCGAGCGAGCTGCCGCTGGTGAAAGGGCACACCATTCGCGTGCTCGTCGCCAACAAGCAGAGTCTGGACAGCAAACCGGACGTCTATCGCCGCTTCATGCGTGCCTATCGCGAGACGGTGGATTGGATGTATGCCAGCGACGAGGCGCCGAAGATTACGCGGAATTCGCCAAGATCGGCATCGAGGATGCGCGGCGCGTGCGCGAGGAGTTCGATCCCAAGGAGATGGTAATTCCGGACCGTGTGGTGGGACTGAGCGAGCTGATGCCCGATGCGGTCAAGTTCAAGTACTTGAGCCAGCCGCTGACCGTGAAGGAACTCGAGGAGCTGGTGCAAATTCCAAGTTAAGCGTGGACGCCTTCGGCCGGCTGTCGTTGCGGGGCGCGCCGGCGATCTCGGGTGGACCACCGGCACGGGCCTAGCCTCGCTCGAGGAGTTCTCCGACCTGCGCATCGGCTCGCCCGCCCGGCCCCCGAGATCGAGCGCCGGCGCGGAGGCGATCAAGGCGGTGGAAGGCCCGCAGTGACGTCCAGCGCGCGGGCGCGCCTCGGCGGGCGGCATAAGCCGGGAGCGCCGCCGCCCAGTCGGCGCATGCGCCCGCCACCCGAGCCGTTCCTTTTGCGCCGCACCGAAAATCGGGGTCGATCGCAATTCCGTTATTGTCCGCCACCGCGCGGCTCGATATAAGCTCGCCCCGCGAGCAGGGGCTTCGCTTTGCGCACGGGGTTGCAATGTCTTCGCAGAAGAATGGCGCCGCTGTACTGGACAAGACCAAGGCTTACCGACCTACCGACAAAGAGCCCTTCATGAATGAGCGCCAACGGGAGTATTTCCGCCAGAAGCTGCTCACGTGGAAGGAGGAGATCCTCAAAGAGGCCAAGGAGACGCTGGCCCATCTCCAGGCCGAGAACGAGAACCATCCGGATCTTGCCGACCGCGCGTCCTCGGAGACCGACCGGGCGATCGAGCTGCGCGCCCGCGACCGCCAGCGCAAGCTGATCGCCAAGATCGACGCGGCGCTCGCCCGCCTCGAGGACGGCACCTACGGCTATTGCGAGGAGACCGGCGAGCCGATTTCGCTCAAGCGGCTCGAGGCGCGCCCCATCGCCACGCTCTCGGTCGAGGCGCAGGAGCGGCACGAGCGACGCGAGCGCATCTATCGCGACGAGTGACGCGCTACGCGCCGCAACGGCCAATAGCGATCAGCAAAATGACGAATGGGCGGCGCGGGGTAAACCGCGCGCAAGAGAAGGATCGCGCCAGCGCCGTCCGCAACCCTCGCGAATCGCCGATCAAGGCTTGGAGGGGGGACGGTTCAGCAGACTCGCCATCTCCTGTTCGAGGCTGTCGTAGAACGATTTCTGCGGCGCGGCCTTGGTGTCGGGACCCTTGCCGCGCGCGCCTTTCGCGGGGTCCGCGGGCGTTGCCGCCTGCGCTTCATCGCTCGGCGCTGCGGCGGGCTCGCCCGGCGTCTTCGGCGGCGCGGGTGGCGCCGCGCGGGTGTCGTCGGTCTTGAGCGGCCGGCGCAGCGCCATGTCGGGCCGCGGGGAGGGCGCAGGCGGCGTGAATACCGCGCCCTCGGGCGCGGCCTCGCCCGCTGCCTTGGGCGCAGGCGGCGCCGCGCGGGCGTCCTCGCTCTTGCCCGGACGTCGCAGCGCGGCCTCCAGCCGTTGCGCCATTTCCGAGAGGTTCTGGTCGGCCGGCGGCTTGAGCGCGGCGTCGGTAGCGCTCGCGGCAGCCGGGGGCGCCGGTTGCAGCCGCGGCATGCGCCGAGGCGCCGGTTCGGCGGGCTCGGGAGCGCCCGGCATGCGTGACAATTCTTCCGCCAAGCCGGCCAGCGGGTCGGCGGTGCGCGGCTTGCGCTCGCGCGGCGCAGGACCAGGCGACGGCAAAGGAGGCAACGGCGGCGCTTCCGGCGGCCGCTCTCCCGGCCATAGCATCGGTTCTTCGACCGCGGTGGACGGACGTTGCGGCTGCGGCTCCGCGCGCAGCGAGGGCTCGACCCGCGCCGCCGGCTCGACCTTTGGCGCCGGCTCGGGCTGCAGCGGCCACATGGTGTCTTCCCCGAGCGGGACCGCCCGCGGCAGCGTGTCGGCTGCGGCGGGCGGACGGGTGGGAGCCGCCTCCCGCACCGCGGCGGCCGCGCGCACGATGTTCTGCTCGACCACCACGTCGGTCGGACCGCCGATGATGAGAAGATGCTCCACATTGTCGCGGCGAATAAGGACGAGGCGGCGCCGGCCGTCGACCGTTGCCTGGTCGATCACGGCGAGGCGCGGCTGACGGCCGCGCGCCGCACCGCCGCCGAGCCGGCCGCCACCGAACCGGCGCAACAGCCAGAACGCCAACGCGAGTAGGACGAGCACCACGATCACGAAGAAAAGGATCTTGAGGCCGCTCTGTCCTTCGCCGAATAAGGTGTCCAACATCACTCCTCCCTGCGTCCCAGGGGTGCGGCGTGTCGATCGGGATCGCCCGAATGGTTAACGCCGCTGGCAATGCCTGTCGCCGTCAATACTAACAAGAAATTAAGAAAGATAGGCCCCAGGACGCCCAACTCCATGCCTCAAAGCTTTCTCGTGGTAAACGGCGCTTTGATGGCCGGGGCTCCCCACGAGCGGCCGCAACCGGCCGTTATCCCTCAACCATCGACAAAATCTGCCCGCTGGCAAGCCCCCGCGCACCGGGCGACGCGCGTCCTCGTTGCGCATGGCACCCGCCGCGACCTTCCATGCGCCTCGCACGCGCATCGATGGCGATGCACCGGGGAAAGACATGGGGCGGGCGCGCGCGAGGCGCATGCGGGCGTGGGAACTCGCGGGCCGGGGTGCGAGCCCCTTGCGGGGACTCACCGGCTGGGGCACTCAGGGCAACGCGAATGAGGCCGATTCCACGCCGATCATGACGCAGCAGCACTTGCCCGACGACAATGCCCGCGCGCCGATCGATCGGAGCCGGGCGAGCCGCGGCGGCGGCAGTATCGGTCTCGTCCTGCTCATCGCGCTCGTACTCGTCGGCGCCGCGGGCGCGCTGGTGTTGATCGGGCGCGCCAAGGCCGAGCCCTACATCCTCACGCTGCTCGCCGTGCTGGCCACGCTCGGCGTGTTCCTGCTGTTTGCGCTCGCGGCCGGCATTTTGCGCATGTCGGGTCGAGAGGCCGCGAGCCCGTTGCTCAAGGCCGTGGTCGATCATGCAAACGAGGGCATCCTGGTGACGGACCCGCAGGGCCGCGTCGCTTACGCCAACGCGGCTTATCTCGACCTGGTCGAGGCCTCCGGTCGCCAAGACGCGCGGCCGGTGGAGCGCGTCTTCATGGGCGATCTCGCCGTTTCGGAAGCCGTCTACCGCCTGCTCAAGGCGGCGCGCGAAGGACGCCGCGGCCAGGAGGAGGTGCGCGTCACCGCGCGCAAGGGCGAGAGCGGGCGATGGCTGCGTATCCGCGTGCGCCCGCTCGGCGAGAGCAAACGCGAATCGCGCATGACGGTGTGGTCGCTGGCCGACGTGACGCGCGAGCTCGAGCGGCACGAGAACGTGTTTCAAGAGCTGCAGCACGCCATCGACTATCTCGACCATGCGCCAGCCGGCTTCTTTTCGGCCGAGGCCAACGGCAACGTCGTTTATCTCAACGCCACGCTCGCCAATTGGCTCGATCATGATCTCGCGCAGGTCGGCTCCGGCGGGCTCAAGCTCGACGACATCGTGGCGGGCGAGGGCGCGGCGCTTCTCACCACGCTGGCGGCGGTGCCGGGCGACGTGAAGACCGAGATTCTCGACATCGACCTCAAGACGCGCAGCGGCCGCACCGTGCCGGCGCGGCTCTACCACAAGGTCGCTTTCGGTGCCGACGGCGCGCCCGGCGCGTCCCGCACGCTCGTTCTCAACCGCGCCCGCGACGGCTCGATCGACCCGCAGCGCGCCGCCGAAGTGCGCTTCATGCGCTTCTTCCAGAACACGCCGATGGCGATCGCGACCGTCGACAAGCAGGGCCGGATCGCGGACTCGAATGCGAGATTTGCGCGATTGTTCCATCCCGTGTTCAAAGCCGACGCCTCGGGCGACCGGTCGATCCTCGCCGTCGTGGCCGAGCGCGACCGCGGTGCGCTCGAAGCTGCTATCCGAAAGGCGGCGGAAGGGCAAGGCGAGATCGCCCCGGTCGACGCCGCGCTCGCCGGCGCCGGCGAGCGCTATGCCAGCTTTTTCGTCACCGCCATCGAGGACGAGAAGGAGCGCGACCGGGAGGCCGCGATCGTCTACGCGCTCGAGACCACGCAGCAGCGCACGCTCGAGAACCAGGTCAATCAGCAGCAGAAGATGGAGACCATCGGTCGTCTCGCCGGCAATATCGCGCACGACTTCAACAATCTGCTCGGCGCCATCATGATGGCGACCGACTTCCTGCTGAACGCGCACAAGCCGACCGATCCGTCGTTCCAGGACATCATGCAGATCAAGCAGAACGCCAACCGGGCGGCGAGCCTGGTGCGTCAACTGCTGGCGTTCTCGCGCAAGCAGACCATGCGCCCGCAAGTGATCGATCTCGGTGAGGCGCTCTCGGATCTCACCGTTCTGCTGCGCCGCCTGATCGGCGAGAATGTGACGCTCGATGTTCCGCAAGTGCGCGATCTCTGGCCAGTGAAGGCAGACGTCGGACAATTCGAGCAGGTGATCATCAATCTCGCGGTCAATGCGCGCGACGCCATGCCGTTCGGTGGCAGGCTCACGTTGCGCACGTCTAACGTCGGCGCCGGCGACAGCGCGCAGCATCAGCACAAGGAGATGCCGCTCGGGGAATACGTGCTGGTCGAGGTCGAGGACACCGGCAGCGGCATCGCGCCCGACATCATCGACAAGATCTTCGACCCCTTCTACACCACCAAGGACGTCGGCAAGGGCACCGGGCTCGGCCTCTCGACCGTCTACGGCATCGTCAAGCAGACCGGCGGCTTCATCTACGTGGAGTCGGAGGTGGGCAAGGGTACGATCTTGCGCATCTTTCTCCCGCGCTACATTCCCGGGGCCGACGACGTGGAGGTGCCGCAATTGCCGGAAACCACCGCGCCCGCGATCGCCATCTCCGCCGCCGACGAGATACGCGGCGCCGCGGCCGATCTCACTGGCCGCGGCACGATCCTCCTGGTCGAAGACGAGGAGGGCCTGCGCGCGCTCAACGCCCGCGGACTGCAGTCACGCGGTTATACCGTGATCGAGGCCGGCAACGGCCTTGAGGCGCTCGAGGAGCTCGAACGGCAGGGCGGGCAGGTCGACGTCGTCGTCTCCGACGTGGTCATGCCGGAGATGGACGGACCGACGCTGATGAAGGAGCTCAAGAAGCGCAAGCCCGACATCAAGATCATCTTCGTGTCGGGCTATGCCGAGGACGCCTTCGACAAGAGTCTGCCCGATCACAAGCAGTTCAACTTCCTGGCCAAGCCGTTCACGCTCAAGCAGCTCGTCCAGGTGGTGAAGGAAACCATGGCGGGGTGACAGCCGCGCGCTTTGTGGGCTGGGCAGAGCGCAGCATCCCTCCGTACCATCATAGACGTTAGCTTAAGGAGCGTGTCCCAGGCGCAGCGCAGCACGAAGTGGTGCGCTGCAGACCCGGGATCGCCTCGGTCTGTGGCGGTCCCGGATCAGCGGCGCACCGCTCCACTTCGTTTTGCGCTGCGCCGCATCCGGGACACGAACGCCCATTCCGCCGCGCGCATTCCCCGGCTACGATGAAGGCATGGACGAGCCGGAAGCGCCGAAAGGCGACAAATACGTGGAGACCGCGCGCGACCGCCGCATCGCCAACGCGCTCTTGCTGTTCTTCCTCATCGTCGTGGTGGGCGGCGGGATCTGGCTCGCCAACGCCATGTTCGAGCAGCGCCGGCTCGACGACTGCCTGGCGCAGGGCGGACGCAACTGCGCGCCGGCGATCGACGCGCCGGCGCGATAGAGCGCGCCGCCGGTCGGCGACAGCCGCGGGAGCGAGAGCGTCATCGTGTCTTCGCCGCGCGGCGCGCCGTGCGCCGCCTCTCCACGCACTTGGCGCATTTGCATCCGTTCGGCTTGAGAAAGATGTCGAAATATTCCCGCCCGTAGTCGTAGGTGATCTCCTCGCCCGGCTTGATCTTCTTCCTCGCGCGCAGGATCACCTTGCCCTTGACCACGTCGGATTCGGCGTTCGGACCGCACGAGTGATTGGCATAGCGGCCCATGTTGCGGCGGCTCGAGCCGTCCACGGTCCAGCGGTTGTTGATCTCGTACATGTAGCGACTGCCGTGGGCCTCGAGCCGCTTGGCCTGCGCATTGGTGATGCGGCGGCCCTTGTATTCGACGATGAACGCGCCCTTCTCGATCGGCTCGGTCGCGAACAGCCCGAGTCCGGTCGGCGAGCGGCCGACGCGATAGGGCTTGCGCGAAGTCTTGCCCGAAGTCTTGCCCGAAATTTTGCCCGCTATGGCGGATGCCGCCCGCCGGCTATGCCGCCTGCACCGCTTTGCTGCGCGTCACCTCGAGCCGCGTCTCCACCGGCACCGGCGCGCGCAACGTGCTGATGCCGGGACAGCCGGCGAAGGCCAACCGTTCGACCTCCCTCAGCTTGTCCTCGGGCGCGTCGCTCGTGACGCGCAGGCTGATCGTCACCTTGCGGAACGCCGATGTCGGCGCGTCGGCGATCATATGGCCGCGTGCGTCGAACTCTGTGCGTGCGACCGCCTCGAAGCCGTCGTAGGCGACCCCGAGCTTGGCCGCGTAGAAGGCGAACACCGCGGCGTAGCAGCCGACCGCGCCGGAGAGCAGAAATTCGAGCGGGCTCGGCGCGCAATTCTGCCCGCCCACATGGGGCGGCTCGCTGATGACGAATTTGAAGCCGCTGCGCTTGCACTCGACGAGCTCGTTGAGCTCACCGATCGACGTCACCTTGACCTCGACGAAGCTTTGCGGTCCCTCGGGCGCCGGCTTTTCCGGGTGGGCGCGGTAGCGGCGCTCGCGCGCATCGGTGATCTCTTTCAACGCGGGAAAGCAATCGCAGACTTTGGTCATTCGATGTCTCCGCAGACACTGTGAGCGCGTGGCGCCGTTGTACATCGAGCACAAGGAGCGAATTTCTAGCTACCGCGACTATGCATTTGGCAAAGGAAGCCACCAAGGTCCGCTCGTCCCCGCGAAAGCGGGGACCCCAGCGCTACCTGGATTCCCGCTTTCGCGGGAATGAGCGGAGTGCGCGTACATAACCGCTGTCGTAGCTCTACTTCACCTCGACCAGTCCGACCTGATTGACCAGGCTGTTCGCGGTCACCGGGTTGCCGTCGCGCGTCACGCTCATGTTGCGGACGATGTCGCCGCCGCCGGGGATCGCCCAGCTCTGAAACGTCTCCGTCTTCGGGTCGAAGCGCACGATTGTGTTCGGCTTGGCGCCGGATTCGTTGTACCAGAGCGCGCCTTTGGTGAAGACGATGCCGTAGGGCTGCGACTGCGGCCCGCTCGGCGATGGCCATTCCTTGTGCTCGCCGGTCGCGAGATCGAGCCGCCCCAGATAGCCGCGCGAGAAATCCGCGTACCAGACAGCGTCGTCGGGCGTGAGCGCGAGACGGCGCGGACGCGATGCCGCGTTCGGCAAGGCGTATTCCCTGATCGCCATGGTGCTGGGATCGATGGTCGCGATCTTGTTGACGCCGAACTCGACGAAGACGGGAATGCCCTTGGAGTTGATCACCAGGCCATAAGGCCGTGAATTGGGCGTGGGCGAGGTGACGAGCCTGACCTCGCCGGTCTTGGGATCGATGCGTCCCACCATGTTGGCGTTCTGGGCGGTGAACCACACGATGCCGCTGCCGTCGATGGCGATGGTGTGGGGATCCTTCGCCTTCGGATCGGGCATTTTGTATTCGGTGACGTCGCCGGTCTTGGGGTCGAGCTTGCCGACGAGGCTCATGTGGTTGCCGGTAAACCAGATATTGCCGTCCTTGTCCTCGGTGAGGCCGTGCGGACCAGTCTGCGGCGTCTTGAGCGGATATTCCTTGATCGCGCCGGTCTTGGGATCGAGGCGGCCGAGCTTGCCGGACAGTTGCCCGGTGTACCAGATCGCGCCGTCCCTGGTGGCGAGCGGATCGTGCGGGCGCGAGCCCGGCGTCGGCACTTGCCAGAGCTTGATCGCGGCCTCGACCGGGCCGGCGATGACGACCGCGGCGGGGCGCGGCCGCTCGGGAAAATTCTTGATCAGATACTGCGTCAGCGGCTCGACCTCGTCCTTGGGCACGGGCACGTCGAAATTGAGCATCATGCGCATGACAGTGTGCCAGCCCTCGGGTGTGTAGCCCGCGCGCACGCGATTGATGTCGTGGCAGGCGCCGCAAAGGTTGACGAAGGTCTGCTTGCTGGGTCCGTCGGGGAAATCCGCTTGTGCCTGCTGGGCGCTCGCCGGCGGCGCGGCGCATAGCAGAGCCGCTGCGATCAGGGCCGGAAGCGGTGTCCTCGACATGGTTTTCTCCACGGACGGTCGCGCGCAAGCTTACCACAATTCCTTCGAAGCGAGCCGCGCGCCCTCGGCGAGCGAGGCGAGCTTCATCCACACGATCTTGGAGTCGACCTGCAGCCGGCCGGCGAAGGTGCCGAAGCCGCAATCGACACCGGCGATGACGTTCTCGGCTCCCACCACGCGCGCATATTGCACGATGCGGTCCGCCACGAGCTCGGGGTGCTCGACGAAGTTCGAGGTGGAATCGATCACGCCCGGGATGATGATCTTGCCGTCGGGCAGCTTCACGTCCTTCCACACTTTCCATTCGTGGCCGTGCCGGGGGTTCGCGCCGGGGAACGACAACGCCTGTGGCCGTCCTTTGAGCACGATGTCGACGATGTCCTTCAGCGGCACGTCCTTGTGGTGGGGACCCTGGGTCGAGGCCCAGCAAATGTGCATGCGCATGCGCTCGGGCGGAATGTCTTTGACCGCGTGGTTGAGCGCCTCGACGTGGGTGGTGATCACTTTGCGGAACTCCTCGAGGCTCAAATAGGCGAACACCATATGGCGGCTGAGCGCCAGGTCCGGACAGTCGAGCTGCAGCACCAGGCCGGCGTCCACGATGGCGCGGTATTCGCGCGCCATCACGTCGGCGAGCGCGTAGAGATAGGCTTCCTCGCTCGGATAATGCTGGTTCTTGAGGTAACGCGCGATCTGTCCCGGCGACGGCGACGTGAAGAAGACGTCCGCCGCTTCGGCGCCGGCGGCTCGCCGGTGCCGAGCGGCGGGGAACTCGGGCCATCGAAGCCGGTGAGGCGGTCCTTGACGTGGGTGGTATAATCGGTGCGGCCTTGTTCGCCGTCATTGATGACGTCGAGCCCGCAGGCGACCTGCTTGGCAACGACGTCGGCGACCGCGCGCCGAACCGCCGCCTTGAGCTCGGTCGCTTTGGCTCCGGGATTGTTCTGCTCCTGCAGCATGAGCTCCACCACCTGCGGGGGCCGCGGCAGGCTCCCGGTATGGGTGGTGAGAATGCGCTCGATGCTGCGCTTCATGGGATGTCACTTCTCCTGCGCCCCGCGCAGGTGAGGGGTGTCCGCGGCACTCGCCTTCGCGCGCGGCTTGTCTAGGCCGCCTTTTTAGGCTGCCTTGGCCTGCGCGCGTTTGAGGAAGTCCGTGAACACCGCGGCCATCTCGCCCTCCTTGGGCGCCCAATCCTCGGGCGGGACGAGATCGACGTCGAGGTCACCGGGGAAGAGATCGTGCAGCTCGCTGCCTGCGATCATGCGATGCGCGGCCTCGGCGATGGCGTGGTTGTGAGTCTTGTCGTTGCCGGGGATGATGCAGGTCGGGACCTTGATGGAGTTCAAATCTTTTTCGCTCGCGCCGATGATCGGCAGCTCGGCGCCCTTGGCAAACTGCGCGCGCCAGCGTTCCATGGCGGCGATGAACGTCTTCGGGTCGATCGCCATGAGGACCGCGCGGTTTGCCGGCCGCGCCTCGATGCGTTCCTTGAAGTGATCGAGCTCGCACACGGCGGCCATGCCGCCCTCTTGCGCCGCCTGGATGTATTTGCCGTAGTAATTCTCGGTGAGGCGCGTCGCGGCGAATGGGCCGCCGGTGACGCGCCACAGCAGCAGCGCGCGCACCGCCTGCGGATATTTCAGCGCGAACAGCACCGATAGCCGGCAGCCGGATGAGCCGCCGCCGACGACGGCGGGCAGCGCCTTGAGCTGCGAGAGCAGGTCGTAAAGATCCTCCGCCCACACTTCGTATTCGGAAGTTTCGGCGCCGATCGCGATGTCGGAGAGGCCGCAATTGCGCCGATCATGGATGAGCACGCGGTAGCCGGCATCGGCGACGTGCCGCGCCAGCGACTTCACGTTGTCGAGCGCGCGGCGCCCGCCCGGCGAGAGCGCGACCCAGGGGCCGTTGGTGCCGAGGACTTCGTAATTGATGTTCAATCCGCGCACGTGGGCGATGGGCATCGGTTTCCTCCGCTTTGCATTTGCTGCCAAGTCTATACCGGCAGGGTTCGCCGCGTCTCGGTCGCTGTCGCGGGGCGCGTTGCGTTGGCGAGGGCGGCACGCTGGCTTGACCGCGTGGCGCAAATCGCGCCAATTTGGCCCACGGAGTCCGGGCCATGCGCCGGACATCTCAACGATAACCAATAGACAAACGCGACGGCTCACCTCCATGCGCTACGAGCTCTATTACTGGCCGACGATCCAGGGGCGCGGCGAGTTCGTCCGCCTCGCATTGGAGGAGGCGGGCGCCGACTACATCGACGTGGCGCGTCGTCCCGGCCAGCGCGGCGTTCCCGCGATGATGAAATTCATCGAAGGTGGACGCAGCGCGCGTCCGCCCTTTGCGCCGCCGTTCCTCAAGGCCGGCAAGCTCGTCATCGGCCAGACCGCCAACATCCTGCTTTACCTCGGCGGGCGGCTCGGCCTCGCGCCCCGCGACGAGGCCGGACGGCTGCGGGTGCATCAATTGCAGCTCACCATCACCGACCTTGTGGTGCTGATCCACGACACCCATCACCCGATCACCGGTTATCTCTATTACGAGCAGCAGCGCGCGGCGGCGAAGCTCGCCACGAAATATTTCTGGCGCTATCGCTTGCCGAAATTCCTGCGCTATTTCGAGCGCGTACTCGCCAACAGCGGCGGCCCCTATCTCATCGGCAGCAAGTTCACCTATGCGGACCTCTCGCTGTTCCAGATCGTCGAAGGCCTGCGCTACGCCTTCCCCAGAAGGATGAAGCGGTTCGAGCGCAAGGTGCCGCGCGTCGTCGCGCTGCACGGCCGCGTGGCCAAGCGGCCGCGGATTGCCGCCTACCTCGCCTCGAAGCGGCGCATCCCGTTCAGCCAGTGGGGCATTTACCGCTATTTCAAGGAGCTCGACGGCTAGCCTTCCGGGCGCATGTGCGTGCATCACCCCACGGCGTTGAGCACCTTGCCGCCGGCGGTGACCGGCTTTGCCGCCACCAGCACGAAGGCGATGACGCAAGGCGCCGTGCCCTTGTTCACCCAGTTGTGGATGGTGCCGCGCTGCACCAGCACGTCGCCGGCCTTGAGGTGCACGCTGGTGCCGTCGAGCTCCATGTCGATCTCGCCCGAGATCACGGTCGCGTAGTCGATCGAATCGGTGCGGTGGTTGCGTGGGCTAACTCCGGGGCCGAAGCTCACCACCCGGAACACGGTGCCGTTGGCAAGCGTGGTGCCGACCTTGCGGGTGGAGGTGTCGGCGCCGCCGTCGTTGTCGACCGGGAAGCCTTCGCTCGTCCAGATCACGGCGGCCTCGGCGCCCGGCCGGGTCTGGGCCGCATTCTTGACGCTTTCGTCGATCGACACGGTCGCGCGGCTGTTCTTGTCATGGCCGGTGACGACGCGGCGGACAGTGAGACTCATCGGACGTCCTCCCTCGGTGATCGCATGGCGAGAAATCATTCGCCGGACGGCGGCCCGATTGCAATGGGCTGGGCGACTCGTGCGGCTTCCAATGCCGATGAAATCTGCCTAAAACCGCCGGCAGATGGATCTTGCATGAACCGAAAATCGCCATGAACGCCCCCGCCGCCGTTACCCCGCCGTATAAGCACACCCCGCTGTTCCCGCTCGGCGCCGACACCGCGCCATATCGCAAGCTCACCGCCGATGGCGTGCGCTCGGAGCGCGTGGGCGACCACGATCTCGTCTTCGTCGAACGCGAGGCGCTGCGCGCGCTCGCGGAAGCAGCCTTCACCGATATCAACCACCTGCTGCGGCCGGGGCACCTCAAGCAGCTGCGCGCGATCCTCGACGACCCGCAGGCGAGCGACAACGACAAGTTCGTCGCCTACGATTTCCTCAAGAACGCCAACATCGCGGCGGGCGGTGTGCTCCCCATGTGCCAGGACACCGGCACCGCCATCATCATGGGCAAGAAGGGCCGCCTCATCTTCACCGACGGCGACGACGAGGCGGCGCTCGCCGAAGGCGCGCGCGACGCCTACCTCAAGCGCAATCTGCGCTATTCCCAGCTCGCGCCCATCTCCATGTTCGAGGAGAAAAACACCAAGTCGAACATGCCGGCGCAGGTCGAGATCTACGCCGAGGGCCGCGGCGAGAACGACGGCGCCTACAAGCTCCTCTTCATCGCCAAGGGCGGCGGCTCCGCCAACAAATCGTTCCTGTTCCAGGCGACGCCGGCGATCCTCACCCATGACCGCATGCTCGCCTTTCTCAAGGAGAAGGTGCTCACGCTCGGCACCGCCGCGTGTCCGCCCTACCACCTCGCCATCGTGATCGGCGGCACGTCGGCCGAATTGACGATGAAGACTGTCAAGCTCGCCTCCTGCCGCTATCTCGACGACCTTCCGACGCAAGGCTCCGAGGACGGCCACGCCTTCCGCGACCTCGCGATGGAACAAGAGGTGCATCAGCTCACGCAGTCGCTGGGCGTGGGCGCGCAGTTCGGCGGCAAATACTTCTGCCACGACGTGCGCGTAATCCGCCTTCCCCGCCACGGCGCCTCGCTGCCGATCGGACTCGGGGTGTCGTGCTCGGCCGACCGCCAGGCGCTCGGCAAGATCACGCGCGAAGGGGTCTATCTCGAAGAGCTCGAGCACAACCCGGCGAAATATCTGCCCGAGCTCGATCCCGCCAAGCTCGGCGGCGAAGTGGTGCATATCGATCTGCGCCGGCCGATGAAGGAGATCCTCGCGCAGCTCACCAAATATCCGATCAAGACGCGGCTCTCGCTCAGCGGGCCCATGATCGTCGCGCGCGATCTCGCGCATGCGAAATTGCGCGAGCGCCTGGAGCGCGGGGAGGGGCTGCCCGACCATTTCAAGAACCACCCGGTCTATTACGCGGGTCCCGCCAAGACGCCGCAGGGCTACGCCTCGGGCGCGTTCGGCCCGACCACGGCGGGTCGGATGGACGCCTTCGTGCACGACTTCCAGGCCGCCGGCGGCTCGATGGTCATGCTGGCCAAGGGCAACCGCTCGCCGGCGGTGCGCGAGGCCTGCCGCAAGCACGGCGGCTTCTATCTCGCCTCCATCGGCGGCGCGGCGGCGAACCTCGCCGAGCATTGCATCAAGAAGGTCGAGACCGTGGAATATCCCGAGCTCGGCATGGAGGCGATCTGGAGGATCGAGGTGGAAAATTTCCCGGCCTTCATCGTGATCGACGACAAGGGCAACGACTTCTTCCAGGAATTGAATTTGGGCTAGCCGTCATCCCGGGACGTACCGATAGTGCGAGCCGGCAATTGAATTTGCGGCGAGCCTGCGCCAGAGTTGGCGGACGTCAATTGAACAAGGTAACGCGCATGGCTTGCATCAAAGTCGCCGACATCGCCTACGGCCGGCTCAAGGCCCCCGACCTCGATGTCATGGAGGAATTTCTCACGCGGTTCGGGATGGTGCGCGCCGATCGCACCAACACGGCGCTCTACATGCGCGGCACCGATCCTCCCCACTACATCCACGTCACCGAGAAGGGCGAGGCGAAATTCGTCGGCTTTGCCTACTACGCGGCGAGCGAGGACGACCTCAAGCGTGTCGCCCGGGCGCCCGGCGCGTCCGGCATCGAGGCGATCGACGAGCCCGGCGGCGGCAAGCGCGTGCGGCTCACCGAGCCCAACGGCTACCAGATCGAGGTCGTCCACGGCATCGCCACCCTGGCGCCGATCGCGACCAAACGGCAGAAGCTCAACACCGGCGAAGATCCGCTGTTGCGCGCGGGCGAACTGATGCGGCTGCCCAAGGGGCCTTCGCACGTCAAGCGGATCGGCCACGGCGTGCTGATGACGCCGAAATTCCGCGAGACCGTAGGCTGGTTCCGCGAAATGCTGGGTTTCGTCTGCTCGGACGACGTCTACGCGGGGGAAAAGGACAACCTGATCGGCTCGTTCAACCGCTGCGACCGCGGCGAGGCTTACGTCGATCATCACGTGTTCTTCTGCCTCAACCATGCCAAGACCGGGCTCAACCATCTTTCGTTCGAGGTGTCCGACATCGACGACGTCGCCGTGGGCCACGATTACCTGGCGCAGTTCGGCACATACGAGCACATGTGGGGAATCGGCCGGCACGTGCTGGGCAGCCAGGTCTACGACTACTGGGCCGACCCCTGGGGCCACGTGCACGAGCACTGGGCCGACAGCGACCGCCTGAACCTGGCGAACGGTTCGAATCTGGTGCCGGCGGAAGAAGCGCTCACCTCGCAATGGGGCGAGGCGCCGCCCAAGAAATTCATCGATCACGCGAGCCCGTGATCATCGCTTTTGCCCCTTGATTTCAAAGGCTTTTCCAGCTTTTTTCGCAAACCTTGCAGCAGGTTTGCGAACGAATGTTCGCGTTTTCGCCATGGCCGCCTCGGCAAGCCGGCGCTGATCCGCGGCCTTGGTGTAGCGCACCAGCTCCGCCAGGCTACTATGGCCAGTGATGGCCCCAATCTCGTGCGCCGTACAGCCGGCTTCGGCCAAGACGCGCGCGGCGGCTTTGCGCAGCCCGTGCGCTGAGCAGTGCGGGAGGCCCGCCTCATTGCACCGGTCACGGAACCAATGACTAAATGCCGAGGCCCCGAACGGCGCGCCAAATCTCGTTACCAGGAACGTCAGATGATCGCGCGAGCTGGAGGCGATGATGGCGGCCAGTGCCGGGTGCACCGGAATGGCGAGCGCGGCGCCGGTCTTCTCCTGCGTCAGGTGAATTGCCCCGCCGCGGATATGCTGCGCACCCATGCGGATGACATCGCCCCGGCGCTGGCCCGTATAGAGCAGCAAAGCTAAGGCCAGGCGCGCTCGGGTTCCGACCGGGTGCCGATCCTCAAACCTGGCGATCTCTTCGTCCGTCCAACTGTGATAGCCCCCGCTCCTGGTCCTAATGGCCTTCACATCGCGCGTGGGATCGTCAGCGCGCAGGCCGATGTCGATGGAGTGCCCCATCAAGGCCCGCAACGCCTTCCTCAGCTTATTGGCCGCTCCGGGCTTCTCCGCACGAGCCGCCATCATCCTAACGACGTGCTCGCGCTGTAGCAGCGCTGCGCGCTTTTCGCCGTGATCCTTGCAAAATCGCTCGATGACGGCGCGGTACTCGCGCTGCGTCGATGGCCGCAGGCCCCGGAACGCAGGCGCGGCAAAATAGCTGAGCGCGACCGCCCGCATGGTCCCCGGCATCACCTTGGCCGCCCCTACCGGTAGCGACTGTCCGCCGATGGCGGACATGTAGCTCGCCATGAACTCGGGTGAATAGGGCAGTCCGGGCAGCTTCACGGCAGCGAACCCAGGGCGGCGGTAATAGAACCGCGGAACGCCATGACGATCGAGAAAGCCATGAACGTATTTCGGCAGCTTCAATCGCGGTCCCATTCGTTTTCCTCCGCGCTTTCGCCGACTTGAGTGCCGTTCGTCGTAACGCTGACGATCTTGCCGGCCTTGTCGATTTCAATCCGCGCGATATCCACACCCGCCGCGGTGACCGCCTTTACCGCCCTGGTCACGTCCTGCTGCCGGAATGTGGAGGGGGCTCTAGCCATGATCAGAAAGCGGGTTATGCGCAGTGGGTTTTTTTCGGCCACCGCTCGGGTAAGGCTCGACTCGATCGATAACCACCGCGTGCCGTCCGGCGCGGAGCGCGCGCCGGGCCGGGGTCGCTTGCGGTGCTTCGCCGGTGCCTCGGTTGAGTTTGGCCCATGCGAGCGCCAGATAACCACGACCGTAGGCACGAGATCGTTGATATGAGGGGGACAAAGGCCGGCGTAGACGTGGTGGTCTAGCGCGGCGGACGACCTTTGCGGCCTCGAAGTTTTTAGCATGGGGTCGGGGCCGTGCGGGGGCGCGGGCAGGGCGGTTGCTCCGACGGTGCTCCGACATATTTGCGAGGTTGGGCGCGGCGTCGGTGACCCCCCTGCTGCGTCGTTGCGTCAGTCGTTTTCCCCTAAAGGGGAAAAGCGACGTCGACGCAAACTCCGCACCGCAGCTTCCAGCGGTCGTTGCGTCGACAGCGCGTCGACGTGAAATGCGATGTCGACGCAGATGTTGGG
>WNGD01001368.1_pt1 | contig 26567 bp, 21 predicted proteins | sample 5400671 | NCBI WGS metagenome assembly WNGD01 (sample SAMN13153369, study PRJNA577476) | soil metagenome | isolation source: 40 cm soil or saprolite under grassland replicate 2 | place: USA:California | collected 2016-06-15
GGTAGGCGAACCGCCAATACGGCGTCACGCCCTTGGTCGTTCCCGTCGAAGACGCGTCCGGCGGATGTGCGCCACCTTGGGGCGAAGAACGATAGACCGACAGCTCGCCGTACAGATGCTCATCCCACAACGCGTATGCTCCGATCCCGGCAACGCTCTGCGCCAATCCTTCATTCAGCAGCGGCGATCCGGTTGGCGTGGGGGCGACACCCGATGAGCCGAACGGAAATCCCCAGACCGGCGTCGAGTTCCACACGTCCTGCACCGTCGGGCTGTTATTGACCGTGACGCCATAGATCGTCCGCTTGGAGAACAGCTTCCCGTGGTTCGCATACCGGAGATCGATGTTGTCGACGCCCAACGTCCCCTCCGCGCCGTCATACGTGATCTGGATAAACGTGCCGAGGCGCGGCGAAATCGCCTCACCGAAAAAGACACTGAGTTCCTGAGGGAACTCGACGTTGCCATTCTGTGTCCCGGGCTGGGCTGTCGATGTCTGTGTGAAGGACATCTGCAACATCGTCGAGACCGGGGGAATGAGGTTGATCTTCAGCGGCGACGGGGTCGTCTCAGCAGGCCCGATGGTCTGTAATCCGGTCAGCGTGTAGGCATTGAGCTTGAACTGGCGGCCGAACGCCGTGAGCATCGGAAACGCGGTATGGCAGACGTTGCACGCGAGACCCGTCTGGCGCGAAAAGCTCGGAATGCCGCGATGGGCTGCAGCGTACGACGCTTCATAGCTCCGGACCCAATCCGAAACGCCCGCCCTCGCCATGGAAGGGATCGTCAGTGCGAACAGGAGCAGCAGGCTATGCCGCATCGAAACCTCGCGGAAATGGATTCGCAACGATGGCTCTCTCATCATGAAGAATTCCCAAAGGTTTCGTGATGGTCGTATTATTCCCAATGGCCATCCGCGTCCGTTTTGCCCCCTCACCCACCGGCTACTTGCACGTCGGGGGCGCCCGCACAGCCCTCTTCAACTGGCTCTTCGCCCGCCGCGAGGGCGGGAAGTTTCTGCTGCGCATTGAGGACACGGATAAGGCCCGTTCCACCGACGAAAACACGCAGGTCATCCTCGACGGCCTCAAATGGCTCGGCCTCGATTGGGACGAGCCACCGGTTTTCCAGGGTGCCCGCCTCGCCCGGCACCAGCAGGTCGCCGATCAGCTGCTCAAAGAGGACAAAGCCTACATGGAGGAGGACGCGATCCGGCTGCGCGTCCCCCCCGGCGAGTTGGCCTGGGACGACGCGGTGCATGGCCGCATCAGTTTCAAGGGCGAGGACATCCGCGACTTCGTGATTCTGCGCTCGGATCGCTCGCCGCTCTACAACTTTGCGGTGGTCGTCGACGACATCGACATGCAAGTGACTCACGTGCTGCGTGGCGACGATCACATTTCCAACACCCCCAAGCAGCTCGCCGTCTATCGTGCCCTCGGCGCCCTAACCCCAATCTTTGGCCACGTGCCGATGATTCACGGACCCGACGGCAAAAAACTCTCCAAACGACACGGCGCGACGGCTGTCGGCGACTACCAGCACCTGGGGATTCTCCCGGAGGCGATGCGCAATTTTCTCGCGCTACTTGGGTGGAGTCCGGGCGGCGACCGCGAGATCATGAGCAAAGAGGACCTGCGCAACCTCTTTTCGCTCGACGGTATCCTCAAGAAGCCCTCGGTCTTCGATACGACGAAGCTCGAGTGGATGAACGGGCAATACCTCTCCGCAAAAACGGCCGCGGAGCTGTTGCCGCTCGTGCAACCGGAGCTGGCCAAACTGGGTATCAATGGCAACCACGACGCGCTGCTGAAGGCGATCACCGCCGTGAAGACCCGCTCGCGCACGACGCTCGACGTGGCGCGTCAGGTTGCGGTGCGGCTCGACGGCAAGTTCGTGACGCTGGATGAGAAGGCCCGGAAGGAAATCGCCAAGGACGCAGTGGCCTACCGTGCGTCGTTGGCAGCAGCCGTAGACGTATTGAGGACAGTGACTGAGTGGTCTGCCGAGAGTCTCGAGCAGGTGCTGCGTGGTCTCGCCGAGCAGCGCAAGGTGGCGGCGGGAAAAATCTTTCAGCCGATCCGCATCGCGCTGACCGGAGGTACGGTGTCGGAACCGGTGAACGAACTGCTGTCGGTCGTGGGCAAAGACGCGGCGCTGCGCCGCCTCGAGGCCGCTTCCCTCTCCTAGAGGATTCCCTTCATGATCCAGATTCGTGTGATGACCGCCGCGGTCGTTGTGGCGGCGTGCGCCGGTCGCCTACAGGGACAATCACTGCTCGATCGCCCGCCCAACCTCTCCGGCGGGTGGCTCGGAGCACCGGGGACGGTGCAATTCAACTTTGTGCATCGCTTCAGCATCAGCACGCCCCCCGCCCGCAAAGTCTCGAACTCGCCCACCTTTTTCTTCTCCTATCGACTGCCGCTGCCGCTCATGGTCGGGGTGAACTATGCGACCTCGTCCGACGTGTCTCCGAGCGCGGTCAACGAATTCGAAGCCTTCGCACGCTATGGGAGAACTGGGCCGCTCGATGTCGCCGCGCAGCTCGGCTACAACCAGGCGGCGAAGAGCATGGATGGCGAGGTCACCCTGGCTCGCACGGTCCAGCGGCTGCGCATTCTGGCCGTGGGGCGAGTGCTCTCGCACGCGTATGGTGTGGATACGACCCGTTATGCGATTGGTGGGGGAGCCGTCCTGCGGCTGGGCCGCTGGATCGCGCTGGCAGGTGATGTCGCGACCCTCATCGATCGACGCCCGGGAGAGCGAGCCGCGTGGGGGGCCGGCCTGCACCTCGGCATCCCCTACACCCCGCACACCGTCTCGTTGCAAGTCGCCAACACCAATACGGGGACGCTCGAGGGCGCCTCGCGCGGCATCAGCGGCAAAGCGCGTGGCGGGTTCGAGTTCACGATTCCGTTTACGTTGAGCCGCTACTTCGGCAAACGTCGCCCGGCGGGGCCCAACATCGCGATTGATGAAACAGGCCCAGTCGCAGGTGCCGAAATGCGCACGATGGTGTTTGCACCCAAGCGCCTCGAGATTGCCGCGGGCACGACGGTGATCTGGACCAACAACGATCAGCTCGTGCATACGATCACCGCCGACGACGGCTCATGGGATTCCGGTCCGATCGAGCCCGGCAGGGCGTGGCGCTACACGTTCACGACAGCCGGTGAGTACGCGTTCCACTGCACGCCGCATCCGTTCATGAAGGGTGTCGTGGTCGTCCGCTAGGGAACGGCCTTCGCTAGCGGAGCATCACGCCATCGTCGCGCACGACGTGTCCGCTTTTCATCACGAAGCTGACGCGCCGTAGCGCCGTGATGTCACGCGAGGGGTCACCGTCGACCGCGATGATGTCGGCGTCGAGGCCGGGCGCGATCGCGCCCATTCGCTGGGCGAGCCCTAACGCTTCGGCGTTGAGCGACGTCGCCGCCACGATCGCGTGCATCGGTGCCTCACCCGCCCGCTCGACCCTGCAAATCAAATCCTCGGCGTTGTGGCCGTCCGCCCCGGCGACGGCATCGGTGCCGTAGACCACCTTGAGCCCTGGCGTCGCCAGCGCCATGCGAATGTCGGCCGCGGCGAGCGGCAGCGCGCGCTCCATCGCCGCGAACCCGGAGTCGGTGTAGTTGCCGATTCCCAGATAACGGGAGCGGTTGTCGAGATAGTTGCGGAACACGAGCGCGCACTGCGGATCGAAGTAGGTCCCGCGCGCGGCCATCAGCGACAGCACCTCCTGCGTCACGAAGATGCCGTGCTCCACCTGGGTGCAACCTGCGATTGTCGCAGCGCGTACCGCCGCCGCGCTGTGCGCGTGTACCAGCGTGCGCAGGCCGAGCGCTTTGGCCTCGCCGCACATCGCGACGAGCTGCGAGTCGGACATCGTCTGCTGCCCGCCTTCGCGGATGCTCGCCGAGGCGAAGATCTTGACGAGGTCGGCCCCCTGAGTCTTGCGCTGGCGGACGAGCGCGCGCAGCGAGTCGGGGCTGAGGGTGCGATCGGTCAGCGGATCGAGCGACGTGAGGATCCGCGGCCCCGGCAGGCCCTGCGTCGCGATCCAGTCGCGCAGATCGGCGTCGCTGCGCGATCCAACGCTCTGAATCGTCGTGAAACCCGCCATGAGCGTGGCATAGGCGTTGGCCGCCATCGCGAGCGCGGACTGTGCGGGCGTGTCGCCGTCGTCAGACGTGTGCAGCCGATTCTTGCGATTGAAGTACCAGACGGGATGGGCATGGGCGTCGATCAGTCCCGGCAGCACCGTGCGGTCGCCCAGGTCCACGAGCCGCGCACCGGCCGGCACAGGTCCGCGCGGGACGATGCGTACGATGCGACTTCCCACGACTACGATGTCGACGTTGTGCTGGGTGCCGCCTCGGCCGTCCAAAACGTTCGCGGCGCGGATAATGATCGGCATTCCACCTGTGGAGTCTTGATGAACAAGACCAGCCAACACCATGAGCGCGGCTAGCATCAATTCGCTCCTGTGGCCGCCCGCGCGAACTGCGAAGCCGGCCGCTTCCCCAATCGGTACAGCAGCAACGCCGCGCGTTCGGTCTGCATCGTCAGCGTCTTGAGGTCCACGCGCTCGCCCGGCGCGTGCGATCCGCTGCCCAGCGCGCCCAGGCCGTCGAGCCCGTCGATCAAGGGCGCGACGAACGAGATGTCGCCCGCGCCGCGCCGTCCCGGATCGAGCGCAGCCACAGGGCCGTAGCCCAGCGCCTTGCTTCCGGAATCGTAGACCGCGAGCAGCCGCGCGTTGCCCGGCGTGGGCGACATCGCGGGATACTCGTCGCGGAATACGATCGTCGCATCGGTGCCCGGCAGATGCTGCGCGACGATATCGCGCATGCGTTGACGGGTGCGTTGCAGCTGCTCGGCAGAGATGAACCGAAGATCGCCGTGCGCGACGGCGCGTGACGGGATGATGTTGAGCTTGCTCGCCGCCGTACCGCTGATCGCCACGGTGTCGTAGCTGACGTCCGTGCCGCCGACGATGATGGCCGAGTTGAACGTCAGGTATTGCTCACCGCCCAACTGCGTGCGAAAGACGTCGAGAATGCGTGCGACTTCGTAAATCGCGCCGTAGCCCGCGGCGTCGCCGAACACCCCCGCCGAATGCGCCTGGCGTCCGGTCGCGGTCACCCGCCAGCCGCTCGCGCCGCGCCGTGCGACCGTGGCGTCGGCGCGGTTGCCGGCCTCGAACGCCAGCGCCACATCGCTGTGTTGCGCCGCCTCGATCAACGCCCGGCGCGCGTCGGGGAGCGGCTCACCGGGATGCTCCTCGTCGCCGGTGAACACGATCGTGATGTTCATATCGCGCAACGCGCCCGCGGCGTGGAGCGCTTTCAGCGCGTACAGGATGATGACGTCCCCGCCCTTCATGTCGGCTCCGCCGACCGCGCGCGCGGACGAATCCTCGCGCACGAAGTTGGGACCCGCCGGCTCGACCACCGTGTCGAGATGGCCGATCAGCAGCAGCCGCGCCGCTCCTGGCCGACCGCGGTGCTCGGCGACGAGGTGCCCCGCGCGACCGACCGCGTCCGGCACAGCGACCCACGTCGTGGTGAAACCGAGCGAGTCCAGCGAGCCGCGAAAGACCCCACCGACTTTGCGCACGCCCTCGAAATTCAGCGTGCTGCTGGGGATGTCGACGACCTGCTGCAGGTAGGTGATCTGGGCTTCGCGCGCGGCAGCTATCCCCGCCCGAACTCGCTGCTCCGTGCGGTCGAGGCTCGGCGCCTGGAGAATGAGAAGGACGGCGGCGAGATACACTACGGAACGGCTTTGACGGTATCCTGGGCGCGGCGCCGGTCCTCGGCGTCGCGCTCGGCTTGTTTCCGCTCCCGCAGCTCGCGCACGTAGCGGCGGAATTGCTGCAGCGTCTGCGCCCGATCGGCGGCGCGCAGCAGGTCGGCGCGCATGTCGTTGAGCTGCCGCGCCCGCATCGCTTCGTCGAAATTGCCCTGCGGCAGCAGATTGCCGAGCAGCGCCAGCACCATCGTCGGGATCTTCACGCCGGCGACGTGGATGTAGGCCGAATCGATGCCCCACTCCGGCTTGTCGGGCGTGCCGCCGAGCGTCCACTTGGGCCGCTGCCGGTCGCGCTGCATTTGATCGAGCACCTGATTCAGCGAATCCACCATCACGCGCAGCCGGTCGATCGCTCCCTGGCGCCGGCCCGCGGTGTCGCCGTAGATCGCGTCCGCGATCGCAGCGGGCAGTCCCGGCCGCGGGCTGACCCAGAGGCGGCCATCGCCCACTTGGGGCTCTGGCGCTACCCGGCTGGCGTTCGGGTCGTAGGCCGGGAGCGTTACTCCGGTATCGACCGGCGGCGTAACGGCGGGTGGCGGCGCGGCCGGTGGCGGGGTGGGCTCGCGACGCGACGACACGATCGTCGGCCCCTTGGCGCGTAGCTCGCGCGTCCCCGGAACGAAGACGAGCGAGTCCCCGGCCTCGATCGGCTGCAGCACCACGTAGTCCGCCCGGCGCCAGGGCGCCTGCCAGTTCACCGTGAAGAACAAAACCACGGCGACGACGTGCAGCGCGGCCGTAATCAGCCACGCGCGGCCGATGGGCGGACGCCCAACCTGACGGTCAAACAGTGGCGAGCACCTTTCCCAACCGCTCCGTTGCCTCGATGAGTCGGGGCACGGGGACAGTCAGCGCAATTCGGAAAAACCCTTCCGCGCCGGCGCCGAACGCACTCCCGGGCAGCGTCACGACGCCGACATCCTCGAGCGCACGCTTCTGGAACGCGGCGGACGGCAGGCCGTCGGGCAATGGAATCCAGAGGTACAGGGTCGCCCGTGGAGGATCGATCTCGAAACCATTGGCACGCAGTACCGGCACAATCGCATCGCGCCGCTCTTTGAACTGCGCCGCGTACCCCGCGGCGATCTTCTCCGCCTGCTTCAGCACCTCCGCCCCCGCGGCTTGCACGGCGAGGAACGCGCCGGTGTCGATGTAGTTCTTCACGCGCGCGAGCGTCGCAATGCGATCGGGCCGGCCCACCGCCCAGCCGAGGCGCCAACCGGTCATGCAGAAGCTCTTGGAGAGCGAGTGGAACTCGACCGCGACGTCCATGGCGCCCGGGATCTCGAAGATCGAGGGCGCCACGTAGCCGTCGAACGTGATCTCGCAGTACGGATTGTCGTAGGCGAGCACGATGTCGTGCCGGCGGCACGCCGCGATCGTCCGTTCCAGATACTCGCGCGGCGCCACAGCGGCGGTGGGATTGTTCGGATAATTGAGATAGACGAGCCTGGCGCGCTTCAGCACGTCCGCGGGGATCTCGTCCAGCTCGAGCAGGAAATCGGAGCGCGGCGTGAGATCGTAGACGTACGGCTCGGCATCCGCGAGCACCGTCCCGCCGTGATAGACCGCGTAGCCCGGCACAGGCACGATGGCGGCGTCACCCGGATTCAAAACCGCCGTCGCGAGATGCGCGATGCCTTCTTTTGAGCCGAGCAGCGGGTGCAGCTCTTTGAACGGATCGACCGTCACGCCGAAGCGGCGCTGCATGTATGCCGCGGCGGCTTCGCGGAACGCCGGCAGGCCCAGCTGAAACCCGTAGCGGCTCATCGCGGGATCCTGCACGGCACGCGTCAGCGCCTTGACCGCGACGTCCGGGGGCGCAAAGTCCGCATCCCCCGCCCCGACGTCGATGACATCGACACCTTGCTCGATCAGCCGCCGCTTGATCGCGGGCAGCTCGGCCATGGGATACGTCGGTAGTTGGGAAACGCGCCGGCTGAAACTCATGCGATAAATCTAGCTCCAGGAAACCGGGCTGCCGATGCTGTGCATGGCAAAGAATTCCTCCAACTCGCGCCGTACATCCGGCCAGTTGCCGATCGCCTTCGCCGCCGGCGGCAGCCCTTCCAGCATCGTGGCCCCGTAGCGCTTGGTGACGACGCGCCGGTCAAGCAGCACCACCGCGCCGACGTCGGATTTGGTGCGGATCAGCCGCCCGAATCCCTGTTTCAACTTGAGCGCCGCGAGCGGAACGAGATAGTGGGTGAAGCCATCCACTCCCGCTTCCGTGAGACGCTCCAGCCGCGCCGCGGTTAGCGGCTCGCTCGGCACCTTGAACGGCAGTTTCGCCAGTATGAGTACGCGCAACGCCCGTCCCGGGACGTCCACCCCTTCCCAGAATGAATCGGTCCCCAGGAGAATCGCCGATCCCGCATCGCGGAAGCGCCGCAGCAGCTGATCGCGCTGGCCCTCGCCCTGCACGAGCAGCGGCCAGCGCGCGCCGACGTCGCCGCGAATCGCGTCGGCCGTGCGCCGCAACGCACCGTGGCTCGTAAAGAGGGCAAAGATGCCGCCGTCGGACGCATGCGCCAGCTCGAGCAGCACGCGGGCAACGGCGGCCCCGTGCCCCGATTCGTCGTCGCGGGGCTCCGGGATGTCTGTGGGGATGCCGAACAGGCACTGCGCGCCGAAATCGAACGGCGACGGCAGGATCTCGCGCACCGTCACGCGCGACGGCGGCAGCGCGAGCCCCAGCCGCTCTTCGAGGAACGTGAACTCGCCGCCCGCCGCGAGCGTGGCACTCGTGAGCACGACCGTCTCGACCCGATCGAACAGTGCTTCCTTGAGAACCGGAGCGAGATCGAGCGGTACCGCCGACAGCGTGAGATTCGGCGTGCGGCGGCCACGCCGCTCCATCCAGCGGACCGCAGGGCCCACCGCCGGGCGATAGCCAACGGGCTGCAGCGTCGCCTTGAGCCCCTCCGCGGCGGCGTCGAGCCGCCGCACGACGCCGCGCAGCTCGCCGATCAGGCGCGTCCGCATTTCGGCGGGATCATCGATCGACAAGCGGTCGGCGATCGTCTCGACGCCGTCGCGCAGCTTGCTGAAGGCGACGAGCAGATTGTCGAGCGCCACATCCAACCCCTCGCGCCAGACGCCGTCCTCGCGGAACGCATCAGTGAGACGCAGCACCTGATCCGCATCGAGCCGCCGTCCCAGGCGGCCGAACAGCTCTTCGGCCCAGCGGCGGGCGGCGACCAGCGCGTCCAGGACCGTGCGTGTCAGCAGGTCACGGCTGGCGGAGGCGAGCAAGTCGTCATGCGTGCCGAGCTCTGCCGCGAGCGTCGGCAACAGGCCGCGGCCGTTGCGCTCGAGGCGGCCGAGCAGGCGTTGCACGCCGAGCATGCTCACCTGGGTGCCGAGGTGATGGGCGGCGACGTCTTCGAGATGGTGGGCTTCGTCGAGCACCAGGCGCCGGTAGGGCGGCAGCACCGCCGCCTCCTGCCAATTGTCGGACGCGATGCGCACCGCGAGATCCGAGGCGAGCAGGTGGTGATTCACCACCACGACGTCCGCCTCGGCGGCACGGCGCCGCGCGGCGAACACGAAGCAGCGATCGAAGTGCGGGCACTTGAGCCGCGTGCAGAGATCCGATTCGGCGGCGACGGCGTCCCACACGTCGCTGGACGGCTCTTCGACGAGGTCGGAGAGGCTGCCGTCCGCCGTGCGCGACGCCCATCCAGCGATCGACTCGAGCTCAGCCGCACGCCCGTCGTCGAACAACGATTCCTGGCCGGCGCGCGCCTGCTCCAGGCGCGACAGGCAGAGGTAATTCCGCCAGCCCTTGAGCAGCGCGAACGTGACGGCGCGCTCGCCGGTGGAGAAGGCGCGCGCCAGGATCGGCAGGTCCTTGCCCACGAGCTGTTCCTGCAGGTTGATCGTGTTCGTCGAGACGATCGTGCGCTCGCCGTTGTGCCGCGCCCATTCGAGTGCGGGCACGAGGTAGGCGAACGACTTGCCGACACCCGTCCCCGCCTCGAGCAGCGCGATGCCGCCGTCGTTGTACGCGTCCGCGATGTAGGCCGCCATGTCGCGCTGACCCGGCCGATCCTCGAATGCACTGGTGCCGAGCACGCGCGCGACGGGGCCGGACTCGGTGAGCAGATTGGCGATGTCGAGCGAATCGAGTCGCGCGAGGGTGCGGGCGCGCGGGCATTCGACCACGACGTACAACGTAGCGACGGCATTGTCGACGATCCCGAAACCAACCCCTTCATCGTGCAGCCGCGCGGCCACGTGCAGGTCCGCGCCCGACGGCTCGAGGAAGCCGCTCGGATGATTGTGGAGCAACATCTCGCCGCGCTGCGCGGCGCCGGGAAGCGCGAGCACCGCGTCGATCGTGCCACGCGCCACGACGCGGGCGTCCGTGAGCGTGCCGTTGGGATCGGCGCGCACCACGAACGACACCTCGCGCCCGTGGGCCGCGGCGATCTCCTCCTGCAGCAGGGCGCGCGCGGCCGCCGTCAGGCGCTCGACGCTCACGTCTTGAGCTCGCGCTTTTTCGCGGCGGGGAACAGCACGTTGTTGAGGATCAGGCGGTAACCCGACGAATGCGGATGCAATGACAGATCGGTCGGCGGGTCACCGATCTGGTGCTGCGGGTCCTCGGGATCGTGCCCGCCGAAGAACGTCCACGTGCCCTTGCCCAGATCGCCGTGGATGTACTTCACCCACGGCGCACCCTCTTCTTCTGCCAGGATGGTCACGCCCGGCTTCAGCCGGTTGCGGGTGAACGACGTCGTGAGGCCGTAGAAATCGGGAATCACCTGGCGGTGATTCTGAACGAGCATGGTGGGCACCGGATCGATTTTGGCGCTGAAGTTGAACAGCGTGAAGGCGCCGAGCGGCTGGCGGCGCGCGCCGCCGTTCACCTGATGGCCGTCGATGTCGGAAAAACTCGCGACCAAGGGGTTGGGCTCGACATGCGCGTTCATGAACGCGAAGCTTCTCGACCAATCGAGTTTCGCATCGGCGTCGGGATCGATGGGCGTCCCATCGGCGAACGTCGCGGCGATGTCCACGTGCTCCGCCGCGAGCGCGAGATCGATCGTCTCGGTCGCCGTACACATCGCGAACAGGAAACCGCCGTTCTCGACGTACCTGTGAATGCCGCGCGCCACCGCCTTCTTCAGATCCGGAACCGTCTGAAAGCCGAGCCGCCGGGCCATGTCGCTGTTGCGCTGCACCATCTCGCCGAGCCACGTCATCCCCGAATAGATCAGGAAGAACTTCGAGTACTGGCCGGTAAAATCTTCGTGATGCAGATGCAGCCAGTCGAAGTCGCGCAGCCCGCCGTTCATCACCTCCGCATCCCAGATCTTGGTGAACGGAATGCCGGCGTACTGCAGCGCCATCGTGACGGCGTCATCCCACGGCGCGGCGTTCGGCGGCGCGTAGACGGCGACTTTGGGCGCCTTCTCGAGCGGCACCGCGTCCATGTTGTTGGCTTCGATTTCTCCGCGCACCGCCGGCATGCCGCTGTCGACCGGCTCGAAGCGAATGCCGTTGAGCGCCGCATCCCGCCGCAGCGCGTCGAGATCGGGAATGAGAAACGAGCCCCCGCGGTAATTGAGCAACCACTCGGCCTTGAGGCCCGCCTGGATCGCGCGGTACGCGAGCCCGTACGCCTTGAGGTGATCGGTCTGGGCGTCGTCCATTGGGATCAGGAGCGACGGAATGACGGAATGACGGAATGACGGAATGAACGACGTGAGACCTAGCGCCCCGACACCCCGTACAAAGTCGCGGCGCTTCATGATTTCGGAATCGCTCCCCTCGCCCGCTCCAGCACGCGCCGGGCTTCGGGGACGAAGGCGCTGTTGGGATAGGTGAGAATCAGATGCTCGAGGTGTGGAATGGCCTCCGCCGACCGTCCTGCGCGCACCAGCAGCCGCGCCCACTCGAGCTCGGCAGCGGGAGGAGCCGCACCCTCGCCACCGGCGCGCACGATTTCGTCGAACAGCGCGACTGCCATTGCCTCCTGATCCCCCGGCGCCCCCCCGCCCCCCTTCTGCGCCGCGACCTGGCCGGCGAGCAGCAGCACTTCGAGCCGGCCGCCCTGCACCGGCAGCCGCGATGCCGCGCGACGCAACGCCGCGACACCGGCCACCGAGTCGCCGCGCGCCAGCGTGAGCAGCGCTGCACCCAACTCGGGATTCGACTCCTCCTGAATCCGCTGCAACAGCGCCATCATCGCGGTGCGCTCCGTCGCGGCGGCGCGGTCGGCCGCGTACGGACCCGCGACCCGGAACGCCTCCATCGCGCCCTTCAGATTGCCGCGATACAGCGCGATCCAGCCGCGCTGTGCGATCGCGGCGACACTGGAATCATCACCCAGCGCCGCGTCCGCCCGATCGAGCTCGCCGCGCGCAATGCGCGCGTTGGCGAGTGCCAGCCTGAGCGCGCCCCGATCGTCCGCCGTGAGGGCGGTTTTGGACGTCTCAAGACGCGCTTCGGCCACATCGAGCTGGCCATCCGCGATGAGTATCTGGAGTAACGACGCCTGGCCCAACGCCGTGGCGTCCGCGTGAGCCTCCAGGACCCGGCGGGCCCCGGCGCGGTCGCCGCCCTCCAGCAGCTCGCGCACCGCCTCGGCACGCGCCCGCTCCGAGACGGGGGACGGGACCAGATCAGCCCAGCGAGTCAGCGCCAGGCCGCGAACGCGATGCCCTTCGGGCGTCGGTAACGCCCCCGCGAGGTCGGCGAAGCGCCGCAGCGCAACCTGCGCATCGCTGTCGCCCTGCCCGAGCGTCTGTTCCATCACCACCCACGCCTCGTTCGGTTGTCCCCAGGCGAGCAGCACTTCCGCGCCCACGCGGCGCGCGGCCACGGAGGCGTCGGGCCCGGTCAGGATGCGCGCCACGTGCTCATGCATCGGCGCCGGTGCGTCCGCGAGCTGGCTCGCAGCGTTCGGTCCGACGTCCGCGGCCCGCGTGACGGCGCGTACCCACTCCGCCGCCGAGGCTTCCCAGTTGCCGGCGCGCTGCTCCAGCTCCGCCAGCTCGATCGCGAGCGTCCCTTCGCCACCCAATGTTTTGCGTCCGGTGAGATAGGCGCGTCGCGCCTCATCCCACATGCGGCGATCGGCGAGTGCCAGCCCCCATTCGCGGTATGGAGCGTCGCTGCGCGGCACGCTGGCGGCCCAGCGCAATGCGATGGCTTCGAGCGAGTCGGTCTGATTCAGCGCCGCGTAAACGCGCAGCTCGAGACTGCGCAGTGCCGGACTCTCGGGCAGGCGCGCGCGTGCGTTTTGCACGAGCGGCAACAGCTCGGTCATGCGGTTCAGGACGAAGAGCGTGCGCTCGAGGCCGAGGAGTGCCGGGAGGTTCGTCGGATCGCTGCGGACCGTCGTGAAATAGATGGTCGCGGCATCGGCGTAGCGGCCCGAGCGCTCCAATTCGAATCCGGGCCCGATGGCTTGACTCCGCGCGACCCGCGCGGGGTCAGCCGAGGCCACGAGCACCAGCGCGGCGACCGCCGCCCAGTTAATGCTTCTGCTCATTCAACCGGCGGAAATATTCGAGCACCATGCGCCGCTGCTCGGGCGTGAGACCGCTCAGCTCGTCCCAGGTCGGGTAGCGGACTTTTGGGCCGGCGCCGGTCGCGCCGGGCAGGAGGGCGGCGGGCGTATGGACGCTGTCGCCAATGGCTGAATGGCTGATGCGGTCTTTTTGCTCGTCCGGCTCATCGCCGGACAGGCTGCGGCCGGCATCGAGCAGCTTGCGATACAGCCGCTGTTGCCGGTCGATGGTTCGGGCGTCGAGCCGGCCGGCCTCGAGCTGGCGCGCCAACTCGCGCGCTTCCTGCGCGAGTGCACCCGCGGCGCTCGCATCGCCGCTCGCCTGCAGGCGCTCCAGCTGCTCGGCGAGCGCGCGTTGGCGGCCCGCGAGCTCGCGCAGCCGCTGCATCACGGCGTCGCCACCGGGCGCCATCATCGGGAGCAGCCCCTGCGCGTCGCCGTTCATTCCCTGCTGCTGCTGCGCCATGCGCGCGAGCTGTTCGAGCGCCTCCTGGAAACCCGATCCCGACTGCGCGCCCGCGACCTGCTGCGCCGTGCGCACCAGCGCGTGGGCGGTGGCATTGAGCGCGTCCAGGGCCTGTTCGGCGAACGGCGCGGCCGCCGCCGCGTTCGGATCGCCCTGCTCCAGTTGCTCGCGCGCCTGACGCATCTGGTTCTGCGCGTAGCCCAGGGCAGCCTCTAGCTGCGGTGACACCAACGCATGACGGCCCGCCGCCTGCCCGATCTGCTGCTCGATGGCGTGCGTTCCTTCTTCGATGGCGGCCTGGCGCGCGCGCGTCGGTGCGCCCGCTTCCCCATCCCGCAGCGCGTCGGCGACTTCCTCCTGGCGCTGTGCCAGGGCCGCTGTTTCGGCGAGCGCGCGATCGAGCGCGTCGAGTGTCTCCTGCCGCCAGGCGGTGGCGAGTGAATCACGCCGCTGGCGCAGCTGATCGGGGAGTTGCGCGAGCGAGTCGGCCGCTTCCTGGCCCCCGCGCCGCGCCCCCCGCGAATCGCGCTGATCGGCGGCATTCGCCGCCTCCTGCATCGCACCGTGGGCGCGGCGCGCGGCGGCCTGCGATTGCTGCAGCGGCACGCTCTCGGCCACGCGATCCACACCGCGCGCCAGCGAATCGGTGGCCGCGGCGAGATCTCGCTCCGCGGCGGCAGCACCCGAATCGGCGTGTTGCGCGTCTTCCTTGTTCCATTCCGTCTGGCGCCGCTGCAGGTCTTCGGCGTCCTTGGCGAGCGAGGCCAGCTCGCCTTCGAGCGCGGCCCGCTTGAACAGCTCCTGACTCCGTTCGAGCTCGCGGCGCAGCTGCTGCTGCGCATCCGCCAGTCGCTGCAATGCCTGGCGAGTGGCTTCGGGGTCGAGCCGCGCCAGCGCTTCCTGCAGCTCGCGCAGCCGCTGCTCGAGCTCCGGCGTCAGCGCGCGCTGCAGCAGCTCCTGTACTTCCTGTAATCGCCTCTGAAATGCCGTGTCATCCACGCCGGCGGCCTTGGCGGCGCGCGCGATCTCCTCGACCGCCTGCGCCAACTCCTGGACGCGCTGCGACATCGCGGCTTGGTCCCGCGCGATCTCTTCCGCACGCTGGGTCGATTGGAACGACATCGACCCACTCTGTTGAGCCCCCGATCGGCCGTCCGTCCGTCCGGGGGTCTGGCCATCCGGATTGCGGCTGCGCTCCTGCGCGAGGTCGCGCGTGCGATCGCTCAACTCGCGCTGCGCGGCGGAGACGGAGTCCGCGGCACTCGCCACCTCGCGCGCCGCGGCGCGGGCCTCGGCGCGCAGCTCTTCCATGCTGGGCAGCCGCAGCGCGACCTCGGTGCTGCGTCCCCGGTGCGGCGTTGGGGCGTTATCCCACGCTTCGACGAACAGGCGCAGGGTGTCACCGGGCAACAAGCCGCGGTTCTCCGCATCGAGCTGTCCCTGCACGATGGCGCGATCGCCGACACTCGCCACATCCAGCGACTCGCGCACCTGCTCCCCGACTCGACCCGTGCGACTCACCCGCCAGCTCACGACGCTGAGACGCGTGATCCCGTGATCGTCCCGCACGTCCGCGACGATCTGCTGGCGCAACGAGATCGACAGCGTCGTATCGCGCCCCGGAACGGGCAACGTGACGACGGGCGCCGAATCGGGGACGATGAGGAGATGCAGCTCGGGCGCGTCGCCCTCGAGGGGCGTGTTGTCCGCGCTGCGCGCTTCAAGCCGCCAAGTGCCGCTCGCGGTCGGTGTGAACCGGCCTTCGATGCTCGTGCCGTCGACGCGGAGCGGCGCATGACGTGATTCGAGCGTCCAGGTAGCACTGCCGAGCGGCACGCTTGCGGCGCCGTTCGTCACGACGCTTGTGCCGGCGGGCAGAGGAATGACGTCGGGACCGGCGAGCAACGGCTCGTCTGCCCGGCCGAGATATGAAGGAAAGCGGGCCGTGAGTCCCAGGTCCGCGAGGAAAGCGGGGAGCGCGACGGAGACTTTGATGTCGCCACTGCGGCGCCCACCGGTCGACGCGCGCAGGTAGAGATCGGCGTTGATCTCCATGAAACCGCGCACCGCCTTGCCGTCGCGGTCCAGGCCGACCTTCATCGCTCGCCAGGGCTCGCCCGCGCCGCGCGACCACAGCGTCGCCTGCGTCGCCGCCGGGGCGATCACGGTTACGAAGACGTTGCCGCCGCGTGGGATGGTGGTGCGATCGACCGTCACGCGGATCGGCGTCCGCGCATCCCGCCAGGCGCGCATCGGATGCCAGAATGCCGCGGCCTGCCCCGCGTTGGGCGCGCTCGCCGCGAGCAGCAGCGCGCCGGCGAGCGCCGCACCGGCACCGCCGGCGACGCGCAGACGCGTCGTGCGTCGCATCGCGCTATCGACTTGTGGCGCGGCAGACGACACGACGGCAGCAGCGCGGGTATCGGCCGCCAGCAACAACGCCGCGCTCGAGCCGCTGCCCTTCCCCGCGGTGGGGGTGACGACCCCGACGATGCTGCCTGCCCGTCCACCGGCAGCCGACTCGACGAGTCTCCCCAACGCCGGTGCGGCCGCCTCGCGCCGCGTGCGCAGCACGGCCCTTGTCGCAGCCGCGGCGCTCACCAGGATCAGCGCCCACGCCAAGGCGATTCCGGGCACGGCCGGGGCGAGGGCGAGGCCCAGCGCAGCGGCCGCCAGTGCCGCGCCGAAGCCGCCGAGCACCATGGCGAACGCCCGCGCGCGTGCATGGGGCGCCCCCAGCCGCCGCAGCCGGCGGGCCGTTTCCGTCATTTGCTCGCGCTCACCGCGTAGGTGAAGAGGTTCACGCCCATCCGCAACGCCGCCTCGTGCAGCTCAGGAGGATCATGGTGGACGTCGGGGTCCTCCCAACCGTCCCCGAGGTCCGACTGATAGGAATAGTATACGACAAGGCGGTCTCCCAAAAAAATGCCGAAGCCCTGCGCGGGGAGACCGTCGTGCTCGTGGATCTTGGGAATGCCCCGCGGGAAGGCGTAGACCAGGTTGTAAATGGGGTGCGTCAACGGCACTTCCACCAGGGGATGGTCCGGAAAAACGCGCGCGATCTCCCGCCGGAACGAGACGTTCATCCCGTAGTTGTCGTCGGCGTGCAGAAACCCGCCCTGCTCCAGGTAGTGGCGCAGGTTGCGGATCTCGACGTCGGAGAAATGCACGTTGCCGTGCCCCGTCATATAAATGTAAGGGACGTCCCACAGCTCCGGCCCGGTCAGCGTCACCACCCGCTCACGCTCGGCGACGGGCAGGGTCGTCCGCTCCCGCAACGCCGTCAGGAGGTTGGGCAGGCTCGAGGGGTTCGCATACCAATCGCCGCCGCCGTCGTAGTGGAGGCGGCCGATGGTGAGAGAGGCGGCGGATGGGCGGTTGGGCGGTTCGGCGGTTGGAACAAACACCGCGCCGAGCAGCATCAAACCGCCAAACCGCCAAACCGCCAAACCGCTCATAGCTCGTTTACCAGTTTATAGGCCGTATTCCGTGAGATCCCGGTCTCCTCCACCAAACGATCAGCGACATCCTTGCGTGACATTCCTTCTGCCAGCAAAGCCTTGGCACGCGCACTCGGATCGGGCGGCGGTTCTTCAATCCGCTGTTTTCCAGTTCCCGCGACAACTACCGTAACCTCGCCCCGCGCGGGAGCCTCTGCATAGTGCTCTGACAATTCCTGCAACGTCCCCGCACGCGTCTCTTCGAACACCTTCGTCAATTCCCGAGAGACGACCGCCTGCCGTTCGGGACCACACGCCTCGGCGAGATCGGCGAGAAGCTGCGTGACGCGATTGGGCGCCTCGAAGAGCACGACCGTCCACTCAGAAGAGGCGACGGTCAATAACAAACGGCGGCGGTCACTCCCTTTGCGTGGGAGAAATCCGAGAAATAAATAGCGGTCGGCTCCGATGCCGGACACCGATAGGCTTGCAGCGACAGCGGTCGGTCCCGGGATGGTCACGATGGGAATAGCGCGTTCGCGCGCTGCCGCAACGAGTACGACACCAGGATCACTGATCGCCGGCGTTCCGGCGTCGGTGATCAGCGCGACATCCCTTCCTTCAGACAGGATGCGCAGGATGCGCTCGAGGGCGCGGTCCGATGAGTGCGCGTGAAAGCTGATCAGGTCGGCCTTCGAGCCGGCGTGATTGAGGAGCGGTTTGCTGTGGCGGGTGTCTTCGGCGGCGACGGCCGCCACGCGTTTCAGGGTGTCGGCGGCGCGCGGCGAGAGATCGCCGAGGTTACCGAGAGGCGTCGCGACGACATACAGAGTGCCGGCCACGTCACCACGTCACCCGCCAGGGGAGACGACCGTAGAACCCGGCCGCCTGCAGCACGTAGCGATGCTCGCGGGTGGCGTCCTTCAGCACCTTGGGCGCCGTCCCGGGCATCATGACCTCCGCGCCCTCGAGCAGCTGCAGGGCCCAGTCGGTCAGCGCCGTGGCTAGCTCCTCGGGCCGTACCACGGCGTCGGGGGTATCGGTGCCGCGCGGCACGCTGAGCAGCGCCAGCGCCTGATGCGTGTCGACAATCGCTGTCATGACTTTCTGCGCGCGCCGTTTGGCTTCGCCGGGAAACTCGCGCTCGACGGCGTCGACGATCCGCCAGTACAGCTCGCGATAGGTGTTGACCAGCGCCGTGGCGGCTTGCGCCGGCAGGTCATCCCCGGCGGAGAACGTTCCCGCCGACATCGCCGGCGCTTCACCCCCGGGCGCGGCATCGAACAGCGACTCGAGATATCGCGCCGGCTGCACGCTGTCCGGCTTGTCGCAGAAGTGACCGCTGAGGTACTTCCCCTGATCGAACTTGAGGTAGGACACCCGGCCGTTGGAGATCAGCTCGAGCACGCCGCTGATCTTTTCCTGCTGCAGCAAGGGAAAGAACTTCTCCGGCCGATTGACGTCGATATGGCGGGGCTCATACCCGCCGGAGCAGGACGCATACATCCAGGCGAGCTGTTCCATCGGAGCGGCGCAATAGGTGAGATCGCTGCGCTCCACCTCCGCGCGCATGCGCTTCAGCGCTTCGGTGATCGTGACGACCTGTCGTCCGGCGGCATGCAACGAGGCGGCGTTGACGGCCTCGCCTTTCCGGAAGAAGACCAGGAGGCATTCGTCGGGCAGGTGCGCGGCGAGATACCCGTCGATGCGGCCGTCGCGGTCGCGCTTGGCGTACGCCAGCAGATTGTCGAGATGAACGAAGGCGAGGCGGGTGCGATGAATAAGCCGGCTCACCTGCGGAAACTGAAGATCCGCGAGGCGAACCGGCGAATTCGTCAGGCGAGCGGTGCTCGCGCGCATCGTCCTCCGAGGAGGAAGCTACGAGAGGTGCTGTTCGATCTTTTGTTCGAACGCCAGTGACGGAAATGCGCCGACGATCGTGTCCACGTGGCGTCCGTCCTTGAAGAATAGAATACTCGGAATCGAGCGAACGTTAAAGCGCATCGCCGTGGCCTGATTGGCGTCCACGTCCACCTTCACGATCTTCACCTTGCCGTTGTACTTGCCCGCCAGCTGGTCCATGATCGGCGCGACCGCGTGGCACGGCCCGCACCAGGTCGCCCAGAAATCGACGACCGCGAGGCCCTTGTGCTGCTCCACTTCCGCCTGAAATGTGGCGTCCGTAATGGCCGCCGGATGCGTCCCTTCCATGTCCCCCACTCCCCTTCTATCACGTTAGTTTGACTTTGTATGAAAGCGTCGGTCGCGCATATCGGCATCGCCGTGACGAGCATCCGCGAAGCGTTGTCCTTCTACCGCGACGTCCTCGGTCTTGCTCCCGGGCCGGCCGAAACGGCGGACGGCGCCGAGATCGTCAGCCTGCGGTTCGGGGAGGTGGACGTCGAGTTGCTCCAACCTTCCGATCCGTCCAGCCCCGTGGCAAAGTTCCTTGCGAAACGCGGCCCGGGCATCCATCACGTCTGCTACCGCGTCCCCGATCTCGATGCCGCTCTCGAACGCTGCCGCGCCGCGGGCTACCAGCTGGTCGATCAAACGCCGCGGCGCGGGGCCGGCGGCCGGCGCATCGCGTTCCTGCATCCCACAGCGACGAACGGCATTCTGCTGGAGCTGACTGAGTAGGTGAAACGCACCGTCTTACGGACGGGTTCCCGTCCCTATCGGCTGGCAGCGTCCGCCCGGAGTTCCCGCGCTTTCGAGGTGCACGTCGTAGACCAACCAGCCACCGCTGTGCGTCCGTACCAGGTCGATCGGCAGCACCTGATTGCAGTTCTCGCGTTGCAGCTCCACCCGGAACGTCCGCAAGTCGTCGTGTCCGGGGACGAGCAACGGGCCTTCAACGATGCGGTAGCCCATGTGGTCGAGGTATTTCTGAATCACGGTGAGACGTTGCCGCAGGACACCGGCGTTCATGCTGGCGGACGCGGGGCCCCGCTCGGTGCCCCACAGGTCGCCCATGCGCTTCTGATCGTTGGCCTTCACCGCCGTGAGGAACTGCGCGACCGACTCGTTCATCGACTGCGGAATCACGGTCCCGGGCCGGGAGCCGCCGCAGGCACTGCCGGCGGTGACCAGGAGCAGACAAAGGGCGAGCCGTCGCTTCACGCTGCACGACCTGTGGTCAGGATGACCCGAAGGTAAGACACGATGCGTCTCTACGTCAACATCGATCACGTCGCGACGCTGCGTGAAGCGCGCAAGACCGACGAGCCCGACGTCGTGCAGGCGGCGGCCGCAGCGGAACGCGCGGGCGCCGACGGCATCACCGTCCACCTGCGCGAAGACCGGCGTCACATTCAGGACGCCGACGTCACGGCGCTCGCGCGCAGCGTGCGCACCGTTCTCAATCTGGAGCTCGGCGCGCACGCGGAAATCGTCCGGATCGCGGCGCGCCTGAAGCCGTTTCAGGCGACGCTCGTGCCGGAGAAGCGCCAGGAGATCACGACCGAGGGTGGGCTCGCGCTGCGGAAGGGTGATCGACGGCTCTCGGACGCGATCGCGCGACTCAAGGATGCAGGGATCCGCGTGAGTCTCTTCATCGACCCGTCCATCAAGACGATTGACATCGCGCAATCACTCGGTGTGCCCGCGATCGAAATGCATACCGGTCGCTACGCCCACATGTGGCGGCGTGGCGACGCCGCATTGAAGGAACTGCGCCGCGCCGCTGCGCACGCGAAGCAAATCGGCCTCGCCGTCCACGCGGGGCATGGGCTGACGTATCAGAATGTGCAGCCCGTAGCGGCCATCCCAGAGATCGAAGAGCTCAACATCGGCCATTCGATCGTGAGTAACGCGGTCTTTTGGGGGCTGGAAGAAGCGGTGCGGCGGATGGTGCAGCTAGTCGGTGCGGCGGGGATGCGTGCGTAGCCCGGCCGTCGCGGCGTCGATGCGGTTAATGTAGATCCGCACGGCCTCGCCGTGCGCGCGGCGCGGCACCACGAAATGACGATCGTCGGGCTGCGCGCTCTTCAGATCGTCCACCATCAAGTCGCCACCGTGCGCCTCGACTGCCTTCTCGAAGCGCTCGACGGCCGACAGCAGATCCGCGAGATCATCGGACCGCTCGGCTCCCGTCACGGCGATACCGCGTCGCCGCAACCGATCAGCTACTTCGGCGGCGGCTGTCGCGCGTGCGTCTTTTTCTTCGCGATCGGTGTCAGTCATGTGTCCCTCAGTCTAACCCACGCCACGGGGAGACGCGACCTCTCGCTTCGGCAGCACCCCAATCGGGCCGAACGAAGTGGCAGGTGCCATGGCCACCGAGCGCCTAATCTACTTATGTTGTTCCTCCATGACTCAGCCAGGCGCACCCCAGCCGCTCGGCATGGGCGACTTCTTCGCCCTCGAGGCGGGGGAGTATCTCGACCGGCTCGATGCCCTGCTCCAACCCGCGGCGCCGCCAGCGGCGGACGAGCTGGTGCGCCTGGCGCGCGCGTTGCGCGGCAGCGCACTGATGGCGAGCCAGCAGGGGATCGCGCGGGCGGCGATGGGACTCGAGGCGCTGGCGCGCGGCGTGCGCGAGGGCCGCCGTCCCTGGGATGCGGCAACGAAGCAAATCACCACCCGGGCGATCGACGACCTCAAGATCTTCGTCCGCAAGGCGGCCAGCTGGACCGATGCCGACACCGCCAGGGCCGAGGCGCTCGCCGGCCAGCTCGAGCAGCTCGGCGGACGCCCCTCGGCGCAGGTCCGCGCGGCCGAGGCGATGGGCCTCGACGCGGGCGCGCGCGCGTTCGTCGCGCGTGAGGGCGCGGCGATCGCGAGCGCCTTGGATCGTGCGGGCCGCACCCTGCGCAGCAATCCGCTGGCGCACGACCCGCTGCAGCACGTCCTCAAGGCGCTGCAGCCGCTGCGCGGGCTCGCGGCACTCAACGACTTGCCGCCGCTGCCGGACCTGCTCGACGGCATCGAGCAGGCGATCGGTGAATTGAGCCGGACCAGCGGCGCACCACCCGCCGGCGTGGGCGAGACGGTCGCCGAGCTGTTCCAGATGGCGGCGACCTCGATCGCGCACGCCGCACGCGAGGTCGCCGAGCGCGGCCGGCCCGATCCCGAGAGTGCGGAGTTCCGGAAGTTCGCGGGGCTGTTGGTGCACTTCATGGACAGCGAGCCCGACATCGTCCCGATCGAAACGGTCGCCACGATCGTGCACCGCGGCACACCACCGGGCGGAGAAAGCGCGCGTCCCGCGACGCTCGGCCGGCTCGAGCTGGTGAGCCACGGCGAGCATCTGCGCCAGGCGGCGGATTCGCTCGAGCGCGCGCCGAGCGCGACGCAACGCGAGCTGCGGGCGCATACGCTCGCCGGGACGTTCCGCGCTCTGAGCTCCGCCGGCGGCGGCGCCGTCGCCGAGCGCGTGGCCGAGTTCGCGCAGGCCGCGCGCGAGGCGGTGACGAGCGGGATCGCCGTGAACCAGCCGGCGCGCTTCGCCGCCGAGGTTCGCAAGGCAGGCGAGATTCTCACGGAATCCGGAAGCGGTGACGAAACGGCGACGGCCGCGGCGCTCGCGGGCGTCACGCTGGCGGTGCGCCGGCTCGGGGATCCCGCAGCAGCACCCACACCCCCGACACGTCCAGCACCGCCCGCACCGCCCGCACCGCCCACACCGCCTCGGCCCGCAACCACGCCGGCCGATCGCGCGCGTCCGTCGGGTCCGAGCCGGGCGCCGAGCCTCGAGTCCTCGCCGGATCTGGCGGGCACGTGGATGCGGTATCAACAGATGGTCGCGGCCGGCGTGGGACCGGCCTCGCTCGAGGAGTTGTTAGCGGGGGGCGCCTCCAGCAAACCGACGAACGGCGGCGAACCGGTAGATATCCGGACCTTGCTCTACAAGGGCGCCAGTGCCCGTCAGCGTGCGCAGGAGTTACGCGAGGCGGCTAAGCGCGCGAGCGGCGAAAGCCTCCGCGCGATCATCGACGAAGTCTGCGACCTCGTTGTCCTCGCCATCGAACCCGAATAGTAGTCAGCGCTGGAGACGAGCCTGGCTGATCGGGCTCGGCGTCAGCGTGGCGCTGCTCGGCTGGGTCCTCTACAAGATCAATGTCCGCGAAGTATGGGCGGACGCGCAGCACGCCGACCCGCTGTGGCTGCTCCTCACCGTCGCCGTCGCCACGCTCACCTTCCCGGTCCGGTCGATTCGCTGGCGGCTGATCCTCCGCGACCAGGACGGCCGGCCCTTCCCGTGGCTCCCCTTATGGCACGCGACGACGATCGGATTCATGGCGAACAACCTGCTTCCCGCCCGCGCCGGTGAAGTCGCGAGGGGCTACGTCGCGTCACGTCAGCTACCGGTGCGCTTCTCGACGGCGCTCGCATCCATCGCGGTCGAGCGGGTGTTCGACGCGCTCGTCATGCTGGGGTTGATGGCCGTCGCGATCGCCGCGCCGTCATTTCCGGCGCACGCGGTCGTCAACGGGCGCTCGCTGTCGGCGATCGCCGCGTCCGCGGCCGCGCTGTTCGGCGTCCTGCTGATCATGGCGTTCATCATGGTGCACCGCCCGGCGCCCTGGCTGGCGCTGCTGGCGCGCATCGCCCGGCGGCTGCTGCCGGCACAGGCCGCAGATCGCGTGATTCACGGGGCGGAGGGCCTGCTCGCGGGCCTCGCCGTCCTCAAGAGTCCGGGCCGCTTCGCCGGCGTCGTTTTCTGGTCGCTGGTGCTGTGGATCAATAACGCGGCGGCGTTTGCGATCTGCTTTCGGGCCTTCGGCCTCGATGTGCCGCTGGAGGCGGCGCTGCTGCTGCAGGGGATCATCGGCTTCGGCGTCGCGGTACCCTCGACGCCGAGTTTCATCGGCGTCTTCGAGGCCGCCACCCTGCTGACGCTGCAGTTCTACGGCGTGAATTCCAACCTCGCGGTGAGCTACGCATTGACCTATCACCTCACGACGTTTCTGCCGATCACACTGCTCGGTCTGTGGTCGCTGTCGCGGCTGCACCTGCACCTGCGCGATCTCAAGACCGCCGCTGCGAGAGAGCCGGCATGACCGCGGACACGTTGCGCGTCGCGGCGCATGCCAAGGTCAACCTCTTTCTGCGCATCCACGCTCGGGAGTCGTCAGGGGAGGGCTTTCATCAGATCGAAACGGCGTTCGCCCTGCTCGAGCTGGCCGATGAGCTGGTCGTACGGCGCACGGCAGCCGGCGTCGCGCTGCAAGTAGACGGTCCCGACCTCGGCCCGGTGGAGGAGAATCTGGCCGTGCGGGCGGCGCGAGCCATTCTGAACGCCACGGGCAACCGCTTCGGCGCGACGATCGAGCTCAGCAAGCGGATCCCCGTGCGCGCCGGGCTGGGCGGAGGCTCGAGCGACGCCGCCGCCGCGCTGCATGCAGTCAACGCGCTCGCCGGGAACGCCGTGCCGCAGCACGAGCTGCTCCATTTCGCCGCGAAACTCGGTTCCGACGCGCCCTTCTTCGCGAGCGGCGCGCCGCTCGCGCTCGCCTGGGGCCGCGGCGAGCGCCAGTTCCGCGTGCCGGCGCCCCCTGCCGCGCCGGTGCTCATTGCCGTGCCGCCGATCGCGGTGGCGACCCCGGACGCCTACAAATGGTGGGACGAACAGAACCCTTCCCCGACTTCACGCGGGCCCGTCACGCTCGATGCCGAAGCACTCGCCACCTGGGGAAGCATCGGACGGCTCGGCGGCAACGACTTCGAAACCGTGGTGTTCGGCAAGCATCCGCAGCTGCGCACGCTGTACGAGCGCGTCGCCGAGACGGGCCCGGTGTGGGTGCGGCTCTGCGGATCCGGCAGTGCCGTGGCGGCGGTCTACAAGAAGGAGAGCGAGCGGGACGACGCCATGACGCGGCTAGGCACCAAGACCCAGCGGCTGATCGCGACGGCTACGCACGCTACTGCTGCGCCCGCTCCTGCCACACTGCCTTAGCCACGGCGAGCGTGCGGAGCACTGCAGCCTGTTCCGCCGGCGTATTCCACGCCGTGCTCGCCCGCGTCCCTGCCTCGATACGTTCGATCCAGCGCACAAAGAACGCCGCATCGTCGGCCGATCGAGCGGGCTTGTCGCCGACGCTGACGTAGATCGGGCTCGTCGACGCGAAGGGATACAGATCGAGCACCGGCAGCTCGGCGCGATCGGAGTAGGCGCGCAGTACGTACCAGCCGCTCGTGCTCACGGGAATCGAGATCGTGTCGTTCGCCGCTGTTCGGTCACCTCGCAGGGCGATCGCAGCCACGACCTTGCCGTTCCCGATGATCTCCAGGTGATCGACCGCAACATTGGACCGCAGAGCGACTCGCGCTGTAAGCCGATGGCTGCCGGCTGACAGCCGTATTTCATCGCCGATCGCATGTCCGGCAACCGAAAACTCGAGCAGCGGCCCGTTCGTCACGAACGTGCGCCCGGCCTTGAGTGCCGCGAGCCAGCTGCGATGATCGAGCGTGGCGCCTGAGTGCACGAACACGCGCACCAGCCCGGGCGGTCCCCGCAGGCTCGCGAAATTCGGGAATGCGTCTGTCCCCGCCGCTGCCGGCAGCCGGAATCCGCAGTTGAGCAAGCGGTACCAGATCTCCGACGTGATCAGATGGTCGGAGTATCCCATGACCTCGAGATAATCGACTTTCCCGAGCGCGACGTCGACGGGGAGCTCGTAGGAGAGCGACGCGGTGGTGTCGGCCGGATCGGGCCTCGTGTCGAACGGATGCACGTAGCCGACCAGCGCACCTTGCTGATGCGCCAAATCCGCGATCGTGGCGTTCGTCGGCGCGAGACTCGCCGCCGCGGTGTTGGGATAGCCGGCGTACTCCGGCAGCAGATAGTGTGAGCCGAGGCCGAGCAACCCCATGTGACCCCAGACGCTGGTGTGAAATTCCTGCGCGTGAAGGAGCAGGAACGTCGCGCTCGACACCGGATCGGGACCAACCCGGAAGTAGGAGATGTCCGGGATCCGCTGCTCCTTGTTCACGATCAGGTTCTCGACGACGTGGAGATCCTCGGCGCGCGCGTGGAAGGCCAGGTGACGCGGCGTGTTACGGTAGGTCCCGCCGTAGTTCATGTGGACATGCGCGTCCCCGCTCCACCAGCCGCGCGCCGGCAGATTGTCGAGACGCTCGAGAGTGATGCGGTGTGTGACACGAACACCCGTCGGTACGTTCACGTCGGCACGAAAGACGCGATACTCCGGTCCACGCCACACCTCGACGTGCATTCGTCCAGCTGGTACCGTGAGCTCGGCAGAGCCGTTCGAGTGGAAGTACGGATACTCGAATTGCCGCTCGGCGCGGTCAAAGGCCTCGTCGGCATGCCACCAGGCGTCGTCGGGTGCGTAGCCGCGTCCCGACGAATCCGAGACCG